>Ga0082212_10006835_pt1 | contig 15216 bp, 10 predicted proteins | sample TergutNt197P3_FD_71548 | JGI IMG/M metagenome (GOLD analysis project Ga0082212, IMG submission 71548) | Neocapritermes taracua P3 segment gut microbial communities from Petit-Saut dam, French Guiana - Nt197 P3 | ecosystem: Host-associated > Arthropoda: Insects > Digestive system > Gut ...
CCGCCGCGTACCATTACAATAGAGTGTTCCTGCAGATTATGGCCTTCGCCCGGAATATAAGAGTTCACCTCTTTATGATTCGTCAAGCGTACGCGAGCCACTTTTCGCATGGCAGAATTCGGTTTTTTAGGCGTCGTTGTATATACACGTACACAAACGCCGCGTCTTTGAGGGCAAGAATCCAGCGCCGGAGCTTTCCCTTTCACAGCCAAAGTCTCCCTTCCTTTTCTTACTAACTGTTGAATTGTAGGCATTTTCTACTATTTTTTGTTTTGTTCTTTATTACTTTTTTTTAAATTCGGGTTGCAAAGATACAACTTATTTTCATACAAACAAGCATTATTCCAAAAAAAACATTTTTTTCATAAAGTTTCGTTTATATCAAAAACTTTTAATATATTTGCAAAAAAAATAGTTTATATCCTATGGAAATATGGAGGATTTAGTTATACGTCTGAAATACAGGCAAAAAATCGCGCCTTTTATTGACAAGCAATTGATCAAAGCGCTTACCGGACAACGACGAACGGGGAAAAGCTATATTCTCCGGCAAATTGAACTGGATATTAAGGCCGCCAATCCGCAAGCGCATTTTATCTTCATCAATAAAGAAGATATTGCTTTTGACGCTATTCGCACGGCATCGGATCTTTATGATTATGTTCGTACCCATACAAAAGAAAGCACAAAAAACTATGTTTTTATTGACGAAATACAAGAGATTCAACAGTTTGAAAAGGCTATGAGAACGTTACTTCTTGATTCAAAATATGATCTGTACTGTACCGGAAGCAATGCGAAAATGTTGTCGGGCGAACTGGCAACCACTTTAAGTGGCCGGTATGTTGATGTATATATTGGAAGTTTATCCTATATTGAATTTTTGGAGTTTCATCAATTGGAAAACAATATGGTCTCACTTCAAAAATATTTTCGATATGGCGGTTTGCCCTACCTGAAAAACCTTCCGTTAACAGATGAGGTCGCATTTGAATACCTGAATGGCGTTTACAATACCATTCTTTATCGGGATGTGGTTACTCGACACGAATTACGCAATACCGCTTTCCTCGAAAATTTGATCCGTTTTTTAGCCGATAATACAGGTCATCTTTTCTCTTCAAAGAAGATAAGTAATTATCTGCAATCGCAACATATTAAAATTGCTACCTCTCAGGTAATTAATTATTTGAGTTACTTGGCGGATTCATATTTAATTCATCGGGCAGGTCGTTTTGACATTACAGGTAAAAGACTGTTTGAATTCGGCGAAAAAATCTATTTTGAAGATATAGGACTGCGTAATGTCGCTTTCGAATATAAACAAACCGATATTGGAAAGATTATGGAAAATGCGGTTTACAAGCATCTGTTATTCAACGATTACGAAGTTAAAGTCGGACAGATAGGCCATAATGAAATTGACTTTGTCGCCAAACGCAAAAATGAATATCTCTATATACAGGTTTGTTACCTGTTACATACACAAGAGACCATCGAACGAGAATTTGGCAATTTGGGAAAAATCAATGATAATTATCCTAAGATCGTTGTATCGATGGACGAATTTTCCGGTAATACGTACAACGGAATTCAACATATTCATTTACGGGATTTCTTGACAATGAATTTGTAATACCTTCATTTTAGTTTTTTTCTTTATCTTTACCCCCAAAATTATTTGAAAATTTTTGAATATGAGATAAAACGGTGTTATTAAATAACTAATAAAGAAGCGTTTGCTTTTTATTTCTTGTTCTAGAAACTTAGGAACTTTCGAAGAGCTGCAAGAGTAAATTGTCGGCGCTCACGCCTTCCGGCGTGGGCTTACTCTATTTGCAGCAAGGTATCCTAAGGCCTCTAGAACGAATATTGATAAAGTTCCACGCTTTTTTGTTGCAACCTGCAAATGCAATGAAATCCAAGGACGTAAGTTTTTTTGAATATACACAAACTGAAACGGCTTTTCTGGTCGCACCTGATCCCACGCTTATCCGGTATTTTGAGATGTTTGCTTCTCTTGTCAAAGAAAGTTGCTATATTTTGGATATACGGAATCGACGATTTTGCTATATCCACCCTAACGATCTTTTTCTGTGTGGCTATTCCGTCGAAGAAGCCTTGGCAATGGGATACGAATTTTATTCGGAAATAGTATATGCCGAGGATTTACGTTTGTGGGCATTAATGCACAAAGCCATATTGCTTTATTTGAATGAAAATAAAGACTATAGGGATGATATTGATTCCTTTTTTTGCACATTCCGTTTACAACGAAAAGTTTCTTTTCTTAAAAACCCTCTGCCGCAAATGGTATATCAACAAATGAAACCTGTATGGGAGGAACATGAATTACGCTATTTAATCTGTACCATAGACAGTTCGACAGCCAAGGAATCGGGTAATCTTTTGATATTCAGTAAAAACGGACGGACACATAAAGAATACAGAATAGCTTCTCGACTCTGGAAACATATAATGTTTGAGGCACTTACCGAACGCGAAAGAGCCATACTTCTGCTTGCCCAACAGGGCAAAACCGTAAAAGAAATAGCCGATGATTTATACAAGGGATGTCATACAATACATAATCAAATTACAGAATTGTTTTTCAAAATGGAAGTTCATTCAATGCAGGAGGCAATAGACCTCGCATCTAACCGTCGTATGATCTATATTTCAAAACAGGATACAGCAGAACTAAAGGAAATTATAATTTCAAAACGCGTTCGTGTATTAATTACTGATGATATGATGCAGTGTATTCAAACATATTTGGATAGTGGCTTGAGTATTCGAAAAACAGCAGTCAAAATCGGAGTTTCAGAAAGCACCATTCGATATAGGAAAGAAAAGTTGAAAAATAATTTTCCTTAGTTTTGTAAAAAATGTTTATATTTACAGATTGTAATTCAATAATAAATTTCAATTATGATTAAAAATTATTTAAAAAGCACTTTCCGCAACATGTGGAAATACAAAACGCAGTCGTTGATTGGTATTTTCGGGTTGGCATTTGGTCTTGCTTGTTTCGTTCTGACACTTTACTGGCTTCGTTACGAAACCTCTTTCGACAGTTTTTATCCCAATGCAGAGCATATTTATCGTATTTATGCCATTGAAAAACAATCGGGCAAAGTAAACGATTTGGTTCCTGTAAATTTAGGAAAAAAAATGCAAGAACAGTTTCCTGCAATTGAAGCATCTACAGTAATAATGTCGGAAATTAATAATTGCAGCACCGAGGGAATGCCTCATATACAATTGCGTATTTTGAATACCTTTAACTCTTTTTTTGAAGTATTTCCGCAGGAGTTTCTATACGGCGACACTTGGCAACCACTACAAACAAGGAACAGCATTGTACTTACGGAAACGGTGGCAATACGGTTGTTTGGTGATGTGGAAAAAGCAATTGGACAGCAGATACAAAGCACATTTTATTTTTTTACACCTCCATACACGGTTACAGCAGTTGTGAAAGATCCTCCACCCAACACCAATTTGCCGTTTGACGCTGTCCTTTATCACGATTTACTGGGCAGTATTGCAGAAATACCTGATGAGCTACAGTGGCCGCAATTTATTACTCAAACATATGTGAGGTTACATCCTCTCACCGTTGTCAACGACTTTAATAATCAAATCCATGATTTCACCTCGCAAGTGGAAGCAATTACCAATTTTGAGGTACGATTGTTACCTGTAAGCGATGTCCGTCATCAGTTAGACACCAATGTACCATTTACGCTGAATTTCATGAAGTTATTTGTTGCTGCAGGAATATTGATGATAGTAAGCGCATTATTCAATTTTCTAAACTTTTATCTTGATTTATTGCGTAAACGAATTCACGAGTTCCGTCAACGAGCTGTACATGGGGCTACTGGCAGGCAATTAATTGTGCATATGCTATTCGATTTGATTTGCCCCACCCTTTTATCGTTAGCGTTTGCATTGGTTATTGTCATACTTTCCATTCCTTTTTTTTCAGCATTATTGAATATAATGATAGATTTTTTGTATCTTGTATATTTATTTTTCATATGCGGGGTATTTGTAATAATTATTATGTTATTATCCAGCATTTTACCTCTTTGGCGCTTGATTTGTGTTGTATTACATGATCTGTCACAAAGAAAATCAACAAGACACCCTGTTTTTCAGCATTTAACAACATCCATTCAATTATCTGTCAGTATAATATTTATCATAGCTGTATGGGTAGTGTTGTTACAAATACGTTTTGTCAGTCACAAAGATTTGGGTATCAATCGAACCGGAATCATACAGTTGTCGGGTTTGCCTTCTTTTATGCAAAGGAATATCCGGACAGCCCTGATACATGAACTTGAAGCTATTCCGCAAATCAAAAATATCTCCACATCCAATTTTGAACCTCGGTACAATACCAACTCTCTTGAAATGGTTTCCGAAGTGGAATGGCCTGGTAAAGAGCATTTCGCAAAACCCACTTTCAACGTTATCCCCACCGACAGCCGATTTTCCGAAACATTCATGTTAAAAATTCTTATGGGAAAATGGTGGGACGAAGGTGAAACGCTAAAAATCGTACTTAACGAGGAAGCAATTCGGGTAATGGGATTGAACGAACCAATAGGGACAACTATCCGCATAACTGATTATAATACTATAGGGGAGCCTATTGAGAGTTACGAAGTGGTGGGAGTTGTTAAAGATTTCCATACCCTGTCGCTTCGTAGTCATATCTATCCGACCATTTTCCGACCATCTTGGTCTAACGCACGGCTTGTTTCAGATAATATTCTGTATATCAGTATTGTACAAGGACAAGAGCAAGAAGCGATACGGCGAATTACCGCTATCCTTCCCTGTATCGATCCTTCTTTTGTAGAACTTCGTTTATTGACACTCAACGAGTTATATAATAGTTTCAATCGCTCAGAGAAAATCGGTTTACAATTATTATCTGTCTTGGCAATTGCTTGTCTGCTGATTTCTCTGTTCGGTATTTATGCCGTTGCCGTTGCCTCTACTCAACGCCGACGCAAAGAAATCGCCATACGCAAAATAGCAGGAGCAGAAATCGGCGATATTGTCGGTATGTTTTTTCGAGAACATACTTTGCAAGTGTTCATAGCTGGTATTGTTGCGCTTCCGTTTGCCTACTATGCAATGTATCGTTGGCTGCAGGGGTATGCCTACCGCACAAATATCCCGTGGTGGCTATTATCTGGTGTAATAATGGCTATTATTGCGTTAGTTTTTCTCACCGTGTTGAGGCAATTGCTAAGAGCTGCTAACCAAAACCCTGCAGATGTAGTAAAAAGCGATTGATTTGTTGTAGGGGTAAGGCATAACTTATTAAATAATTATCAATCATAACTTGTATGCGCAAAATTTTATTATGGTGCGCAAATTTGTATTTCATAATATATATACCTGTATAATAGATAAATAAAAAAATTATGAAAAGTCTGATTAGGCTAATTACTATTTTATAAAATTCATTAATTTTGTTATGATTTAACAATCATTATTGTTTCACTTAATATTTAAAAAAAATGCAAAAAGTAAAAACAAAAAAACTGAATTCGCTTAAATTGAATCAATTAAAAAAAGCGGAATTGGAGAGACGATCTCAGAGTGTACTTAAAGGAGGATCCGACGGATGTAATTGTACAGGGTATAATTACACAGAGAGAGCCGTTGGTTAATGCACAGAAGATTTCGACAACCGATAACTTATTATCGGTTGTCGATTTCAAAAAACAAAATAAAAAACATGATTCAATCACTCATTCATACGACAGAAAATAAAAATTCATATATTTATGATGATCAACACAGATTATCTATGCTGATACATCCAGAATTTATAAAGACGCAAGAAAACTCAAAAGATGTTAATCCATATTATTTAAAAAAATATAAATATTTGAATAAAAACGGTTTTTTTTCAAATTCTACAGCAGTCGATTTTGCAACCATAACCGAGAATATGGTAAAAGATAGTATTATTAACACTGATCAGATTGTTTTTGAAGTAACTGATTCTTGCAATCTCAGTTGTACATATTGTGGATTGGGAGAATTCTATGATGGATATGATATCAGGAATGGTAATTTACTGAATATTCGTTATGCTAAAATATTATTGAAATATATTTTTGACCTAAAATTAAAAAACAATAATAACAAGATAGCTATAGGTTTTTATGGAGGAGAACCTCTGCTCAACATTAAAGTTATTAAACAAATTATTGCATTCGTAAATAAACTAAATGCTAAAAAAGAGATGCGAGTCATTTATTCCATGACCACCAATGCTACATTGATACACAAACACATTGACTTTTTAGCTGCGAATAAATTCCGGTTATTGATTAGTTTAGATGGAAATGAAGAAAATCATAGTTATCGAGTTTTCAATAAAAATAAAGAGAACTCTTTTCAAAAAGTTATTAATAATATTGATATTATTCAAAAGAGTTATACCAAATATTTTGATACGCATGTTAGTTTCAATGCGGTTTTACATAATCGTAATTCTGTAAAAAATATATATGAGTTTATATATACTCGATATCGAAAAGTCCCAATAATTTCGGAATTAAAACGTCGTAATGTAAAGTCAGAGAAAAAAAACATCATTGAAAAGTTGTATCATAGCCGAAGAATAAGCGAGACTGAATATCAAAAAGAAGAATCTATTCAAATTCCTATTTCTCATCCTGAATCTTCAGTATTTAAAGAATTAGGTGATTTTTTGACTCATTTTTCTATCAATTACTATCTATACACAATAGTTTCCTTATTATTTATTGAAGTAAAATATTTTCCAACAAGCACCTGCTTTCCGTTCTCAAAAAGAATGTTTTTAACTGCTGGCAATAAATTATTACCATGCGAACAGATTGACTTTAAATTTGTTTTAGGAAAAATAGAAAAAAAAATAATGATTGATATTCCGGCGATCACGCAACGATACAATTGGTATTATGATCATTTAGGGAAAGTTTGCTCAAACTGTTATTCTTACAAGTTTTGTGGAATTTGTCTGTTTCAAATAAATAATATAGACAAATTAGATATTGAAGAGTTTATTTGTAATAGATTTTGTGATCAAAAATCTTTTAGAGAAAAAATGTATCGTATTTTTTCTTTCATGGAAAAATTCCCAAATACCATTTTTCAAATTATAGAAAATGAATAAACAAATGACTTCTAAGAAAAGTTTAACTGATTATTGGTTCGTAATTGAACCTTATGTATATGTTAGAGTAACAAAAGCGCACGCTTTATTGTACAACACCCTTGACGGAGTGACCTTAGAATCTTATAATATTGAGATAATTAATCTGTTACGCGAATTACTTGAGAAGGAAAATTGTGGGGTTTTGTTATTGCGAAGTAATACTTATATGCAAAAAGAAATCAACAATTTCATTAGAGTATTACGCAAGAACTACATGGGTGATATTATTGATATTAATTTATCAAATGGAAAGCCTGTTCAATTGATGCCTTATTACAACTATCCTAATAACCATAAAATATATAAAAAAAAGAATTTCACTCCGATTTCTAACATTTTAGAGAATCTAACTGAAATCAGTATCCATGTGGATAACACAACAGACATACAAAAAATGATATCTTTCTTAAAATCAATGCAAGGGGCACCAATTTTCAATATTGTCGGAAATGTTTGGGATATTCCAGATTATTATGAATTATTCACTTTTTTAAAACAACATCCTTCACAGAAAAATTTGCTATGTTCATACACACAAGTGAAACTATTACAAGTGGTTTTCGAAGAAAAATTTTCGTATAATATATCTGTCCATTTCCCAATAAATATGCATGAATTGAACAATGCGATATTACTATTATGCAATCAAACTTCACCCATTGAATTCAGTTTCCATGTATCGTCAATTGAAGATTTACAACAAACAGAGAGGCTTGTCGAACAATTCAAGATTAAAAAATATCAGATGATCCCGATATATACCGGAGATAATATGCGTTATTTTGAGGAAAATGTTTTCCTAACCAAAAAAGATATCTTATCTTTATCAATTAGCATGAAAGATATTTTTATTCACCAGTCAATGAATATTTATGACTATGGGAAAATCAGTATTATGTCCAATGGTGATGCTTATGCCAATATAAACTATCCGATATTAGGTAATATTTTCAAACACAGCTTTCAAAAAATAGTACAAAAAGAAGTGGACGAAGGTAAGTCGTGGTTTCGAATACGCAATCAAGCACCCTGTAATGATTGTGTTTATCAATGGCTTTGTCCTTCGCCATCTAATTATGAAATAGTCATCGGACGTTCTAATCTTTGCCATGTAATTCAACAACAATTGTAATAAAAAAATATAAACATGAGACCAAATAAACCTTACAAGGCAATTGATCCTATATTAACGATCAATTTCATCCGTAATATTCTAACTGAATGCGGTGTTTTTTTGATTGAAGAACACCGTACAGAATTTTCTAGTTTTTATTCAAGTCGATTGACTGTCAGCAATAATGGGCTCTTCATGCTCAATTTAGGTACAAATGGAAAAGGATTAACACCAGCATATTCTTTAGCGAGTGCTTATGCTGAATTTATGGAGCGTTTACAAAATAACTTCATTTTTTTAGGCTTATTTAAAAATGCTAAAAAAACATTTATTAATAATGAAAATAATACTGAGTTTTCAAAAATTCTATTAAGTAATGATTTAGTGCTTGATTTCACATTCGATCCGAAAGAAAAAATTATGTCTTACGATGAACTAACTCAAAATCAAACAGACATATTTAATTATATTGCTGTTTTCAGTAAATATGCTTTTTTAGCCATTAAAGCAAATGATAATCAGAAATTCTTATTTGCCCCTTTTTATGATGTGAAAGAAAGATGTTCTGAATATTTACCCATTGGTTTATTATTGTTTGAATCGGGAAGCAATGGGATGTGTGCCGGAAATACAAAGGAAGAAGCAATTATTCATGGAATATGTGAAATTTTCGAAAGATATGTTTTGAAAATTATCTATAAAGACGAAATCACACCACCGACAATACCTTCGACTTTATTTAAAGGCACAAAAATACATGATTTGCTTTCTCAATTAGAAGATAACAATAATATTACAGTTTTAATTAAAGATTGCTCACTAAATAAAGGATTACCTGTAATTGGTTTAATAATCATCGATCATGACAGTAATTCTTTCACATTCAAACTTGGAGCAGATCCTTCTCCTGTTATTGCTTTAGAGCGTTGCTTTACTGAATTATTTCAAGGACAAAATTTAGAAGAATCGTTAAGATCAATTAACATTACTAAAGATCCTTTTGAAAAATCATCTTTGAAAAGAATAATATGCAAAAATAATGAATTCTTTAAGTTTTATATAAATGGAAAAGGTAAACTTCCAAATTCAATTTTATCGTCCAATTATTCTTATTCATTTAATGTGTTAAATCATGATTTAAATAAAAACGATAAAGAGGATTTAAAGTATCTTCTCGGTAAAATTGATGAATTAGGTTTTAATACATATATCAGGGATGTTTCTTTTTTGAATTTTCCAAGTTATTATGTTTATATACCAGGTATGTCTGAAGGTAAAATTCACTTTGATGTAGATGTTGAAAAACAAAGAAAGTTTAATTATTCACTTTTAAACAATTTAAAAAATCGTTCTATTGAAGAATATATTAATATAGCAGAAATATTGGAAGAATTATTTGAAGAAACATCAAAACAAAAATTCAACCTTTCTCCTTACAATATTCATGAAGACAATCAAATCAATAATAATTTTTTACTTGCATTAATTTATTACAGAATTTCTAATTATACAAAATCTTATGAAAATCTAAACATAATGATTGATTCATTTAACGATGAAGAAAAAAAACAGAATATTTACCTGTTATGTTCAAGAGATTATATATATTGTAAATCGAAAGGTTTTAATAATGCTGAGATTGTTAATTGTTTAAAATACATATACAAAAATGAATTATTGATGGATGTGATTCATGATTTAGAAAATGAAGAAAATGTTTTTCAATACCAAAATTTCCCAACATGTTTTAACTGTGAGGATTGTGAAATAAAAAATGGATGTCGCTATTTTGATGTTTTAAAGATTTTGAAAAATATTCAAGAAAAACACAAAATGAATCCAATTAATCAAGATACTTTAAAATGGATAACTGAATTATAGAATTTATATAATGAAAAACGGTTATTACCTTTCCACATATACACACATTGATCCATTGGCAAACTTAAATCAATTGTCTTTACGTCACGATCAAGGAATGGCTCTTTGGGAAAAGAGAAATGAAAAAGTAAAGCTTGTGCGTTATTGGGAATTTGAGCGAATTTCTGGACTGAAAAAGCATTATTTATCTTTCCGTTCCAAAGAACATGCTCGTTTTGTGATCAATTTTTTGTTACATCCGTTTGGACTGTCACTTGATGATATGCTTGCAGTGTGGGGAACGCCAGGGTTAGATCGAGATGGACAATTTTCTTCCTATAAATCGGAAAGTCAATATCCGCTACATAGCTTATGTCATTTATTTTCCGGAATGTTGAGTGACAGTGAATCTTTCTATAAAAATAAAATACTTGCTTTTGCATTAGACGGTGCCCCTGATAATGTGGTAGATTTGAATGCAAGGGAAAAGCAATTTTATTGGGGCGCTTTTGTTGACCGTGGTACTATTTCCTATTTTGAAATTCCATCCCCTGGTCTTTATTGGGGGTACGCACGTGGTGAGTTTGGAATGGAGGAAGGTTCGATGATGGCTCTTGGTAGCGCAGTAACTTCGCATTTGATGAATGAGGAAAATCTTGCCGCTGAGGCTCCAGCTATTTTCAATGCTAAGGATATAGGTAACGCTTACAATTGGTTAAAAAAAATAGTTAAAACAGCAAGATCCCTTGTTTCAGATGAGATTCCTGAATATGATTCGCGTTTTTCTCTCGGAGAAAATCAAATCGGTATTGTAGTCAAAGTAATTCAGCGTGCGTCATTTCGCATTGTGGATGAAATCATAACACAAGCCTTGGCATATTACGCTATTAAACCATCCGAAGTAATTCTGAGCATATCCGGCGGATTTGCACTTAATTGTCCAACAAACAGTAATTTAATGAGAAAATTTGGTTTCCAAAACTTTCAAACATGTCCTTGCGTGGGCGACTGTGGTATTGCGCTTGGATTAGGGTTGTTTGAATTCCATTCTCATTTGGGTGTTTTTCAGTTCTGTTTGGAAAATGCTTATTATGGAAGTAAAGACAATCGAAAAATTTCCGAAATCGATGGATGGGGAGAATATATTCGTAATGTTAATTCCTTTGAGCGGAACCAATTTGTGGAAGATTTGACTTCTGCACCTCTTATCTGGTTTGACTTGGGTGCTGAGATTGGTCCACGTGCACTTGGCGCTCGTAGTATTTTGGGCGACCCGCGCAAGATTGAAACAAAGGATAAGCTCAATGAAATCAAAGGGCGTCAATGGTGGCGTCCTGTTTCTCCAATCGTTTTAGAGGAAGAGCAGCAAAACTGGTTTGAAAACACTTTTCCATCACCTTATATGCTTTGCACTTGCCAAGTGAAGCCGGAAAAGGCAAATCAAGTTTTGGCAGCATTGCATTTAGACCAGTCAGTTAGGCTTCAGTCTTTGCGAAGAGAAAACAATCCTCTTCTCTATGATGCTATTTCAGCTTTTCATGAAATGACAGGTATTCCATTGATCTGCAATACTTCATTGAATGACAAAGGCGAACCCATTATAGAATTGTTTGAGCAATGTATCAACTTTGCTCTACGCAAGGGGATTCGTATTATGTATTTTAACGGTGCAAGAATGGAACTTGAAATAGAAAAAAAGTATACTGAAACAAAGCCATTCCCAAGAAGACTTTCGTTGTTTGCTTCATTAACCTATGAAGAGATATTGGTCGCGAAAAAAAATAAAGTCTATAGCGAACTGTTTTTAAGTTTAAATGATATAAAAAAACAATTAAATGAGAAACTATTATTATCTAAAATAAACAGCTATCCAGTAAGTTTATTTAACGGGAAAATGGGTTTATCTATTTACTTGTATCATCTATCAAAAATTGAATCCAATCCAGAATATCAAGCAATTGCTGATAAGTTAATAGATCAAATAATTTTACATGATTTATCTCCCGATCATTCTATTGACGTAGAAAACGGATTAGCAGGAGTTGGATTGGGGGTGACTTATCTAGTTAAGAACCGATTTGTAGAAGGCGATTTGAACGAATTGCTTGAAGCGATTGATAACGAAATCTATCGTCGGATCGTTTTTCAAAAAGATTTGTCAGTGTTTTCGGCAACACTGTTACTGCATCTGACCGGATATCTTTATATTCGCCTGCAAGAACAGGTATGCATAAACATGCAATCACTGTATCAGGATTTGATCATCAAAGTAATTAATATGCTCTATAGTAGGTTAGACGATGACTTTCTGAACGAATCTTACTCTTTTTCAATCTATCAATATCAATTGCCTGTGTTATTGTGGATTATTAGCAAATTGTTGAAAGCCGAATTTTATAATAATAGGATTTACAGAATGTTGGATGAATTACAACTGAGGATTCTTTCACGCTTCCCACTGCTACATTCCAACCGGCTTTTTCTTTTATGGGGCATGTTGAATTTGAAACCCTACCTTCGTCATGACAATGCGGCGTGGCACAGATATATCCAGTTGCTTTATCGTGAAATCAATTTGGACGAAATCCTTAAAAATGAAATGTCTGGTCGCAAGATATTTATTAGCAACGGACTTTCCGCAATTTATTTACTATTACACGTAATCAACCGAAATTTCCCGGATTTCCAAATCCCTTTCGATCCGCAAATGATTTATAACCAACTGCAAAACTCGGATGCTTGGAATGCATTGATCGAAAGAGATTATTTTTATGATATCCACCATGGGCTTTTGAACGGGCTTCCGGGCGTCCAACTTGAGCTTACGCATATTGAAAATAGTTACAATTTGAAACCTCCCCCTACCCACTCCAAAGAATGATAAAAAATAAAGAAACATGAAATATGATTTAACGGATACAACATTTATTATCCCAATTCGAATGGACACAGTCGTTCGTTTGGAAAACTTAATTCTTTGTGTCGAACATCTTTTGGGAGGGTTTCAGACACATATTGTCGTTTTGGAAGCTGCCCCCTACAATAACGGGATTATCCAAAATATATTGAAAAATCGCATAACTTACCGGTTCGTTGAAGACAAAGACCCTATCTATCATAGAACCAAATATTTGAATCAGATGACTAGGGAAATACAAACTAACTATGTAGGGATATGGGATGTAGACGTTATTGTTGATTATGAACAGATTCTGGACTCATTGAACCATTTGCGGCAAAATCTTTATGATATTGCCTATCCTTACGATGGGGATTTCTATGACATATCAGATCTATTGCGTAATCATTACGTTATTCATCGTGACTTGGATTTTTTGAAAGCGAATCAGGGGAAAATGCAACTACTATATAATGTAGAGGGCGTTATCGGAGCTGTTGGGGGAGCTATCTTTGCAAAGACAGATAGCTACCGTCTTGCCGGTATGGATAATGAAGTGTTCTATGGATGGGGAGTAGAGGACGGAGAAAGATATTACCGGTGGCTTAGTTTTGATTTCAAAATCTATCGCAGCAAAGGTTGTCTTTTCCATTTGACCCATACGCGAGATTCCAATGGAAGATTCCGTTCCATATCGCATCATACTAAAGCTCAACATGATATGAATAAGGTTGTGAATTATTCAAAAAAAGAATTATTTGCGAAATTTACGAATAAAAACAATGACATCGATGAAATCTGAAGAGAAACTGATGTTGATCTACAACACTCTATCGGGCGAAGAATTATCGCTGAAAATGAAAGATTTTCCTGCCGACTGGGTTATCACTGCCGACAGGCAATGTTTTCTAAAAGCCAACGTGGTCGTTTTCTATCTTTCAAATCTATATAGGGAACTGGAGTACGATTTGGAACAACCGAATGGACAATTATGGGTTGGCTGGTATATGGAGGCAGAAAATGAATATCCGTGGTTTAGATTGCCGGAGATTAGAGAAAATTTCGACCTGATGATGAGTTATCGGCAGGATGCCGACGTGGTATACCCGTTTTACCGGCACGAATATGTCGAATTGTTATCGCAGAAAGTCTCTACTGATCATAAACAGAATAAATGCTGCATGTCCGCATCCGGAAGGATGCATTCAGGTGGTCGTTTGCAATATCTGAAAGAATTGCAGAAACATACCGGAATTAATTTGTACGGCATGTTCTCTAACAGTAAACATTTACAATCGAATCGTGAAATTGATGACCGTCCGAATATTTTCCGGGAGTACAAGTTTGTCATTTCATTCGAAGATGCAATAGATACGGATTATGTTACCGAAAAATTCTTTGATCCGCTTATTGCAGGTTCTGTCCCTGTTTATTTTGGAGCGCCCAACATAGATGATTTTGCTCCGGGAGACAACAGTTTTGTAAATATTCGTAACTATAAAAACCCTAAGGCGTTGGCTCAGTTCATCAATTCCTGCTATGAAGACGAACAACTGTATGCCCAATTTTTTGAATGGAAAAACCGGCCTCTTCGACAATCATTCCTCCAAAAGGCAGAGGTGCAGAAAGAACATCCGTTTGTCCGACTGTGCCGGATAGTTGACGAAAAAAGAATGTCTCAAAAGCACGCAGATGATGCAGATGAGACAATTTTTTAAAGATAATTCAATGCATATATTGATATGATTTCCAAACTAAAAGCAATTGAAATACAAACAATTTCGCGGTGTAACTCCGGATGTATTGTTTGTCCATGGAGTCAAATTAAAAAATCCGTTCCTAATCAAAGCATAAATAACGATACCTGGTGCAAAGTTCTTGAAGGAATAAACGACTTACATCCTGATGAGTTAATTCCATATATGAATAATGAACCGCTATTGGATAGAGAGATAGCATCACACATTCATGATTTACGCTCATTAAGTCCCCGCTCTTTCATCGAATTTTCAACAAATGGCCTCCTTCTGACCGAAGAATCCTCTCATTTTTTGGTTAACAATGTCGATATAATACTAATCAGTCTTTTTGGGAGTGACGAAG
>Ga0082212_10006836_pt1 | contig 15214 bp, 8 predicted proteins | sample TergutNt197P3_FD_71548 | JGI IMG/M metagenome (GOLD analysis project Ga0082212, IMG submission 71548) | Neocapritermes taracua P3 segment gut microbial communities from Petit-Saut dam, French Guiana - Nt197 P3 | ecosystem: Host-associated > Arthropoda: Insects > Digestive system > Gut ...
TGGTTGAAGAAGCCCCCGCTCCGGTGGTTGAAGAAGGCCCCGCTCCGGCGGTTGAAGAAGACCCCGGCCCGGTTGTTGTAGAACCCGCCCCGGTCGTTGTAGAACCCGCTCCGGTGGTTGAAGAAGACCCCGACCCGGTTGTTGTAGAACCCGACCCGGTGGTTGAAGAAGACCCCGCTCCGACGGTTGAGGTTGCCGAAGAACCGACACCAACTGTTGAACCCTCTGTCACACAAGGAACCAAAATGAGTATCACGAAAGCGGAATTCGGCGATATGCCGGATGGACAAAAAGTTGACATTTACACATTGACCAACGCGAACGGTGCCTCAATGAAGGTACTGACTCTCGGCGGGATCATTTTCGAGTTGAACGTCCCTGACAAAGACGGCAATTTCGGAAACGTGTCGGCCAATGTGCAATCGGTCGAGGATTACCTGTCGAAAAGCCCGAACTTCGGCACGCTCGTCGGACGCTACGGCAACCGCATCGCCGCAGGCAAATACACGATTGACGGCGAAGAATACGACCACGGCACCAACGGCAGTCCTCTGTTGCACGGTGGGAGAAACGGTTTTCACAAGGTGATTTGGGACATCGAAGAGTTGAAAGGCGATGATTTCGTCGGTCTGACATTAAAGCTGACCAGCGATGAAGCGCATCAGGGCTTTCCCGGCACGGTCGAGTGCGTCGTGACCTATAAGTTCAACAACAAGAACGAGTGGGAAGTCGATTACACCGCTGTCACCGACAAGGCAACGCCGATCAACCTGACGCAACACACGTATTTTAACCTAAGCGCGTTTCGTAACGCCACCATTCTTGATGAAATCATGATGCTCAATGCGGACGAGTTTATTCCGGTGGATGCCGCGTTGATTCCGACCGGCGAAATTGCGTCTGTCGAAGGCACGGCGATGGACTTCCGCACGCCGACAGCTATCGGTGAACGTATTGACCAGGTCGGTGACAGCCCGAAAGGTTATGACCACTGCTGGGTTTTGAACAAGGGCGAATCGCCGGACGGTATGTCGCTCTGTGCAAAGGCTGTTGATCCGACGAGCGGTCGCACGATGGAAGTCTGGACCACCGAGCCGGGCGTTCAGTTCTACACGAGCAATTTTATGAACGGCAGCTTTGGCTCCGGGGACATCACTTATGTCAAGAACTCGGCGTATTGCCTCGAAACGCAGCACTATCCCGACTCGCCGAACCGCTCACAGTTCCCGAACACGATACTCCGTCCCGGCGAAACCTACAGGACAACCACCGTGTTTAAATTCGATGTGCAAGAGTAGTACACCGTCAAGTCTATCATTGTGGATTTCCAAGACAGGGCGGTCACGCCGTGACCGCCAATCAATTCCCGCCGCCAATCAGTTCCTGCCGCGTAAGCAAAGGACAAAGCTGGGCGGTTTTCTCGCTTGATTTTTCCACTCGGGTGATGTATAATATATAGTGTCAAGAGTATTTCAAGAGTGATCATTATGGGTACGGACGAACAGCCGACCGAGACGGACAGCCAGATCATCAAAACGACGTCCGATTTGTTCATCGCGGCACTGTTTTCGGTACCGAAAAACGCCCCTCTGGTGATGGCGGCGTTTACCGAGTTGCAACGGTTCGCTGCCGACCCGGAGATTCGTGAGTTCGAACGTTGGTGGAAAACTCTGGAAACTCGAATACTATTCCGGTTTGGAAGCGGCAGAAAGAAGAAAGACGGGAAGAGGAACGTAACATTTGGGCGACTGATACAATCGAAACTTTGTCACGAATATGAACCAAAAACATTGGCGACGTGCTGTCTGCCGTCAGTAACAGATTACACGCCATCCACGACCTTGAGGTGCTCGGTCAATTGACGGAGGTTGCTTGGGATGCCAAATCGCTGGCTGAGTTTAAGCAGGCTTTGGGTAAGTGACTTTTGCCGTGAACCCGTTGACTATCTTCGCAAAAATGCTGTCGGATTTCGCACAAGAGATTGCGGAAGCCGCACGAGCGTCGCGCCCCAGGACAGGCCGACACCGAAACCAACCAACATGGCTATATCGCCAGGGTTGAGCATTCTCTGTTCTGAGGCGGTGACCATCGCAATGGGGATGCTACTCGAAACGGTGTTGCCAATCCGGCGGATGTCGTTGAAAAAATTACAGCCCGAAAGCCCGCACATTTCTTGGAGCCGCAACAGCATGTACTTGTTCGCCTGGTGAAACACGTAGCAGTCAATGTCATCGCGGGTTTTCGACACCTTGGCCAACAGGCGGTCGATCAGAGGCGGGATTTCGTCAATGGCAAAGGCGAAAATGCCTTGACCATTCATAAAAAGCTGGTTTTGCGAACGAAAATTTCCGCGACCGTCGTTTTCTTCAACCGCCGTTTCCGCCGACTGTGGTAAGCGATGAGCACCGGCGGGAACAATCAGCATGTTGGCACCGGATCCGTCGGTGCCGAACTCAAAGGGGCCGATTCCCGGCGATGCGGCGTGTTCTTCCGCCGAAACCTCAATGCCGCGTAACAACGTGGCCGCAGCACCGTCACCGAACAGTGGTCGCGTCGAGCGGTCGTTGTTATTGATGTATTTTGTGTAGGTTTCCGCCGTGACAAAAAGCACCGTTTGCGCCGCACCAGACTCGATCAAACCCTTGCACAAAGACAGGCCGTAAATATAACCCGAGCAGCCCTGATTGAAATCAATGGCTCCGATGTTGCGACGAAGTCCCAACTGATCCTGCATCACACAAGCGGATGTGGGCAGAAAGTAATCCGGCGATTGTGTGCAGAAAACAAGAAAATCTATATCCTCCGGTATACAAACGCCGCGAGCGAATAGTTTTTGAGCCGCTTGGACACCCAAATCCAATGCTGTTTCACTCTTTGCGGCGACAGGGCGTTCATCAATGCCGAGTTTATTCGAGATTTTTTCCGCCGTCCAACCGACAAACACCTCCGCAAGATCAGAGTTGCGGAGCATGTTGTCGGGAAGATAATAGTCAATCTCAAAAATTCGGGCGGAAATCACGGGGCTTCACTGTCAATTTGAACTACAGACATCATTGTACAATGTATCACAATTTACAATGTTAGGATTATAGCTCTATTCTGTGATTTTCCAATAGGTGAATGGCTGTGTTGTGCAGTAATCAAACTTGTCTCTTTTGCGAAAATGTTTTGGGCTATATTTCGCAACGTCAACAGGCGGTGTTCTGTGGTTTGTTTTTGATTTGTTTTTTCTCCGCCAAAATATGATTGATGTACACTTCTATTTCATTACTGGACAAAACAAGATCAAAGTTGACGGTATGATATGAAACCACAGCATCCCGTAAGATATACGAAAACTATTGAATGTCATAGAGTTGCATTATTCGTTATTGACGACAAAACCGTAATAACACACACGACCGGAATAACCTGCATACCGTGTTTTCCACGGCATTCTTTTTAAAGATCGGTCTTCACGATTACCGATCATTACAAAAGCGATGATTATGATTTTTGAAGAATTTCACGAGTCAAAGCATATCCATAAGTTTGGCATGAGGTAAAACTTATGATTTTGTGCATAATTCACCGCAACGACAAAATCGTGCTTGTTTCACAAAACCTTTTCAGGATGAGAGGGTGAGTTGGAGCAAAAAAGACGGACGATATTTTCCCCCCAGAAAAGACCTGTCCTTCTTCATGAGGATGCCGTGAGCAAAATTTGGGGGAAACACAATGAATAACAAAGGACTGAGTATTTTTCGCTGGAATACAAATTTTTACGTCCTTATGTTTTTATTCATTATTCGCCTGAAGAGTTGCCGATAAAAGCCGTGGTAGCATGTCAGAGGGAATGGTTACATCTGCCGCGCTTGCTGAAAAGCAAAGAAAAGTATTGTCAGCCCTACCCAGATGTTCGTGGGATTTTGACGAAAGTGGAACTTTCGTGACATGAGCAAGGGCGAACTGCTCCGAATGAAAGGGAGATTCATTTGGAGGAACAAGAGATCAAGCGTACGAAATATCGGAGAACCCGCAATGAAGGTTTTTACAACAGGCCAGGTCGCCAAAATCTGCAAGGTTGCACCTCGCACCGTCAGCAAATGGTTCGACTCGGGCCGATTGAAGGGATATCGCATCCCAGGGTCGCAAGACCGCCGGATTCCGCGTGAGTATCTGATCAAATTTCTCAAAGAGCATGGGATGCCACTTGGTGATCTCGAAGATGAAACACTTGCCAAAGTTCTCATCGTTGCTCAGGATCAGGTATTAGTCGAGAATCTCAAACGCGAACTGCCTGTTGAGAAGGCGTTCAAAGTGGCGGTTGCCGCAAGCGGCTTTGATGCAGGAATCCAAGCCGAAAGTTTTCATCCCGACTGTATTATCGTTGACTTTTCGATCGGAAAGGCCGAAGCACTTCAGATTTGTCAAAATCTGCGGAGAAACGGCGAATTTTCCGAGATCATCCTGATCGCCCTGTTGCCTGATGACGGCAGTCCGATGAGCTTTGATCGTTCGACGATTAACGAAACATTTAAGAAACCCTTTGATGCATCGCTCTTGGCCGAACGTCTTCGGACGCTGATCGGCTCCCGGAAGGAACTGGTTTAGCCTGCATCAAGGCAGGAACCAGGATGGGGACTGCCACAACGCAAGGAAGGAACCGCGATTGCATATTAAAGAGCCGCTCTGACAGGACGTCAGAGCGGTTTTTTTTGTGTGCGTTTGGCATGTTATTGAACTTGGAGATGAGCGTCCTCTATCGACCCGTCAGGGGGAACAATGAGCCGGAAGGGACAAACGTAGATCAGGTGGGTATAAACGCGAAGGTTCAATAACTTACCCAAGGAGGTCCGACATGAACGCCATCGGCAAAGCGGCTTCGAGCATCAGCGGCTCGCGCGTCATCGGATGCAGGAATTGAATGGAACGGGCGTGCAATGCAATGCCTCGCAATCGCGTGTCGTCATATTGTTCGCCGAACGGAACAGTTGAACCGTATTGTACGTCGCCAAGTATCGGGAAACCGCGACTGGCTGATTGCAATCGAATCTGGTGCATGCGTCCTGTTTCGGGGCGGACTTCGAGCCAGGCCCCCCAATCGAAACGCCGTAACACGCGATAGTGCAAAACCGCTTCGCGGGCTTCCGGGTCGATGGGTTTTGCAATGACCGCGAGCGGTTGGCGTTGCACTTTTTTCATGTAATCGACCCAGGTACCGGTGTCATCTTCCGGCTGACCGGACACGGCGGCCCAGTAGGTTTTTGCGACCGTGCGACTCTCGAACTGTTCCGAAAGCCGACGTGCCGCCCGAACGTGTTTTGCCAAAAGCAACATGCCGCTGACCGGACGGTCAAGGCGATGCGGCACGCCGAGATAACACCGCCCCGGCTTGTGATCGCGAACGGTCAGAAAATCCTTGACGCGGTGTTCGAGCGAATCAATACCCGGCGGTGCCTGTGTGAGCAAACCGGCGGGTTTATTGACCGCCAACAACGGCCCGTCTTCGAGCACGATTTCAAAATCGGGAACAATCTCCGGCGGTTCTTTGGACATGGTTCAATCCGCTCGTTTTGCCAACCGTTCCAGGTCGGGAACGTCATAATACCGCAAAGCCCCATGCACGAGGTTCGTCATCGGATACGGCGTATCGCCTTCGCGAACAACATCAGACCAGCTTCGCACCGGTGTTTCAAGCGTAACCGTACCAATGAGCGACGGCTCAAGGGCTTTGGCGTGCAGGGCAACCAAGCCCGCGATTTCACCGGAAGCGATCACATCAAAGCGAACGCCGGCTTTGACATTTGCAACTGTGAGCAGGTCGTCGGTTCGCATTCCGACGTAAGTCTTGCCGAGCAAATAGGCGAGATAAAAATCGGTGCCGTCGGTTCCAAACTGGCTGTGATTGAAATACGTCGGCCCGACCGCCTGCGTTTCGCCCATGCCGCGCAGGTCAACGGCCAACACGGTTTTGCCTTCGCGGAGCAACGACTCGATTTTCGGCATGTCTGCCGTCTTGCCTTTGTCGTTGAGGTAAATGACCACCCCTTTGGTTTCGCCTTTGGGCACGAAACCAAGTATCGGCAAAGGAAATTTTCCGTCTTCCACCGTCACGATATCTGCCGTAACTATCAAGGCCACTTCAGCCAGTGACGGAGGAATATTTTTCAAATTACCCAAAGAGCGGGGACGATCAATTGCCGAATCCCGGGAAAACCGTGACCGAATCGCCGAACGGATTTGTGCGACCAACTCTTCATCCGTGATATTTTCGACTTGTTTTTCGCGTGTTGCGGCCAAGTGATCGTTGTAATCACGGTTCAAATCAAACGCAGACCGGGCACCTTCCAGCAGCATGACTTCGCCTTGCGGCGTCGCGCGAAATTCGTTGACATCGAAAATCGGCATGTCGTCGGCCTCGAAAATCTGCTCGTCGCGTCCGGCCAGCCAGCGCAACATCCAGCGTATTGACCCTTCACGCAGCGTTTTATGCCAACCGTGCGGACCGTCGGCTTCGATGATCGCCATTTTTTCCGTGTAACCAAAGCGGTCGTAAATTCGCTTGGCATGGCGGTATGTTTTCCAGGCATCGGCGGAATAAAAGAAATCGTCGGTCGCCGTTTCGAGCAATGTCGGCAATGGCGTCCGCATGAGGCAGTAGTCCACATGGTCGAGTCCGCCTGTGAAATCGGGGCCGCCGCTGAAATTCAACTGCGAAAAAATATTCTGCTCGGCGTCTTGTGCGCCGGGATCAGTCGTCAGCTTGTCGTAAAGCCCGCAAAGATAGCAACTCGGCACGGCCACCTTGACGCGCGGGTCGAGCGCCATGATATACGAGGTTTGCGTTCCGCCGCCGCTCGTGCCGGTCACGCCGATTTGCTCACCGTCGACGTCGGAACGGCTTTGCAGGTAATCGATCGCGCGGATCATATCCCAAACCTCAAACGTGGCCGCATTGCGTCCGAGCAAAATGCTACTTGCCCCGATAACGTTGTGAGCCGGAACGCCCTGCGCGACCGGCTTGCCGTCGGCGGTCAAACGTTGCGAACGTTCGCCCTGGTCAATCGGGTCAATCGACATGGCAATCAAGCCGTTTGTTGCGGCCAATGCCGGAACCTTCTGATACAATTCGTAAGCCTTGCCGGTTGCCGAATGCCCACACACGACCAACACGGCAGGATACGGCGGCTTGAATCGCGTTTCATCCGGCAGAAAAACGGCACCCGTCACATAAAAACCGGGTGCACTTTCAAACACGACCATCTCGACACGATAAGCGTCTTTGCCGGGCGTGCCTTTTTCGAAGGTTTTCGTCACTCGGGCGTTGAGCGGCGTCGGCTTCCAAAAAGGGTCATCGGAAACAAATCCCAACTGTTCGGCAAAAAATTGCTTTCGAACCTGTTGGTAGGCTTGCACGTCCGCCGGTGTTTTGAGCGTGTCGTACTCCTGTTGCCAACCTTGCCGGGCCGATTCGATTTCGTCGAGCAACCACGTTCGCATCATGTCTTTTGGAGCGTCAGTGTAACCGTTTTCCTGCGTCAACAGGCGACCATCGAACACCGTTTCCTGCGCAGGAAGCGACGATTGCAGACCGATGGCAAGTATAAAACCTACGAAAGTGATTGTCAAAGACTTATTCATGGTGCAATTCCTTTGTGTTGGTGATTGTTTAAAAATCAGATAGTTAAAACATTTTGGAACCGTTCATGTACAGAATTGTTCTGAAACGGGCACAGACAATGTGTAAACCTTATTTTTACCTTCTTTACAATAACAAAACAGCCTTGTATGTTTTTTTTATGGGATTTTCCAACTGCTCAGTAGCATAAGACCGCGCGCTCTGTAGCATAAGAACGCGCACTAAATCACGACCGTCCGCTCTCGCCGGACAATTTTTTTCGGCCGTTTTATTAGACATGTTCCATAACCCTTTGTTTGGATTTTGGTCTTGTTTCGCAGTCGGAAATTGATTATGATGTCGGGAGTATAAGCATTTCCGACCGCCACGTCAAGGAAGACATGATAGAACGCGCAAAAAAAAGCACTGAAACTGCCAAATCAACAATTCAAACGCAACATCGGAACCACCAAGTCGGTCTTCCAAAAAATGATGCGTGTTTTGCAAGCCGCAGTTGTAGTTGTATAAGACGAGTTTGCTGATCTTGGTAGCGTGTTTGATGGTGCTGATCTTGGCGGACAGTGGTTATACCGTACAATGCCATAGAGATGATATTTCCTTATGAATACTTTGTGTCCTTTGTGAAAAATCTTTGTGAACTTTGTGTTAAAAAAAGCCGTCTTCTTAAACACAAAGGTCACAAAGAGAAAATGTCAGTCTATTGACGTTCCGTAGTATATCAGGGTTTTGACAACGATGATGCTTGGAGTTTGATACCGATCAAAAAGAGTAAGAACAGGGCATTGTCGGAGGAGGATAAGGCGTTCAATTTGGAGTTGTCGCGCCGACGGATTGTGATTGAGAACATCAATGCCAGAATCAAGGTGTTCAAGATCATGACGTTGACAGCCATCTGAGGTTTTCTATCAAATCGAAAAAGGTTGTCAACGCAAATTCATTGGGGGATAAATTCCGGCAAATCGTTGTCCGGTTCCTTTCGGGGGTTTTCCTGTTTGACTTCGTCCATGATCTTTTGCGCGAGGTGTTTTTGTACGGTCGCAAACTCCACAGCCGTCATGTTGCCCTCGTCTTTTGCTTCCCGAAATGTCGCAAGGTGATCGGACAAGGACGGCGGTTTTTCCTTTTCGACGGCTCCTTTGCGGAGGTGCGAACCGACATAATAGGCGACCACCGTGAGAATGGCGATGATTCCCGCTCCGAGAACGAGCATAATCACGGTATTCATGTCTAAGCCGCCGCTCGGTTTTTTCGGCGCGGCACGCTGGGCAAACAGGCAAAATAGCGTCAGTGAGATGAAGGCGATGTCAAACATAATGAAATTATAAGCGAATGTCGCCGCTTTGTGCAAGGGAGCATCGGGGTTTGTTTTCCAAATCAAAATGGTGTAAAATACGATTTGTGAAAAATTTTTCGTGACGAAATTTCAATCCAGGTGAGGAGTGCCGAATTGAATCGCGTTTCTGTAATCGTATTGGCCGGGATTACGGCATTTTTGGCTGCCTGTTTGTTAAGCTACTCACCTGCCGACCCACCGGATTCGCTTGTATTTCCGGCAGTTGACGGCTATGAAAACTGGTGCGGTAAATGGGGAGCCTACACCGCGTCAATGCTACTCAATGGCTTTGGCAAATCGACGTATCTTATTTTTGTGCCGTTGTTTGCGATGATTTATTATCAGTGGCACGGCAAACCAATCACCCAAGTATTCTTGCGGCAAGTCGGCTTTGTTTTGATTATCGTTGCCGCTTCTGGGTTATTCTGCCTTTATGAAACCGGCACATGGAACGGCCCGATGATTGGACCCGGCGGGTATTTGGGCGTAACCTGCGTTTATTTTCTGAACAGTTATTTTTCGCCTGTCGGTTTGACCATCATTTTTGTCAGTACCATCATCGGAGGGCTGGTGCTGGCCTGCGATTATTTGCTGATTTGCATCTTCTTATGGGCTTTTGGGTTGCGCCCGTTTCAACTGCCTGCCGAAGATGAAGCATCTCCCAAAAAGCCGCGAGGAAAAACCAGTCGTTCCGCGCAAACTTTGATTTCACTTGAAAATCGTAACACGGAAATCGACGAACCCGACGATGACCAATACGAACCGGAAGATGATGAAATAGAGGAAACTGAAGAAGACGAAGAGGAATACGAAGAAGAGTATGAATACGCTGAAGATGAAGCGGAGCAAGAGTTTGTAGACGAGGAACCTGTCGAGCAACCGGAGAAACAGCCGATCAAGCTGAAGAAAGGTTTGATAAGGTGGCTGAAAACCCGACGACTCAAAGAAGATTTGCATTACGAACAAGATGACGAAATTGGTGAAACCGGTGAAGACAGCGAAGCGGAATATGCTCTGCCGTCGATCGATTTGCTGATCGAAAGTGAAGCCCACGATTACAACCAGCAGATGCAAGCGGCCAAACGTCAAGAGAAACAACTTGAGGAAGCATTTGCCAATTACAATCTCAATATTAAAGTGGTTGGTAATCAATGCGGGCCGGTCATTGCACAGCACGAAATTCAACTTGAGCGTGGTTTGCGCTTGAACAAAATCACGAATCTGACCGAAGACTTGGCTGTTGCGTTAGGGGTGCCGACCGTGCGGATCGTCGCGCCGATTCCGGGTAAGAACACCGTCGGAGTGGAGGTACCGAACAAAACGCGGCAATTGGTGCGGCTCCGCGAGGTCATCGAAGAAGCACCGGAAAAAGTCATCTCAAAAATGTCGATACCGGTTTTTTTGGGGAAAGACGTTGCCGGTTCTCCCATGCTGTTTGACTTGACGAAAATGCCGCACCTTCTCATCGCCGGCAGCACAGGCACGGGCAAGAGCGTTTGTCTCAATTCGATCATCATGTCGATTTTGATGACGCGAACGCCGGAAGAATGTCGCATGATTATGATCGACCCGAAATGGGTGGAACTCAGTCTTTATGAGTCGATTCCGCACCTCATGCACCCGGTCGTCACCGACATGAAAAAGGCGGAAGCCATTCTCGCCTGGGCTGTTGACAAGATGGAACAGCGGCTTCAGATGCTTTCAAGAGCCAAAGTGCGGCAACTCAGCGAATACAACGCCTTGACGGAAGAGGAATTGTACAGCCGCGTCAAGCCGGAGTCGGACGAAGAGTGGGACGACACGCCGCGTTCGATGCCCTATATGGTCATCGTGGCGGACGAAATGGCCGATCTGATGTGGACGGCGGCGAAGGAAGTCGAAACGCATATCAGCCGGCTGGCGGCCAAAAGTCGCGCGGCAGGGATACACCTGGTGCTGGCCACTCAGAAGCCGACGGTTGACGTGATCACCGGGTTGATCAAATCGAACCTGCCGGCACGTATCGCGTTTACCGTTGCATCGAATACGGACAGCCGGGTTATTTTGGATTGTAGTGGTGCCGAAAAACTGCTCGGTGACGGTGACATGTTGTTCCTGAAGCCGGGAACGAGTCAGGTTTTGCGCGGGCAGGGAACTTACGTGAGTACCCCGGAAATCAACGAGATCATCGCCGACATTGCGACCGACTCGCCGGACTACGTCACCGAACTGGTCGAACTGCCGACGGGTGATGAAATCATCGACAGCGGACCGGCAGACCCGCGTGACGAACTGTTCAACCAGGCCGTCGAGAATGTCATACGCGAAGGTCAGGGACGCGGCAAGGGCAAATGCAGTATTTCGCGTTTGCAACTCAAGATGAAAATCGGTTATCCGCGTGCTGCGAGGCTGTTCGATTACATGGAGGAGGACGGCATTGTCGGGCCGGGCGATGGCCAGAAACCTCGAGAAGTGCTGATTTCGCTGCAACAGTGGCGCAGCCGGCTGGCGGAGCAAGAAGAGTTGCGAGTTGCGAGTAGCGAGTTGCGAGGAAAAAATAGCGAGTATATGGGAGTCGAGAGTCGAGGAGCGAGAGAAAAGGGAAAAGGGAAAAGGAAAAAAGGAAAAGAGACTCCAACCACAAAACACTCGCCACTCGCTACTCGAAACTCGCAACTTACAACAAACAACTCGCAACTCGAGCCCGGTATCGGTCCGGTCAACGACGTAGACGATTCGATGCTGACGGAAATACGACCTAATACCAAGCGACGGGACAGGCTTCAGGCTTCAGGATTCAGGATTCAGGATAAGGCACCAAAGGCCACCCCTGAAGCCCGAAGCCCGAAGCCTGAAGTCCGCAATGAGCACAACATCTTCGGCGTGGTACCGGTTGCCGACGGTGATGTCACCGATGCCGATGACGGCCAATGGGAATACGAATACGTGTATGAGTATGAGGAAGTCGAAGTCGATGCCGGAGGCGATTGGGAATCGGAAGAAGGCTGGGATGAAACCGAAACTGATGAACCTGAAGATGCGGAGGACTACGATGGGAATGACTATGAAGAAGAGTATGATTTCAGATAGGGCGGCCACGTCGTGACCGCCGAGAGGTTTTCACCATGAAGAACCCGGAGTGTAGAGTACGGGGTCATCATGTGTGCCTGATATTTTCAAGCACACCGGACTTTCTCATTTCAAACTCTTATCTGAATCGGAAAAATTGAAATGTCCTTACTCGATATTGATTCTGTGTGCTTCCGGCTTTCGTTTGAACATCATTTCCGTTGATTTTTTTCGCACGATCCAAAGGCTCGACAAAACCAGCTCCGGTTGCACATTTCGGATTGTAATGGGGGTTGTTGATGAGAGAAGGTGCTTTTTCCCAATCCGACATCGGGGCTTCCTCAACGATCTTATCCGTAACGACGCCGGCTTCATTGCCGACGATGCTGATCGCACCCGTCGCATCGACGCGGACGACCGCACCACGCCAAATTTCAACATCGGCAAAAACAGGACGCCATACCTTTTTGATCATGCCGGAACCGGGTCTGTCAGAGCCGAATTCGTAAGCAAGGCCTTGAATATCCTTGTTCGGCTGCGGCGGAGTTCGAAAGACTTCCGGTTCGAGTTGTTCGCCGATCAGCATTTTGCCTTTGGCCGAGATGTACAGTTGATACAAACCCGTATCGACAAAGTTGTGGCGATAGAGCCAGCAATAAAGGGTAACCTTTTCCTGGAAAATTTCGCCCAAACCTTCATTCAGAAGCTCGTTCATCACGAAGGTATCGTTGCACATTTCGGCTTTCGCGACTGCGGCGGCGATTGCAGGATCGGCAATCGTAAACGCACCGGCTTGAATCTCGCCTTCATTGAGCTGCTTCTGCATCTGGTTGAGAACGGATGTGGAAAAAGCGTCAATATCCAACCAGCCCTGCCAGCGGATCAGCCGGTTGGCATCCGTTGTCAACGACGCCAGCGGCGGACCTGTCTTGGGTTGAGGGTCTGCAAAGTTGGGGCTGTACCCGGCCACGGGGGCAGGTTCAGGCTTCATCTTTTGCGGCGGTGCTGCCGAGACACTCCCGGCCATGAGGAGCGCACAAAGCGCAGCGATCATCAGTTTTGTTCCTTTGTTCATTGTTTGTTCTCCATAAAGTTAAAGGAATGGGGAGCAGCGGGAATACACATCACGCAGTTTTCCTCCCCCAGTGTTTCACTGAACACATATCAATCGTTAAGTGACTGTTTTTCTCAAATCTGGGTGTTTCGAAAAACGGACGAAAACACGAACGAGATCAATAGCGGCCGCTTCAATCACTATAATCGTTATATATTAACTATTGCACTAGGGTTGTCAATAATACTTATAGTGAAATTTAATAAATTTTGGTAAAAAATCCGCTTGCGCATCAAACAAGGTCGTTTTGTACCAGGAACGGACAATGATTGTCTCCGCAATCATCTATAATCGCGTTAAACGTGACGTATAACCGTTAAAATACGTTGCCTGTCATGCAAAAAATTGCGAAATTCGCACAAGTGTTGTTTTCGTTACCATATCTCTTGTTTTTGCCACGAACACAACAATTCGTACAACCCTCCTCTCGCTGCTCTCTTGACTTTCCAAACGGGGATTTCTACAATTACGATATAATCTTACAGCACAATTCGTTTTTGTTTTTTAACACAAAATACACGAAAAAACGAAACATACGAAAATTTGCATCAACCATCAAAAACCCAAAATGCTTCCCTTTATAAAATGTTCGTAAATTTTGTTTCGTATGGTTTCGTATAAAAAATGAACGGCTCATTGCGATTTAGTGTTAATACTCAAAACGTCAATGACTATTTCATTTTAGCCACGGAATACACGGAAAAACACGGAAGATTTGATGTGAAAAGAGGCGTGTGGTCACGTCATTTTTTCAATATTCCCAATCGTGATTTTTCCGTGAATTTCCGTGTTTTCCGTGGCAAAAAATCTTTTTGTTTACTGTTTGAGTTAATATTTTGTTATCAAAATGATTGCCTTATGAAAATTGAAGGGTAAAAATCCGGGAGTTGGAACAATGATTCAAAAAAAGACTAAAATGGAACTGTTGCTTGTATTGTTGCTCGTCTTGTTTGTTGCATTCCTGATTGTGGATGTTGCGTCTGCACAAGAGGACAAGCCAACTGAAGATTACGGTATCACGTTACGCTCGCTGTATGACGGTTTTCCGATGCAAGTGCCGGATAATCTGGAACAATGGCAAGAACGCCGTGAAGAAGTGCGACGGCGCATTTTGCTGTCGAACGGCCTTTGGCCTTTGCCGGCACGCACGCCGCTGAACCCCGTTGTCGAACCTGGCGTCGAACGGGATGAGTGTAACGTGTATCGCGTAACGCTGGAAAGTTATCCCGGCTTTTACACAACCGGGAATTTGTACGTGCCCAAGAAGGACGGACGCGAAATCACGGCCCCTATGCCATGCGTCATGTACGCGCACGGGCACTGGCAAGACGCACGGTTTTATCTCACACCCGACAACGAGATGAAGCAACAACTCGAATCGGGCGGCGAATCGTTCGAGTCGGGGCGTTCGCCGTTTCAATCCTTTGGCGTCAACATGGCCCGCAACGGAGCGGTCGTTTTTATTTACGACATGGTCGGCCATTCGGACTCGGTGCAAATCGACCACATGCCGCTCGCGCGAAGCACATCGACGGTCACGCGTCCCGAAGGTTTCGGAAGCGTCAAAGCCGAATTACACCTGCAAAACACGATGGGACTGCACACATGGAACTCGATACGGACGCTTGATTGGCTTGAGACTTTGCCCTTTGTCGATGCGAAACGCATTGCCATGACCGGCGCGAGCGGCGGCGGAACGCAAACGATGATTCTTTCGGCGATTGACGACCGGCTTGCGGTTTCGTGTCCCGCCGTGATGGTTTCGACCGACATGCAGGGCGGTTGTACCTGCGAGAACGCACCGTACATGCGGCTGCACGCGGGCAATATCGATTTCGCGGCCTTGTTCGCACCGAAACCGCTGGCCATGACCACCGCCGACGATTGGACGAAGAACATGCCGACACAGGGCTTCCCCGACCTCCAAGCCTTGTACGAGATGTACGGTTGCCCGGAAAACGTGACGTTGTTCCACTTCCCGCAGTTCCCGCACAACTACAACCAGCGTGCCCGCGAGTCGGTGTATTCGTGGATCAACACGCATTTCGGGATGGGCATCGAAACCGACGAACACGGCCTGGTGCGCGAGCAACCCTTT
>Ga0082212_10006837_pt1 | contig 15214 bp, 14 predicted proteins | sample TergutNt197P3_FD_71548 | JGI IMG/M metagenome (GOLD analysis project Ga0082212, IMG submission 71548) | Neocapritermes taracua P3 segment gut microbial communities from Petit-Saut dam, French Guiana - Nt197 P3 | ecosystem: Host-associated > Arthropoda: Insects > Digestive system > Gut ...
AATTGCAAGTCCCCCGTATGGTAGGTTGCCGACCGCCGGGCGGCAAAAATGTTGCCCCCTCTCCCTCTGGGAGAGGGCTGGGGTGAGGGCAGGAATCGGTGAAGAGTTCGCCCCCACCCTAACCCTCCCCCAAAGGGGGAGGGGACGTTGTTCCTGTCGGCTGTCGCCGACGCAACCGTTCGGCGAACGGTTGCCTACCTTCGCAATCTTACGATTGCGGCTCTGTCAACGTCTGGTATAATCTACGCATTATGACACAAAACCTTGACACGCTTCGCCACTCCGCCGCTCACATCATGGCTCGTGCCGTCATGCGGCTCTATCCGAACGTCCAACTCGCCTTCGGTCCCAATGTCGAAAATGGTTTCTACTACGACTTCTCCATGGAACATCGACTCACCGAAGAAGATTTTCCCAAAATCGAAGCCGAAATGGCAAAACTTATCAAACTTAACGAGGAATTTGAACGTGTCGAAATGCCCATCAACGAAGCCGTCGAACTTTTAGAGGGCATTGGACAAACGCTCAAAGTCGAACATCTTGAAGAGTTGGCAGACGGCAGACGGCAGACGGCAGAAGAAGGAACGGTCTCGATCTATCGGCAGGGAGAATTTCTCGATCTCTGCCGAGGTCCGCATATCGAGCGTCCCAAGGCGATTGGTGCATTCAAGTTGATGAGCATTGCCGGTGCCTATTGGAAAGGCGATGCGTCCCGACAGCAACTCCAACGGCTCTATGCGACCGCCTTTTTCGACAAGAAAGAACTGACCGCCTACCTCACGCAACTCGAAGAAGCGAAAAAGCGAGACCATCGGGTTCTCGGCAAGCAGCATGAACTCTTTGCGGTTGATTCTCGTGTTGGACAAGGCTTCATTCTTTGGTTGCCGAAGGGAGCAACGGTGCGGCGACAACTCGAAAACTTCATTTCGGAAGAACTGGTGAAGCGTGGCTACCAACAGATCAGCACGCCGATACTCGGCAACATCGAACTGTTCAAGACATCGGGACACTATCCGTACTATGCCGACAGCCAGTTCCCGCCCATTAAAATGGAACACAGTAAAATGCAGGATGGCGACGAGTTTTTGCTCCGACCGATGAACTGTCCGCACCACATTATGGTCTATATGCAAAAGCCGAGAAGTTATCGGGACTTGCCTTATCGCATTGCCGAGTTCGGTTGCGTGCATCGCTTTGAACAGTCCGGCGAACTCAGTGGAATGACCCGTGTGCGTGGTTTTACGCAAGACGATGCTCACATTTTTTGCATGCCGGAGCAGGTCGAAGAGGAGTTCCGAAGTTGCATTGACATGACGCTCCATGTCTTGAAAACGATGGGCTTCAACGACTTTGAGGTGCGGTTGAGTTTTCGGGATTGGACGAGCGACAAGTACGTGGGCAACTCGGAGAATTGGAAAGTGGCGCAGTCGGCATTGGAAAAGGTCTGTAAAGAGATGGACTTGCCGAGTTTGGAAATTGTGGAAGGAGAGGCGGCATTTTACGGACCGAAGGCGGACTTTGTTGTGAAGGATTGTCTCGGTCGGCGTTGGCAGTTGGGCACGGTGCAGTTGGATTACAATTTGCCGTCGCCGGAGCGGTTCAATTTGGAATATACGGGAGCGGACAACAAACCGCACATGCCGGTGATGATTCATCGTGCGCCGTTGGGTTCGTTTGAGCGGTTCTGCGGCATTTTGATCGAACATTTTGCGGCGGCGTTTCCGCTGTGGCTCGCACCGGAACAGATTCGTGTTTTGACGGTGAGCGAAAAATTCGGCGAGTACGGCAATGCGGTGTTGCAGAAATTGCAAGCGGTAGGACTGCGTGCTTCGTTGGACAATCGCAGCGAAAAGATCGGAGCGAAGATTCGGGAGGGACGTTTGGATTTGGTGCCGTATTTGGCAGTGGTTGGCGGCAAGGAAGAGGAAAACCAAAGCGTTGCTCTGCGAAGCCGCAAAGAGGGAGAACTCGGTGAAGTGAACGTCGATGCGGTGGTGGAAAAGTTAGGCGAAGAGGTTAAAATGAGGGTGATGTAGGAGGTACAAACCATGAACGAACGAAAAACAGAACAATTTGTACGGAAACATTTTGAGCAATTTCGCGAAATAACGATTGAGGAGCAACGTTCGGATAACGTCAAAATTCAAAAACTCCTTTCCATGGCTTCCAAAAGCGGATTCGGGACGGGATGTCCCGAATTTATCATTCAATATAAGCATGAGCCAAACTTCCTTATCGTCGTTGAATGTAAAGCCGAAACGAAAAAACATGAAAGTACGTCACGAAATCTATACACCGATTATGCCGTTGACGGTGTTCTGCTCTATACTGCGCATTTAGCAAAAGAGTATGATGTATTGGCGATTGCCGTCAGTAGACAAAGCATTGAACGGCTCAAAGTGTCCCATTTCCTGCAACTGAAAGGGGAAACGAACGCCGCTCCTATCTTTTCAAATACTCTTTTACCCCCCGAAGATTATTTTGCCGGCTATATTAAAAGTCCCGAAAAATTTCGTCAGGATTACGAACGTCTTTTGGAATTTGCCCGTGAACTCAATGAAAAATTACAGATGCAGAGAATCGTCGAGAGCGACCGGGGACTTTTATTGAGTTGCATCCTCATCGCTCTCGAAAATAAGGGGTTTGCCGCATCTTACTCGTCTTATATCAATGCGAAGCAATTAGCAGATTATTTGGTCGTAACCGTTCAGAATGAATTTGAAAATGGCAACATTGAAAAAGTCAAACTTGATGTATTGCGCAGCCGTTTTGCGTTCATCACTACAGATACGACGCTGTCGGAAAAGGAAAATGTATTGCGTGAAATCATTGACGATGTTGACAAGAACGTCAAAAATTTTATTAAGACACACCAATACTTCGATGTTCTCGGGCAACTGTATATTGAGTTTTTAAGTTATGCAAATGCGGACAAAGGGTTAGGCATTGTTTTAACACCGCCGCACATTACCGAGTTTATGGCACAAGTTGCCGAAATCAACAAAGACAGCGTTGTCTATGATAATTGTACAGGCACTGGCGGATTTTTGGTATCTTCCATGCGACAGATGATTCTCGATGCAAAAGGGGATCAGAAAAAAATTAAACAAATCAAACAGAATCAACTTGTCGGTGTAGAATATCAGGCTCATATCTTCGCATTGGCTTGCTCGAATATGTTTATCCATCAAGACGGCAAAACAAACATATTGAAAGGAAGTTGTTTTGACAAAGAAATCAAACAGCACGTTAAAAAATACCGCCCCAATGTTGGTTTACTCAATCCGCCGTTCAAGGTGAACAAGCGAATTGATACAGACGAATATGAATTTGTTTTGCAAAATTTAGATTGTCTGGAACAAGGCGGAAAATGTGTTGCGGTGCTGCCAATGTCAAAAGCATTAGCAACAAGCGGGGCTTTAGCGGAATATAAAAGAGAACTGTTAACAAAACATACGCTCGAAGCGGTATTTTCGATGCCGAATGAATTGTTTCACAATGCAGATACGGGAACGGTCGTGTGTATTATGGTTTTTACGGCAAAGCGTCCACACCCGGAGAATAAAGAAGTTTATTTTGGCTATTACAAGGAGGACGGTTTTGTTAAAATTAAGCATCAAGGACGGATTGACTTATATGGTAAATTCGCAAACCGTATCAAAGATGAATGGATAACCTATTTTGTCAACCGCAGAGAAAAACCCGGTTTGAGCGTTTGTAAAAGGGTTACAGAAATAGACGAATGGTGTGCAGAATCCTATTTAGAGACAGATTATGCGCTACTCCAACAGGACACTTTTGAACGCAAGATTCGTGATTACGTTGCCTATCGTGCAAGAGCCGCCATTAAAAATCAAGAGGAATGTATCTGGGGTAGCCGATTGTCCGAGCAAGAATGTCTGTTAAATACTAAAAATTGGAAATGGTTTGATATGCCGGAGTTGTTCTCATACAAACGGGGAAAGCGGTTAACGAAACCCAACCGTATTGAAGGAACCGTTCCATTGGTAACGGCAGGATTTTTGAACGAAGGAGTGAGTGATTACATATCGAATGACGTAGCCGCCTATTTCGATACGGTTACGATTGATATGTTTGGAACCTGCTGTTACCGAGGATATACTTTTGCATGTGATGACAATATTTTGGTACTGTTTCCAAAGCCTAAAATGTCAATATCAAAATATGCGTATGTATTTTTATCGGTTATCATTGAAGCCGACCGTTATAAATATGCCTATGGCAGACAGTATCGGCAAAAAATATTTGACAAACAACGGATTCAACTTCCAGTAAAACCGGATGGTACTCCCGATTGGGAATATATGGAAAATTACATTAAAAGTTTGCCGTATAGCGGGAATCTGTGAAGGAATGCGGCGTTGCAGAAATTGCGATCGGTGAGACGTGTTTGAATGACATTGACAAAAAACATCAAACGCAAGTGGCCGCATTAATGAACCTGCGATTTCAAGCCTTCAAAAATGACCAAATCATGGCATGGTACGGTATATTACCACTTTCGAGGCGGTTTTCCAAGCAACCTTTTCAACAGCAATGGCTGGAAAATTGCCTATTTTCACAAACATCGCAAAAAAACACTTGCCTCAACCTCCTAAACTGCCGCCCTCCCTCTTACTCTTCTACCCCCAAACACTTGATTTTTCTATCGATTCGCTTCATCAACCCACGCAACACTCGACCGGGACCGACTTCGTAAAACGTGTCAAAACCCTCGGCAAGCAATTTCCGCATCGACTTCTCCCACAACACCGGACTCAATATCTGCTTGACCAAAATGCTCCGAATTTCCGTCGGTTCAGCATGCGACTCAGCATCGACATTGCTAATCACCGGTATCGCCGGCGGCTTCGTTGCCGTTTCGGATAACGTCTTTTCCAAAATGGTGTCGGCAGGCTTCATCAACAGCGTGTGAAACGCTCCTGCCACAGCAAGCGGAATCGCATTGAACCGTTCCGCTTCCGCTTGAGCGGCAACGCGTTCGCAGGCTTCCAACGTTCCCGATACCACAATGTTACCGGGACATAGAATGTTTGCCACCTGCAACACGCCGCCGCCGCGGTTTTTTTCACAAATCGCTTCGACCTCTGCCAATTCCTTGCCGATGATGCTGACCATACCGCTCGGCGTGGCATCCGAAGAACCCTGCATCGCCTGCCCCCGCTTTTGCACCAACCGCAAGCCGTCTTCAAAGGTAAAGACGCCCGCAAAGGTCAGCGCGGTGTATTCGCCAAGACTCAACCCAGCGGCGGCTTCGCATTGGGAAACCACATCGGGTGCCTTGATTTTCAGCAATTCGAGAGCAGCAATACTCAACGTGAAAATTGCCGGTTGGCTGACGACGGTCGTGTCGAGTTCTTCGGCAGGACCACTTTCACAAATCCGGGCAAGATCGTACCCGAGGACGGCATTTGCCCGATCAAACAAGTCTTTGGCACCAGGAAACTCGTCGAAAATCGGCTTGCTCATGCCGACCGACTGCGCACCCTGACCGGGAAATAATAAGGCAACCTTACCCATATTTCTAATGAAAATCCGTTAATTGTTAGCAACGTTTCGACACGTCATCCCCTCGCCCCCTTGGGGGAGAGGGGGCTTCTAGTTTATTCCGTATCCATTTTCACGACTTCGCGTCCCATATAATGTCCGCATTTGGGACAAACGACATGTGTCGGCACGGCTGTACTGCATTCGGGGCAGTTCGTCCGCTGGATGGGCGTTTTGTGATCGTGGGAACGGCGTGTGCCGGTTCGAGCGTTGCTGTGTTTCCTCTTGGGAACTGCCATAAAAGTCCGAAAATTCTGGTTTCAAACGACTAAACAGGCGTTATGATACTGAAAATTCCGCTTGAGTCAAGAGGCACAAGCCCTGAAATTGACATTTTTTGTCGAAATCCTCCGATGTACTGCGAACTTGCAAACGGCGTGCCAAATGTCGGGGGTGTGTCCAAATTTTTGTCCGCTTGGCACTGCCCTGATGAAGAGTCCTCGTAGCGGGTTTTTGCGATTGTGGACCAAAGAATGGAAGAGGAACTTGGTGAGGTATGGTACGGTTTCGATTTCGGGATTGCAATCGTCCTCAAAGCAAATCGACACATACTCTAAACGTCATAGAGTCCAAATGCTTGGCGGCGTTCTTCGATTTCATCCAGGGTGTAAAGTTTTCCACGATTACATCCGGGACATGTCGAGGCAGTGGCTGCCCAGGTTTTAGGCGAAAGGAGATTTTGCGACCAAAATGGCCACGTTCGGCACTGAATCGGTCGTTCCTCATAGACCCGGCAACGACGAGTCTTGTCGCTCAAGAGCACGCAGTCGCCGTTGGGGTATTCCTTCAAAGACCGCTTTCGGGAACGCACCGTCCAAACAAACACCTGTTCGAAAATCAGGGGAGCGAGTCCCATTTTGGCGGCAATGTTAGCGATCTCTTCGGACGAAACCCAGACGTAACCAGAGCCGCCCGTGCAACAACGACCACAAACGGTACATTCAAAGTTCAAGCCCTCTTTATACCACGGCACGACAGATTCGGTCATGATTGTTGAAAAACATTACAGTCCCAGACTTGCAATCTCGTGGTCGTGCAGGAGCCGCATTCCTTCGAGGAGAATGATGACCGATTCACCGACTTTCCCCATGCCCTGAATATAGCCGGCGCTGTCCGCTCCGGCTGTTTTCGGCGGGGGAGAAATTTGATCATCATCAATGTTGCGCACTTCGTTGACGGTATCGACGACCAAACCGACCTGCGAACCGCCGATGTTTACCACGACGATACATGTTCGTTCATCGTAATCGCGGGACTCCATGTGGAACCGAAGCCGCATATCGAGGACGGGAATGACCTGTCCGCGCAAGTTGACGACTCCCTTTACAAAAATGGGCATGTCAGGAACTTCGGTGATTTTCTGCATTCCGACAATTTCGGTAACGTAGCGAATCTCGATCCCGTAATCCTCGTGCCCCAGCCGGAAAGTCAGATACATATTTTTCAACGTGTCCTCGTTTTCCAACGTCATCGCTTCGATGGACTCGTTCAATTTGTTCAATTCGGAGGCTGTAACTCTGTTTGGTGAATCGGCGGACATAGTGTTTCTCCTTTCCCTAATAGCATTTGATGTAATTATACAATAGCGATTCCAAAAAACAAGAAGGGGCGGGTGTTCTAACCCATAATGAGCCCGCGGCTTCTTTCGTATTCGGTAATTTTGGCTTCGGATTGCAACGTAATCCCAATGTCGTCGAGACCGTTCATCAAACAATGTTTGTAAAACGATTCGATTTCAAAGGAAAACGTCAGTTGTTTGCCGTCGGAAATCGTGTTGTTTTCGAGATCGACCGTCAACTGCAACGGTCGGCTCGTTGTTTCCAATTTGAAAAGTTCGTCGATTTGCTTTTCCGAAAGCGGAACAAGCAAGAGCCCATTTTTGGCAGAATTGTTGTAAAAAATGTCCGCAAAACTCGGAGCAATGATGACCCGAATGCCGAAATCGTACAATGCCCAGGGAGCGTGTTCGCGGCTGGAACCGCAACCAAAATTTTTCTGCGTGAGCAGAATCGAGGCTCCTTTATATTCCGGTTTGTTCAGTTCAAATTCAGGATTCGGCACCTTGCCGGTTGCATCATAACGCCAATCGTAAAAGGCAAATTGACCGAAACCAGCCCGCTCGATTCGCTTCAAAAACTGCTTCGGAATAATTTGGTCGGTATTGACATCACTGCGATCCATCGGCACTGCCAGCCCCGTATGTTTGGTGATCGGTTGCATTGTATCGTTCTTAATGATTCCTGTCCTCACGCTCTCGCCATTGTACAGGACTGCTTCATTTTTTCAAGAGGAGTTTGCAAAGGATTGCCCTCGCGAGCAGAACGAAGACGCAGATGAAGACGTAAACCACACTAATTTTGGCAGACAAAAAGAACAGAAAACCGGACAGGGGGGCGAGGTTTACTTTTTGCCGGAGAATGGACATTCGATTACGCCCCGCCCCATCTCATTTTTCCATCTTGAAATGTTTGTATCATTTTCCCATACTTTTCAAGTTATTCCAAACATGTCAAGTTATTATGTATAATAGACGTACTGAAAAATGGCAAATCATCTACGAATGAAAACCGGGAACGCAGACGCACCCGGAGCGACCGAATTTTCCCATGTCGGTTGATGCGGGAGGCACAAATTGTCCAAACGTGCTATAATGGAGGCAATGATGAGGGAAATGCCTGAACGAGTTTACGTGGATTCGTCTGTTGTCAGCGGGATGTTTGATAAAAACGACCATCCCGAACGAGTAAAGCCTTTTTGGGATGCCGTGTTTGACGGCAAAATCCGTGTGGTTATGTCGAACGTGCTAGTAGATGAAATCGAAGATGCACCGCCGCATGTCCGTGATTTTTATGAGTCGATACCGAAATCCCAGATCGAACGGGTTATTTCAACGGACGAATCAGATGCACTTGCTGAACGATACATTGCCGAAGGTGTTGTCGGCGAAGCAAACATGAACGATTGCCAACATGTTGCCCTCGCGTCGATTGCCGGTGTGGACGTGCTTGTCAGTTTTAATTGTAAGCATATTGTTAAACTCAACCGTATTCATCGATACAATGCCATCAACGTATTGTCCGGCTTTTCCCAAATCGAAATCCGAACCCCAGATGAGGTGATCCAATGACGCAACTTGACATGTCCAAATTCAAACCTATTCCCGGTTTCGATTCTCTGAAATGGAAGCAGGAAAGACAGGCGAAAATTTACGAGGAAACCAAAAACATGACTCCCGAACAAAGGCGTGAACGTCTTCGGCAAGTTGTCGAACGAGACGAGCAACGACGAGCGGAACGAGAACGACGCATAGCGGCGGGCGACCCGACCGTGCCTGTTTTTACGATGCAGTAGCACCCCAAGCGTTAGATTGCGAATCTGTTTATTCGCTCTGATTGACTCTTGGAAATCGTCCTCTTTCTTGGCGTTGTTGACGATACGATTCTGGAATCGGATCGCCCGGCTACCACGAATTCGGACCGGGTGCCCACGCTTCGGTTTTCTCGCGTTCGCCTCGCTCTTTTCGCAATTTTGTGCGGAGTATCTTGCCATATTCCGTCGGATCGTCGACCAACTTTTGAAGCCGCACCCACTGTTCGTCGGTAAGCACGTCGAACATCTTTATCTTAAATTTTTCGGAAAACGCTTTGCCTTGAGTCTGGATTTCTTCTTGAACTCTTTTGTACGCTGGGTCTTCCATCAATTTTTTCTGGAAAGCCTCGTGGTTCTCAATACTCCCACCCTGCTTTTCGACTTCGGCATATCTCTTGTCCAGTAAAAACATCGAACCTTTTACGAAATTGTCGAGATGTTTCTCGAATTCGGGTTCAAAGTCCTTTTTGATTTTTTTCATCTGTTGCTTTTGAGCATCGGTTAGGTTAAGTGCCTCGAACATGTTCGGTGCGATGATGGGCATTTCCCCCATGATTGCCAGTTGCGACTCGTTCACTTTTTGTTTCAGTTCCGGTGGAAGTATTTTGTCCAGAGCATCGGACATGTAGATCACCTCTTGATTCCTCACTTTGTCTTGCATATCCCAGAACTTTTTCGCTGTCTCTTCATCGGCTTTCAGCATAAATGGATCGTCGAAATCATAGATCGCCCGTATTTCATCATGGAGTTTTTCGATTTCGGGGTTATCAGCGAATGCCGACATTGCTTTGCCTCTAGCGGCTTGGATTTCCTGATTCTGCCCATCGGAAACCCCCAACGCAGAACGAATTTCGGGATCGTTCAGTGCCGTGACTGCCATCTCGTTTATAAACCGACCATCCCAGAACATACGGTTACTGGTTTTCAGCAATCTTTCGAGACCTTGTCGTCCGGCGAGAGATTGTTGCATTTGTGCAGGCGGTGCCATCTGGGCATATCCCGTAAGCGAAAAGAAGAACAGACACGATACGGCAACGAGAAGTAGTTTCGTTTTCATGGAATACCTCGTGGGTTGAATTGAACGACGTGATTATATCCGATTGTGTTATATCATGCAAGCCGGAAACGAAGGCAATACTGGCGCTCCGCCAAACCTGTGCGAGTCGAGTCCGGTTTTGGAAACTTTTTTTGCGAATCGGACATTTCGTGTCGCAGATGTCGCCGATGTCGCAAATGTCGCCGTTTTTTCGGTGAAGGCGTGTTGACAGGATTTTTTACAGAGTTACGATGTCCCGCGAACGCTGCCAAAAATGAAAAACTATCGCAAACCGTTTTTTGTTCACAGGCTTTCATACAAAGGAGTATTATGACCACAACAGTATTGTTTACCGTACAGGAGATCGCAGAAATCTTTCGGACGAGCAGAGCCGCCATTTACGCCCGGCTCTGCCGTGCAAGGAAAGGATTGGATGATTTTCCCTTGCCATGTTTTGGAAAGGGGAAACGTTGCTATTGGACGCAGTCGTCGATCACGGAGTCGCAAGCAAATTTTCTTTGCAACCTTTTGTCGCAATGCCTTCTTTCTGGCACAATCGCAACAAAGGATCAAGAAGCGCAGACTGTGCAACTCCATGCGGTAAACGCCAAGAACCACCACGAAATTCAAGCGGTTGATCATTTGTCAAATGTTCGTACACATGTTTGAGATTCTGCATCAAAATCGGCAATTTGCCAACACGCGGGTTGGTAATTTTTAGCGGCGAATAGATGATTTTTCTGATTCCTTTATGCTTGCAAAACGAGACCAGATTTTGCAAGTCCTCGTGCGATTGAAAATCAAACAATTCAAAATTGCTCATTGCTTTACCATTCGGAAGCGGATCACGGGGAAACAGCGGATCTATTCGCAATGCCACCGGCACACCCGATTGTTGCAACTGTGCAATCGCATCAAGGCGCTCGTCAACGCTTGGTGCGCCTGGTTCCAACATTTCACGCGACTTGTCATTCCAAAAGGCAAGCGAAACTTCCAACCAGAGCGATGGCAAACCGTTATTCTGAAAATACATATAGCGTGGATGCGAAGAATGCAAACGACTCAATGCAAGTAATGTATCCAAATATGAAGTGTGAAGTAATGCCGACGGATTCTTCGTCAGTATTGTTACTGTTGAAAATCGGTGTCGGTGTTCACGCAATTTTTCAAGTGCAAAGAGCGAATTTTGAAACTGACTTTCAATCGGTCCGAAGGCTTCCGTGCTGTTGGACAGATGAACTGGCGTGCAGGAAACATCATATTTTTCAATATCAGCGAGGTCTTTGAGCAACTGGTGCCGAAAATTGTCTTTGCATTTTGCAGTGCTATCCGTCATTTTTACATTGGAATAACCTTGCACGTAACAATATCGGCAACCATGCTCGCAACCAGTATAGACGTTGATGCAGTAACGCACACCGGAGGGAAAGAACTTCTGATCGGCAAAGGGACAGTACCACTTGATAACACGCGGTCGAGTAACAGGCAGGGTTGTTTTCCCGGAAGTGTGCGGCAAAAAATAGAGAGCAGCTTTGTGTTGTTCCTCTTCGGAGAGCCGTTCAAAAGCAGGAACGTACTTGGAATCAATGCGTTCGAGAAGCGAACATGCAAGGGAACTGTCAATGGTGTCGTCAAATAGGGTGTTGGTCATTATCGGTTCCTCCTGGATCAATGGTTGGCATGTGAAACGAGAATACAATGGGAATTCGGAGAACACTGACGTGGTCGCTTATATGCAAATGTCAAGTGTTCAAGTTGGCGTTTTTTTACATGGTCATGAAGTATATCAAGGGAGATATCCGAATCTTCGATGATAAGATATTTCGATTTTTCCATTATTCGTCCGAGAATTGAAGTGCCGTCTTTCAGCACAAGGCGATTTTCGGAAAATGAACGAACTGGCAAGATAATTTCTTTATCCTTTTTGGTCTCGCTATTGATGTTGCAACAGATAAACACGCTCTTGAAGAAATCTTGTAATGCAGGTTGAAAATACGCAGAGCCGCTCTGTGTTCGTATTTTATGAAGAGAGTGTATGATCTTTTCAGGAGAATCTAGAATCTGTTGAGATGTTGGCGTTCCTAAAATAGTAGCATCGGACAGTCTCATGATGGATAGGATTGACTCGGTTGATAGCGATTCCGGCTGATATTGGCACAGAGTGTCAAAAACCCGCAGCAAGAGCGTAATATCATACGTTGCAGGATTATCACGCATACTTGATACCCAATCAAATAGATCGCTACGTCGGTAACGTATTGCGTCAAAAGTCTGATAATTACGGTAAAACGAACGAGCGATTGAAAACCTTGATGGGATGGTATCCACCAACGACATGTCAAATGATTTTTTGGTGTTATGATATGCGTGTGCGCATAAGCGCATTGATATTTTTGCTGAACCACACCCCAAATCTAACAAACTGATTTTTGATTTATCAAGAGAATAAACCAAATCATTAAAAACCCATTTTACCAAAGATTCGCATCGCAATTTTATCCACGGATCACTGTGTCGTGTGAGAACACGAAAAAGAGCATCAACAACGTTAAACCCTGAACACTCATGTTTAGTTAACGCGACTGCCGGGTATAAAAATAGTTGCGTTCCACGAGAATGTGTTAACGGAATGCGCCGATAATGAAAATATAACTGTGCCATTTGTTGCGATTGCTCACGTTGACAAATTATTGGAAGATATTTTGGATCATCATGTGCAATTGGGTTGGGGATTTTGTGTAATAAATAGTTTGGATTTCTCGTGCTAAATAGTGAAGCCACGTTGTTCTTGGCGTTCGGAATATTAACTAAAAAGGTCTCAAACACAACAATTTTATTTAGAAGGCAAAAGTCAATGCCCCCTGTCTGGTATGCAGCCAATCCGGTTTCAAGAAGTCGAAAATAGTCGTAGATATAGCCAGTTAGTTTTCTTCGGTCAAACCGACTCAAAATCCAATCTTTCCAACTCAAAAATAATTTATCGAGCAACGATTGCAGACAACTTTTTCCCCAATAGTCTTGCCATTCAATATCATGCACTTTGATGGCACCGTTTGGCTGAACATTAAGAGATGTAATTATTTTCAGAGAAAAAATATGTTTCCTCAATACAGCATGGTTGTGTCGTTGTAAAATGTTCATAATTTGAAATGTTTTTTTTGCTCTTAAACATTCGTAGTGCATTGTCCACATTCTACTACAGTCCATGTTAAAACTGTCAGGAAAATTCCTGATAATTGTCAGAAATACAATTGTAAAACTATGCTATCAAAAAACGAACTTGGGACAAAAACATGCCACAAAGTCTTTGAATTGAGGACAGGGATTCTATTCGGTTATTTCTTTTTCAATAATTCTTCCATGCGTTTTTGTATGTTTTCGAACTGTGGTTGAGCATATTCTCCCAAGTTCATGTTTTTTTCTCCGCTTGGAAGACGTGTAACGATTTTGCGGTTAACTTCCTGAGGAGTCAAGATATATACTTGTGGTTTTTCTTCCACGTTATTTACGATAATCCACGCATCGCCGCCAGCTTTTTCAAAAGATTTTCCAAGGCGTACGGAAGATTTCTTACCGAGCGTTTTTACTTGGATTCCAAGGTATTTGTTTGAACCTGGCTTGTAGGTTACAAGATCAATCCCTTCGGCATTTTTTGAGGTTGGCATTGCGTTCCATCCGTAGCGTGAAAGAAGATAACAGACGTAGTAGAGACCAACATTTCCCGTAATTTGATTATTTTGTTCGCTCATTTTAAGTCATCGTGTTAAGTTATCTGAAAAACATGGAGGCGATTCTATCACACAATGCACCAAAAACAAGAGGACATGTGTAGCGACAACGTCGCTGATTCTGCTTTTATCTTGTTGATGAAGGCGATACGAGGAACGTGATATTTGTTTGCCTGTCGGCAGACGGTTTCGCTTTGGGCTTCGATACCTTCGCGGGCGGAGAAAATGACTACACCGCCGTCGAGAACTCGGAGAGAGCGTTCGACTTCGGCGGTGAAATCGACGTGACCGGGTGTGTCGATGAGATTGAAGGTATGGTCTTTCCAGTCGAAGGTAACGGCAGCGGCTTGAATCGTGATGCCTCGTTCTTGTTCTTCGGCATCGTAATCGGTCGTGGTGGTGCCCTGGTCAACGCCTCCGACTTTGTGAATGAAGTTGGCGTAGAAGAGCATCCGTTCGGTAACGGTCGTTTTTCCCGCATCGATATGGGCGATAATGCCGATGTTGCGGATGTTCTGTAATTGGCGTGACATGATGCGAATTATCGGCGAAAAGGGCGGGATTGTCAAGGTTGCAATCAGAGCCCGCCGCGTAAGCAAGGGTAAATATCTTTGCGCCCTCTGCGAATCCTCCGCGTTCTTTGCGGTAAAATTTCCAACCGCAGAGTGCGCAAAGTTAACGCAAAGAGCGCAGACTGCTCTATGATTCCGCTTCTTGTAGAGGTTGGACTGCCGCACGCCACTCGTTGTGAGCCGGTTTTACGCTGAAATTTATTTTTCTCTTTTTCCAACTAATGGCTTCAAGGCATCAGATATTGCGGCTTCAAATTCTTTCACGACTGCCTTGTTTTTAATTTGAATGTAATATAACCTGAACTTCCATTTCTTGTCAGCCCAATACTTCAATTGCAAAGCCCAGGTATCTTTTGTCAACAGACCTAAATGTTGTTTCGTCCTTGAAAGAAAAGATGTTTCTTCAATACTGCCAACGTAAAGGATATTTGATGAATTGTTTTTGGACTCGTCGGGAATTTTTACTGTATTACGCTTGTCCTTGCATGCTTTGTATTTTTCAATACTTTTGAGTAAGTCGTTTTTGATTTCCGGGTTGACCATCTCGTAGATATAAACAACAGCACCCTTTACGTTTGCAATATGGTCATCTAATTTTTTTATTCCGATTCTACCTCGGGGGGCAGTTTCTGGTATTTCAGAAATTGAAAACTCGACGGAGTCAGATATTCTTAATCCTTCGTTTTTTAGTTTATTCAGTTCACCTTTTCGTTGTTCGAGCACGTTTTTTCGTTTATCTATGATGCTACTGAAGTCAATTTTCATGTTGCAATCTCTCATTCGTGGCTGGTACTACTCTTATGATACAGACTTCGGCATGGATGTCAATGATTTAAGGATTGCGACTCTGCCACGTTCACTCCTCTCGAAACTTTTCCAGGTCTTTCTTGATGATAAAATTCTTACCGGCAAGCATCTCTTCCGTATCGTACAAAAATTTT
>Ga0082212_10006838_pt1 | contig 15214 bp, 13 predicted proteins | sample TergutNt197P3_FD_71548 | JGI IMG/M metagenome (GOLD analysis project Ga0082212, IMG submission 71548) | Neocapritermes taracua P3 segment gut microbial communities from Petit-Saut dam, French Guiana - Nt197 P3 | ecosystem: Host-associated > Arthropoda: Insects > Digestive system > Gut ...
AATATTTTCCACGTTTGGCGCATGGAAAACTTGAGTGAACCGCAATATGAAGAGACAATGGATTGCTCCCGCACAAAACTGACGCTCCCAATTGATTACGCAAGCGATAAGCAAGCGATAAAAGAGAACTGATATTTGATTCGATTGAAGAAAGCCGGAAATACAAGGCATCTAGATGCCTGTTATAATATTGTTAGTTTGATCGAACGCAGCTTATTTCCCATGACGGCTATTAGATATAACAGTACCAGTTTTTTCTCCGTAACGACGAATAAATTTATCTTTTTGCATCTCTGCGTATTCTTTCTGACGTGCACTGATATGAGCATTCATAAGTATAATCTCAACTCGTCTGTTAATCGTAGCCTTTATTGAAGCAAAATCGATTTTATTAATAGCAAAGCCTGGGTCATGTATCAATTTTCCATCATATCTGTCGTTGATTTGAACTACTCCGTTATTATAGAATGATTCATACACTGCATCCAAAGCCTCTCGAACTATTAATCCAGCTTCAGTTGGATTTTTAATTTTATACTCATCTGGAATGTGCATTCCGATCAACGCCAAATTGTCGTTAAGAGCATCTTTACAACGATTTGCAAGTCCCATTTCCATTCTATCCCTATCAATACAACTAACCATAACGTTCTCCTTTACTTACTTACTCAATAACCATGTTGAAAGCTTGTATAAATTGTATAAGATTATATTGCTTTTGTCAACAAGAGAGATTCTTGTTAACGCTTCTGCACAAAGTCAAGGCTGATCCAGCCTGCGCCGGATTTGAGCTTGCCCCACTTGGACGCGCCAGCACCGCTTGATTCCTCGACTATGGTATACACCCCTTTGTCACTAATTGCACCCACAACGCTGTTGTTCGTGCCAGCGCCTTTTCGGATGTTGAGGGAGTCGGCAACCACTTTCACGGTATAGGGCTGGAATGTTGGTGGCGGTACCTGAGCAGCAGCAGCCGAACCACCGGCTACAGTCAGGTACTTTGTGTTAACCGGACTGTTGATGGAATTCGAGCCGGACACGTTCTTGTCGATAACGGCGCGGTCACCTTTAACGGATTTTACAATCCAGTTTTGCGACTTGATCCATGCTGGGATTGGTTTCCCGTCGTAGTACATAACAATGTCAGCCAACTTTACAGTATCACCATCTTTGACTGCGCTTGCCGGCGCTGATGGCGCCGGAGTGCTGCCATCCTTGACTGCACTTGCCGGCACTGACGGCACCGGAGTGCTGCCAGCCTTGGCTGCAAACTTGTCGTAGTAGCCTTGGCCGAAATTCGCCCGCTTTACCTTCACCGCATCGCTCTGGTCGGCTGGTTTTTCAAAACCAGTCAGCACGGCGTCTGAGGACTGTTTAACTGACGCAGCGGAATTTAGGACGCTCATCACCGCAGAATAGTTCTGCAATTCGGCCCACAGGTAACCAAGCTGCATAGCCAAGTCGCCTATGGACGCGCCTGCCGCTTTCGAGAAATCAAGCAGGGCCTGCTTGCGTGTGTAGTACGTCCACTGCGCCAAGCCGTAGCCTGCGCTGTCCTTTACGAAGTTCGCGTATGCGCCGCTGTCGACCGCTGCAGTGTAGGAATCGTCGCTGTAACCGAGCGACTTCTCGAAGCTGTTTTGCAAATTGTTTGGCTTCAACCCGCTTTCGGCATAGAGGTTGCCCATTATGCCTGCTATGGCGTATGCGTTCAGTCCTTTTCCGGCAAAGAAATTCCAGATGACCTCTTCATTGGTGGGGGCAGCCGGTGTTTTTGTGGCCGGGGTGGCAGCCGATGCTTCAAGCTTTGGCTCTTCGTTAACTGTGAGCAGCTTTATTACATCCGCCCTGAACGTATTCATAGACTTCCCGTGCCTCGGAAACCAGTTGTTCGGGTCGCCGTGATTTGAGGCGATGCCCCGAGAGAACCCCTCGAAATGCCCGATGAGGACGCCGGATGCGGCCGGGTCAAGTTTGTATTCCTTGCAAAGGTAAGCGCAAAGTTCTGCCGCTTCATTGTAAACAGCGTTGAAATAAGCGGCGTCGGCCAGTCCGTCCTCGCATATCTCAAAGGAAATATGCGTGTCGTTGCCGCTGCCATTTGGACCGCTGCCGCAGTGCCATCCGCGGCGGTTCCACGGAAGCGTCTGATATGTGGCGACAGAACCGTCGGCCAGCTTGCCTATGAAGCCGTGTACGCAAACCTGCCGCCCGTCCGGCCTGTCCTGATTCCAATGGTTGTTGTTTTGGTTTTTGCCAAGCAACCCGTCGTCGGGTCCTACGTAGCGTTTCAAGCTTGGGTTGTTCGCACCGGTCGAGTGAACCATTATGCCCTTCGGCGTGATAGTTCTGCCCGTTTTGTAGCAGGCGTTTTCCGTAAGTATCAATTTCTTTAGGTTCATTTTCTCTCATCCTTTCCATGCAGCTTGTTGCGGTGAGCGTAAAACTGAATTGATAATATCATGTTTGGCTCGAAAATTCAACACCAATTCGCCATTATTTGAAAATTTGAGGAAAAAAAGCCAACAAAACTGTTCAAAACCGCCCTAATGGAAAACGGGCGTCGATTTCAAATTTCATTGTGTTCACCAAATTTGGAATTGTTGAAATCTAAACGACATAGAAGCAGAGGGGAAATTTTTACTGCTGAAATAGTCTTTCAAATCTTCCCATAGATACGGATCACCACGCAAACCCTATTGTTCGGGTCGTTCGTCAAATATTATAGAAACCTGTTTCTTGGTTTGTTCGCTCATAAACAACTTTTCCTTTCTGCATTGCATCTACAAAAGCCCCGCCGTTTTCAGCAGACATTCGGACTTGACGATCTGTTTGGATAAACACATCATAACGGGTACGGATATTGCGTTGCTTTCTTTTTAGGTAGACAGCCGTTGATAGCTTTGCTTCATCGTCAACAGAAAAGTCTTTGCCGTTTTTTATGACAAGCAAATCAAGGTCGCTTTTCTCGTTTGGAGTTCCATAGGCATATGAACCGAATAAGATAATCCTATCTGGAGCGACTACTTCGGCGACGAGATTCACAAATTGCATAATTTCTTCATTTTTATACATGGTTTGCATCCAATCTTCTATATGATAATTGAATTATGGTCTTTATTAATAAAAATTATAACAGATTTGTCTTTGAAAATCTATAATATTTTGTTTAAGCCGGAGCGGCCGTCAAAGCCCGCCTACATGATTAAGTTGGTCATATTATTTTTAGGGCTGTTAAATCTCTGCCGGTTCTGATATAATGTTTGAAAGGCAGGTGAGAGATGATGAGCAGCGACTACGACGAGAAATCCGGCATAGTCAAGATAGCGGACGAGGTGATTGCGATCTGCGCCGTCAACGCAACGCTGAGGACTCCGGGCGTTGCGGATTTCAGCCCTGTGTTTTCAGACAGTTTTCCAAAGAGCTTTTTCGGGAAAGACCCGCAATACAAGGGGCTTAAGGTTTCCCAGCACGACGACGGGATTGCTGTCGACATTTTTGTCGTGGTGGACTACGGCGTTAAAATCCCCGCAGTGGCTTGGGACATACAGGAAAACGTAAAAAACGAAATTGAAGAGATGACGGATGCGCCTGTTAAGGCTGTGAACATTCACGTCCAAGGCGTCCGCATGAAAGACGGGGGCGAGTCAGCAGATGAACAGGTCTGAAGCACGGGAGCTTCTGATGAAAATGATTTTTTCAATGGAAGTCCAAAAGGATTACGGCGAAACCCTCAAAACCCGGTTTTTCGAGGAAAACGTGGAGGATGCGGAGCAGGCAGGGTACCTCGAAAAGATGCATGCCTGCATTGCGGGCAATTTGCCTGCGGCTGACGAGCTGATCAGAAAATGCAGCAAGAATTGGAAACTCGAACGCATGTGCAAAGTAGACCTTGCCGTGCTCAGGGTTGCGGTGCTGGAAATGACGGACATGGAGGACATTCCAGATGCGGTCGCCATAAACGAGGCTGTCGAAATAGCAAAAAAATACGGAACGGAGGATTCGGGGAAGTTCGTTAACGGCGTTCTCGGCAAAATTGCAAAAATAAAAGATGCAAACTAAGGATTTGGTGCTAGGGATAGACACGAGCAATTACAAAACATCTGTAGCGGTGGTCAACAGCGATGGCGAAACAGTGCAGGATTTGAGGAGGCCGCTTGCAGTCAAAGAGGGCGAAAGAGGGCTCCGGCAGTCTCACGCCCTTTTTCAGCATCTTGAAGCGCTCCCGCAGCTGATCGGGGAAGCGGTGGCAGGAAATGGCGGCAGGTTTGCTGCCGTGTCGGTTTCCACCCGTCCGAGGCCTGTGGCTTCTTCGTACATGCCGGTGTTCAAGGCGGGCGAAAACATTGCTATGGTGTTTTCCCATGCTTTGGGTATACCCGTTTACAAGTTTTCGCACCAGGAAGGGCACATAGAAGCTGTCAAGAACTGCAGCAGCTTTAAGGGAAAAGAAAAATTCCTCTGCTACCATTTGTCAGGTGGCACAAGCGAGCTGCTTTCAGTGGACGGGAGCACGATCGAAATAATTGGCGGCACCAAGGACATATCCTTCGGGCAGGCAATCGACAGGACTGGGGTGCTCCTCGGCATGCCTTTCCCCTGCGGCGGCCAGTTCGACGAAATATCGCTGAAGGCAGGCAGGCAGAGCAGCTTCCTCAAAGACATTCCGGTTGACGGGCTTTTCGTCAACTTGTCGGGGATGGAAGCCCAAGCAGCCAGGGTTGTCGGCAGTGGGGTTTCGGAAAGCGAAAAGGACATGCTGATTAAAGAAATCATCGACAAAATTGCCGGGGCTTTGGTCAAATTGACTGAAAGGGCTGTAGCTGAAACAGGAATAAGCGACGTGCTTTTCACCGGCGGCGTTTCGTCGAGCAAGTACTTGTTCGGGGCACTGCACGCTTGTTTCGACAGCACGGAAGTCAACGTGGATTTCGGGGATCAGGCCCTGTCTTCCGACAACGCCGTAGGCATTGCGGTTCTGGGAGGGAGGCAGCTATGGCAATGAAGCCCGTAAGCGTGACTCAGCTAAATGCGTACATCAAGAGGGTGGTCCAGACCGACCCGCTGCTTGGCAACGTGTCGGTTATTGGCGAAGCCTCGAACATCAAGTACCACGAGTCGGGGCACGTTTATTTCACCATGAAAGACGAGGGTGGCAAAATCAATTGTTTCCTTCCGGCAGACAAGGTGCGCAGCCTGCGGTACGAGCTGGAAGGCGGCATGGAGGTTACTGCGTCGGGTTACATATACGTGTACGAAAAAGGCGGGACCTATTCGCTCAACGTAAGGGACATCGAAGTTACAGGGCAGGGGGACCTTTCCATTGCCTTTGAAAAGCTGAAGGCAAAGCTCTTCGCCGAGGGCGTTTTCGACGCAAGGCGCAAGAAACCGCTACCAAAGTTTCCCCGCAAGATAGCGATTGTGACGTCAGGCAGCGGGGCGGCGGTCGAGGACATGCTGAAGATCATCACATCCAGGAACGACATGGTGGACGTTCTGGTGTTCCCTGTTTTGGTGCAGGGGAAGGGTGCGGCTCAGGACATATCCTTCGCAATCAACGAAATCAACAAGGAGTTCCCCGATACGGACATCATAATAACCGGCAGGGGTGGCGGTTCGATCGAGGAGCTTTGGGCGTTCAATGAAGAAATCGTGGCACGGAGCATATACGAGTCCGAAATACCTGTTATATCGGCGGTGGGGCATGAAATTGACGTGACGATATCGGATTTTGCAGCAGACGTCCGGGCCGAAACGCCCACTGCTGCGGCACAGCTTGCTGTGCCGGACACCGCTGAACTGAAGCTTTACGTGAATTCGCTGAAAAAGAACTTGGACGACGCAGCCGAAAGGTGCCTTGAGAGCAGGGCGAGGCTGCTCGAAGTGTACAACATCGGCGCATTCACCAAGAATTTTGAAAACAAAATCGATCTATGCATGGCGGCGGCAAACGCGCTAAAGGTAAGGCTGGATTCTCTCAACCCGGCGAACATCATGTCGCTGGGGTACGGCGCCATTTTAGATAATGGGGGCATTCTCAGGGGCACCGCATCCGCATTCGGCCCGGGCGACCTTCTCACGGTCGTATTTTCCGACGGAAGTGCAGAATGCAGTGTTAATAAAGTAAGGGGGGTAAAAAATGCCAGATAGCAAACCTACTTTCGAAGAAGCCTTGGCAGGGCTGGAAAAATCTGCCGCTGACCTGATCAAGCCAGACATAACATTGGACGAAGCAATGAAGAATTTTGAAAAAGGCATAGGCTACTACAATAAATGCAGCGAGATACTGAATGATGCCAGACAAAAAATCAGCATGTATTCGAGGTGAGGCAAAATGAGAAACACTGAATATTTATTGTACAAGAAATTCATTGAGGAGCACTTGCTTGATTTTCTGCCTGAGATCGACCATAAAAGCATTGTAGTGTACGAAGCGATGAAATACAGCTTGTCTGCCGGTGGTAAGAGGCTCCGGCCAGCACTTCTCCTAGGGGCGTGCGAATTCTGCGGAGGCGACATAAGGGGGGCGCTCCCATATGCCTGCGCCATCGAATACATCCATACGTATTCTTTGATACACGACGACTTGCCCGCGATGGACAACGACGTGCTGAGAAGGGGGATGCCGACAAACCACATAGTTTTTGGCGACGCCATAGCAATCCTTGCGGGCGACGGGCTGCTGTCGTCGGCTTTTGAGGCCATGAGCAAGGATTTGCTCCTTTATTTCGACGATATGGCCAATTTGAAAAAAAGAGTCCGCGCACTGTACGAAATCGCTAAAGGCAGCGGATGCAGAGGAATGATAGCAGGGCAGATTGCTGACGTGGAAGCCGAAGGGAAACAGTGTTCGAGGGAAATGCTCGACTACATACACTGCAACAAGACGGGGGCGCTGATAACCGCAGCAGTCAAAGCGGGGGCGCACATAGGCGGCGCGGGCGGCGACATGCTCATGAACTTGACCGATTACGCAGAAAACCTTGGCTTGGCGTTCCAGATTGCCGACGACATACTGGACGTCTGCGGGGATGAAAACGAAATGGGCAAAAAACCCGGAGCCGATTGCGAAAGAAACAAATCCACCTATCCGGGATTGTACGGGCTGGACGAATCAAGGAAGCGCGTCAGCGAACTGACGTCCACCGCATTAAAGGTTTTGTCGCCTTATTACGACAATGCAGAGTTCTTCACCAGCGTCGCTACTGAGCTTGCGACGAGGGCAAGCTGATGACAAGAACCCTTTTCCCCGAGGACATCCACAACATGTCCCCTAAAGAACTGGATTTGCTCACCTACGAGATAAGGGAATTCCTGCTTGACAGCATATCGAAGACGGGGGGCCACTTGGCCTCGAACCTTGGGGTGGTCGAACTGACGGTGGCGCTGCACAAAACCTTTGACAGCCCAAGCGACAAGCTGATCTGGGACGTGGGGCACCAGTGCTACGTGCACAAGCTGCTAACCGGAAGGGCTCAGCGTTTTGGCATGCTCCGGCAGCTCGGTGGCATATCCGGTTTCCCGAGGCGGGATGAAAGCATCTACGACTGCTTCAACACGGGGCACAGCAGCACCTCGATTTCCGTAGCGGCAGGAATAGCTGCAGCCCGTGACCTAAAAGGGGAAAACTTCCACGTCGTGGCGGTCATCGGCGACGGCGCCATGACCGGCGGGCTGGCTTACGAAGGGCTGAACAACCTAGGGGCGTCGAAGTCCAAGGTGATAATAGTGCTGAACGACAACGAGATGTCGATTTCTGCAAGCACGGGCGGGCTTGCGCAGCATTTGAGCAGGCTCCGCATGTCCCGGACCTACTTGGGCCTCAAAAAGCAAGTGAAGAACAGCTTGGCGAGCCTTCCTTTGGTGGGGAAGGGCATATATTCCGGGATAGGCTACATAAAGGATTCCCTGAAGTACGCTATCGTTGACGGTGCGTTTTTCGAGGAGCTGGGGTTCAAGTATTTCGGGCCTGTGGATGGCCACAGCATTGGCGATCTGACGGAGATACTGTCCCTTGCGAAAGACGTGGAGGAATCGGTTGTCATTCACGTCGTCACGCAAAAGGGGAGAGGCTACCGGAATGCCGAGAACAACCCTGGCAGGTTCCACCAGACGGGGCCATTCGACGTGACGACTGGAGCGCCGCTGACTGTGATGGCACCTACGTTTTCAGAAGTTTTTGGGGAGAAAATGGTGAAGCTCGCTAGGGAAGACCAAAGGATCATAGCCATTAGCGCCGCAATGACGGAGGGCACCGGGCTTTCAAAATTCAAAGAAGCGTTCCCTGAGAGGATCTTTGACGTTGGGATAGCGGAGGAGCATGCCGTCACTTTCGCCGCAGGGCTTGCTTCGCAGGGGTTCAAGCCTGTAGTAGCTGTCTACTCGACTTTTTTGCAAAGGGCTTACGATCAAATCATGAGCGACGTGTGCATGCAGAAAATGCCCGTGGTCTTTGCGATGGACAGGGCGGGCAACGTGGGCAACGACGGGGAGACCCACCACGGGATATACGACCTTTCGTACTTGTCGCACATGCCGGGCCTAGTGGTGATGGCACCCAAAGACGGGCTTGAGCTTGAAAAAATGCTGGATTACGCATGCAGCCTTGGGAGGCCCTGTGCCATCCGCTACCCGAAGGGCGAGGCAGGCGGCTTTGGCGCTGCCTTTGGCAGCGGCAACGGCGGCTTCGCTATAGAAACGGCAAAGAGCGAGCTGTTGCAGACAGGGTCGGATGTGGAAATATGGGCTATCGGAAGCATGGTGAAAACTGCTGCGCAGGCGATTCCTGCAATCAACAGGCGGGGTTATTCCGCCGGGCTTGTTAATGCCCGTTTTCTGAAGCCTCTTGACGAAGCGGGGCTTAAGGCTTCCATTGGGAGGGCAAAGGCTATCGTTACACTTGAAGACAACATTGTCACATGCGGTTTTGGCGCCTGCGTGTCGGAATTCATCCGGTCAAACGGAGGCAGTGGCATCAGGCTGCTCAAACTGGGGTGGCAAGAGCAGTTCTTGGAGCACGGGGATGCCGAAGGCCTCTACCGCAAATACAAATTGGACGCCGCTTCCGTTGCGGAAAGGATATGTGGGTTTATTGAAGGAGAGGCTTGACGCCGCCTTGGCGAGCAGGGGGCTTTTGCCCTCGCGGGAGAGGGCAAAAGCCGCAGTGATGGCGGGGATTGTGTACGTGGACGGAATCAGGGCTGACAAGCCCGGGACGCCGGTGGGCGCAGGCGCCGAGCTTTCCGTAAAGGGAGGCGGCTGCCCGTACGTTTCAAGAGGGGGCCTCAAGCTGGAAAAGGCCTTGCAGGAGTTTGGCTTGGATTTGAACGGCGCCTCTGCGATGGACATCGGGGCGTCGACCGGAGGGTTCACCGACTGCTTGCTGAAAAACGGAGCTGCACCTGTCTACGCAGTAGACGTGGGCTACGGCCAGCTCGACTGGAAACTGAGAAACGACAACAGGGTGGTCAACATGGAAAAAGTGAACATCCGCCACCTCGACCCGGGAGCCGTCGATATGCGTTTTGACTTCATCTGCATCGACGTCTCATTCATATCGCTGAAACTGGTGTTCCCTGTGGCGTCAGAATTGCTGAAGGCAGACGGGCGCTTGGTGTGCCTTGCAAAGCCGCAATTCGAAGCGGGGCGAAAACAGGTAGGCAAGAAAGGGATAGTCAAGGACAAGGAGGTTCATAAAGAAGTCGTGTCAAACGTGATCGCCTACGGGGCAGAGAGCGGCCTTTTCGCGCATGGGCTCACATACTCTCCTGTAACCGGTGCCAAGGGGAACATAGAGTACCTGCTGCTTTTCGTGAAAAACCGTGCCGGCGTGGATGGCGTTGATCAGGTTGCAATTAATGCTGTGGTTAATGATTCTCATTATGAGTTTTAAATATTCTAAAAATTAAAGGAGAAAGGCTATGAACTTGTCAAAGAAAATCTTGGAAATTCCACATTCACCAATCAGGCGCTTTTACGTTTATTCGAACGAGGCTGAAAAAAACGGAAAAAAAGTGTACCAGCTGAACATCGGGCAGCCTGACATCAAGACGCCGGAAGTCTTTTTTGAAGCCATTAAGAAATACGACAAAGAGGTGCTGGACTATGCGCCGTCGCAGGGCATTCCTGTTATGATCGACGCCATTAAAAAGTACTACGCTAGGTATGGGATGGACTATAAGGACGACCAGATACTGATCACCAACGGAGGCAGCGAGGCTATTATGTTCACGCTCACGGCGATACTGGATCCGGGAGACGAAGTGATAGTAGTCGAGCCGATTTATTCCAACTACGCGACGTTCATCACCGCAGCCGACGGGAAAATGGTGCCAATCACGACCGTTGCGGAGGACGGATACCATTATGCGAAGAAAGAATTGATTGCCAAGGCAATCACCCCAAGGACCAAGGCGATGATCGTCACCAGCCCGGGGAACCCTACGGGGAACGTACTGACGAAGGCTGAAATGCGGATGATTTGCGACCTTGCAGCAGAGCACGGGTTCTTCATCATCGCTGACGAGGTTTACAGGGAGTTCGTGTACGACGGCAGGGAGATGGCAAGCATGGGGGAATTCGAGGACGCCGGCCAGCACGTTATTATAATCGACAGCGTGTCGAAGAGGTTCAGCGCCTGCGGCGCAAGAGTCGGCTGCATAGTTACAAGGAATGCTGAACTTTACAGCAACATCCTGAAATTGTGCCAAGGGAGGCTGTCATCGCCCACCTTGGACCAAGTTGGGGCGGCGGCCCTCTACGACTTGGATCCGTCGTATTTTGACGAAGTCAAGAAAGAGTACGAGCACAGGCGCGACGTGGTCTGCGAAGAGCTGGCGAAAATTCCGGGGATTGTGTGCGAAAAGCCTGCGGGTGCGTTCTACATAACCGTTAAACTGCCTGTTGAAGACGCCGAAGATTTTCTCATATGGCTGCTCACCGAATTCGACGACAACGGAGAAACCGTCATGTATGCGCCTGCCGAAGGCTTCTACGTGACCCCAGGCCTTGGAAAAAACGAGATGCGCATCGCGTACGTTCTGAAGGAAAAAGACCTGAGGCGCTCGGCAGAGCTCATACGCCTTGGAATTGAACGCTACAACGGGAGATAGACATGCAATTGCAAGCAGTGTCGCCGATGATGCAGCAGTATTTCGACATAAAGGCAAAACACCAGGACTGCATCCTGTTTTTCAGGCTCGGCGATTTCTATGAGATGTTTTTTGACGACGCCGCCTTGGCGTCGATAGAACTCAGCCTCACTCTGACAGGAAGGAACTATGGCCAGGACGAAAGGGCGCCTATGTGCGGGGTCCCCTTTCATTCTGCCGACAGCTATATTGCGAAGCTAATAGAAAAAGGCCATAAAGTAGCCATCTGCGAACAGGTTGAAGACCCTGCTTCCGCAAAGGGCATCGTCAAGAGGGAGGTCGTAAGGATTGTCACGCCCGGTACAGTGACCAGCCAGTCGATGCTTGACGAAAAGGAGAACAACTACTTGGTTTCGGTTTACGACGCCCCGGGCGGGATCGGCATGGCTTGCTGCGACGTCTCCACCGGGGAGCTTCGCGTCACGCAGGCGGCGCCTTCGAACAGGGCATGGACTGTTTCGAGCGAGCTAGACAGGGCCAACGCCCGAGAAGTGCTCATAAACGAAGGCGCCAGGCCTCTGGACTACCCAGAGGCGCTCATAAGCGTCCTCGGCGAGAGCTGCTACAACCTCAAAACCGCAGAAAACACTGTGCTGCGCCAATTCGGCGCACAATCGCTGGAAGGCATCTGCCTTTTGGGGAAAGACGCCGCGCTCCTTGCCCTTGGGGCGCTTTTGTCGTACCTTTTCGAAACCCAGAAGCAGAGCCTTTCTCATTTGTCGACCATCAGCTATTACGAAACCGGGCACCGCATGTCGCTGGACAAGTCGACCATGAAAAACTTGGAGCTCACGGAAACACTGTTTGATAAGAAGCTCTCAGGATCCCTCCTTTGGGTGCTGGACAAGACGCGCACCGCAATGGGCTCAAGAAAAATGAAACAGTGGCTCCGGGAACCGCTGAACGATTTGGATGGCATCAACGAGCGCCTTGACGCCGTCGAAACCTTGACAGACGACACCATTCTGAGAAACAACGTCCGCGAAAGCCTGAAACGCGTACATGACCTAGAAAGGCTTTCCGGCAGGGTTTCCTGCGGGAGCGCAAACGGCAAAGACCTGCTGGCGCTGAAGAATTCCATATACCAGCTGCCGGCTGTCAAGGAGGACTTGGCCCGGTGCGGCTGCCCGCTGCTTGAAAACCTTGAAGGGCAGGTGAACCCCTTCCGCGAAATATATGAACTGATTGAAAGCGCTGTGGCAGAGGACGCCCCGTTCACGGTAAGGGAGGGCGGGCTCATCAAGGAAGGCTATTCCCAAGAACTGGATGGCCTGAAGTTTTCCATCAAGGACGGGCAAACGTGGATAGCGTCCCTTGAGGGGGCAGAAAGGGAACGCACCGGCATTAAAAACCTGAAGGTCGGGTTCAACAAAGTGTTCGGATACTACCTTGAAATAACGAAATCCTATTTTGACATGATCCCTGAAAACTACATACGGAAACAGACCCTCGCCAATTGCGAGCGGTTCATAACCCCGGAGCTGAAGGAGATGGAAAGCCTAGTCTTGAACGCGGAGGCGAAGATCAACCAGAAAGAGTACGAGCTGTTTGCAGAAATCAGGAAATGCGTCGAAGGCTTCGTGCCGGAAATACAGAAGACGGCAGCGGCGCTGGCATCCATCGACGTCCTCGGTGCTTTTGCCGAGGCTGGGGCAAAGCTGGGGTACGTGAAGCCCAGTGTCCACGACGGGAAGGAAATCGCCATCAGGGCTGGGCGGCACCCCGTAATCGAGCAGACCATCAAAAACGGAGTGTTTGTCTCGAACGACGCCTACTTGGACGGGAGTAGCGCAAGCATGCTCCTCATAACGGGGCCGAATATGTCCGGGAAGTCCACTTACATGCGCCAAACAGCGCTGATCGTGCTGATGGCACAGTCTGGCTGCTTTGTGCCCTGCGAAAGCGCGTCCATCGGGATAGTGGACAGGATATTCACCAGAATCGGCGCTTCGGACAACCTCTCACTGGGGCAGAGCACGTTTTACGTGGAAATGAGCGAGCTGGCGTACATTCTGAACGCCTCTACGGAAAAAAGCCTCATCATACTCGACGAGATCGGCAGGGGGACCAGCACTTACGACGGGCTTTCGATAGCGTGGTCCGTGGCGGAGCACCTGTGCGGAAAGAAAAACCGCGTCAGGGCGCTGTTCGCCACCCATTACCATGAGCTGACGACCTTGGAAGGCTGCCTGCCCGGCTTTAAGAATTTGAACGTGGACGTTTCAGAGGAAGGCGGGAGCGTCGTCTTCCTGCACAAGATAGTGGAAGGCAGCGCCAGCAGAAGCTATGGCATACACGTGGCACAGCTTGCCGGAGTACCGCAGGCTGTGCTGGCAAGGGCAGCGGAAAAGCTTTCGGAGCTTGAAAAGTCTGCGCAAAACATCGACCTGTCTAAATACGAGACAGAGGGCAAATCGCGGGAAGAGCAGATTTCATTCTTCTCCTTCGCGCCAAACCCGGTTGTCGAACGGCTCAAAAACCTCGACCTGATGGAACTGACGCCCTCGGAGGCGTTCAAAATACTGGAAGAACTGAAGGAGGCCGCAAATGATCAGGGTGCTTGACAAGAACGTGGCAGACAAAATTGCAGCAGGGGAAGTCGTCGAAAGGCCGCTTTCGATAGTGAAGGAGCTGGTTGAGAACGCCATTGACGCCGGAGCTGATTCTATCGTGGTGGAAGTTAAAAACGGTGGAAAGTCGTACATCAGGGTGACGGACAACGGCTGCGGCATAGCGCCGGGCGAGGCGGCGCTAGCGTTCAAGCGGCATGCAACCAGCAAAATCCAGAGCGCAAGCGACCTTGAGCGCATCGAAACCTTGGGCTTTCGCGGGGAAGCGCTGGCCAGCATCGCGGCAGTGTCCAAGTGCGAGCTCATAACCAAGGCCGCCGGCTTCAAGGCGGGGGCGCGGGTTCAAGTCGAAGCTTCCGAGGTGGTGGGCGACAGTCCCGTGGGCTGCCCGGACGGGACTACGATAATAGTGGAAGACCTGTTTTTCAACACTCCAGCGAGGCGCAAATTCATGAAGTCAGACTCGGCGGAAAGCACGTTGATAATCGATTTCATTTCCAAGATGGCTATTGCCTACCCCAGCGCCAAGATGAGGCTCATAAACAACGCCAGCGTTTTGTTTTCAACAACCGGGAAGGGCAGTGCGCTGAGTGCCATACTGACGGTGTACAGCAGCGAAATCGGGAAAAGCCTCGTGCCTGCCTCGAAAGAAGCCGGCGGTTTTTCGCTTAACGGCTTTGTTTCGCAGAAGGGGCATTCGTTGCCCAGCAGGAAAATGCAGGTTTTCTTCGTGAACGGCAGGAACATATCCAGCAGGACAATGGAAAGGGGCGTGTCAGAGGCGTATTCGGACAAACTGCCTTCGGGCAGGCACCCTGCCTGCTTCCTTTTTCTGACTGCGCCGCCTGAAATGCTTGACGCCAACATTCACCCGAACAAAAAGGAGGTGCGCTTCGATGACGAGAGCAAGGTTTCTGCCCTCGTCGAGGATGCGGTCAAGGAAGCCTTGATGTCCAAAGAAGCCATGCCAAAGATAAAGAGAGAGAATCTGTTCAGATTTCAGGAAAAGGTTGCAGAGCCGCTGGCCGAACCTGTTGACATAAATAATTTATTGTCTACTTTGAGAAAAGAGGAAAACCTGCAATCGGCCGAAGAAGCCTTGTATTTCAAGGAAGACGGGGCTTCCTACGAGGTGAAGAAATTCGACATCACAGGACTGGCGATAACGGGATCCATTTTTTCATCATACATAACCGCCATAGACGAAACATCTTTTTACCTGATCGACCAGCATGCGGCTCACGAGCGGGTTTTTTACGAAAAACTCATGAACCAATACGGCAACGAGGAAAAGCAGCAGCAGCTGTTGATGTCGCCTTTCGTCGTTAACGTATCCCATGCGGTAAAAAACGCCGCCACAGGCTGGCTTGGCACGCTTCGGAAAGCGGGTTTTGACATTGATGAGTTTGGCAGCAATGCATTCGTTGTCAAGGCAGTGCCTGTGTTCATGACCCTTGGGGAAGCGGACGGTTTCCTTGAGGAGTTTTTGGACAG
>Ga0082212_10006839_pt1 | contig 15213 bp, 11 predicted proteins | sample TergutNt197P3_FD_71548 | JGI IMG/M metagenome (GOLD analysis project Ga0082212, IMG submission 71548) | Neocapritermes taracua P3 segment gut microbial communities from Petit-Saut dam, French Guiana - Nt197 P3 | ecosystem: Host-associated > Arthropoda: Insects > Digestive system > Gut ...
GCATTTGAAAATGTGCGTCGTGCCGAACCTGAAGGGCAAAACGGTCGGCGCTTTTGCGAAAGCGGCAATCTCTGAACAGTCTGTCATTGAAACAGACGCTTGCCGCAGTTACCGCAAAGCTCTGAACGAAAAGTTCAACCACAACTGGCAGATTTTCGATGCTGGCTCCAAGGTTCTTGCCTGGCTGCATACAATCATTTCCAACGCCAAGTCCTTTGTGCAAGGCACTTTCCACGGGCTTGACGAGCTTCATTTGCAGCGTTATCTTGATGAGTTTTGCTGGCGGTTCAATCGGCGGTATCGCGCCAACAATATTTTCTTCGATTTATTGCGTTTTGTCGTTTCTGCCCCGAAAGCTACCTACGCGGACTTAAAGGGTTAAGCATTTTTAATAATAACAAAATGAATACATCGGGATACAATTTACAATATGTTGCATGATTTTTTTCCTCTTTTATGTATGTTTTAGTTGTGGTGTAGTATTATATATTAGTCAAGCAACCTCAAAAAAAGCCAATGCAAGTTGCAATGAATGTTCGATGGATATTCCGCATATGCGCACACTTTGAATGGTTAATGGTTCTTTTTCAAATTGTTTTACTATACCACAAAAGCGGTAAAAATTCAATTGTTTGAAAAACTTGATTTCGCCGATTTTTTCGGGTTTTTCACATTTTCGTAGTCGGCCATGAAATATGGATGAAAGGAGGTGATTGATCATGAAAAAATTATTGCAAAAACCATTAAAGCAAATATTTGGCAGCGTGTCATTGTATGATGGGGAAACGGGTACAACCAACTCATCATCTGGAACATGCACAAATTCCTCGGCGGGTACATGTACCAATTCAGGTTCTGGAACTTGTACCAACGCAAACGGCACATGTTCGGGCAAATAAAAAATTTAAAATTTTTGAAAGGAGATGAATCTTAAGTGAAGAAACTTTTAAAAAAACAATTTAAGCAGACATTTGGAACTTTGAGTTTATATAGTGCAGAAAATGGAGGTTCAGGTAGTTGCACAAACACTTCTGGAACGTGTACAAATTCTGGAACATCCTGCACAAATTCGGGTTCGAGTTGCACAAATTCGGGTTCAGGGAGTTGTTCTGGTACAGACAGATAGATACAGAGATAAAAATCGCCTGCCGAAACTAGCGCGGCGATGACCTCGAAGATAAAAAATCACGCATTATTTAGACATATTCCTCCCTTTTGCTGCATCTAATAAAAAATTAAGGCATGGGCAAAAGGGAGGAATGAGCCATTCGTTGGATAATCAATAATATCTCGAATGAGGTGAAAATTATATGTCAATAAAATTGGATGACAAAGCCCCAAAAGTAAGATTTAATATAAAGTATTTTAATGAAATTATAAAAATAATATGGCAATATCAAAGGCCATTAATATTCACTATGTTTATTAAAGTAATTATTGGCACTGTTGTTAATTTTCCAATGATTATTTTTCCAAAGTTTATAATAGACGAATTGATAAACGGAACAAATTTTCCAAAATTGATTGTTTATATAGCTTTAATGGTAATTGTCAGTTTTGCATTAAATACAATTTCTGCATTTGTTGACAACATGGAACAACATATGCGATCAATTCTTAATTTGAAATTGAGCAATATTGTACAGCAAAAAAGTTTGGAAATTGATTATTCATTGTTCCTTGAAACGAAAACGCAGGAAGCGATGTGGGCAGCTTGCAAAGTGGCGGATAACGATAATTTTTCCTCCATGTTGAATTCCATAACGGGATTTGCAACAGGTTTATTTACTTTTATTGCCGTTATAACTTTAGTTTCGAAAATAGATATCTCTTTGCTTTTAATATCTTCAGTCATGATTTGCATTCAAAGTATTGTCACATCTTTTAGAACAAAAAAAGATATTGAATTCAACAAAGAAGGAAACCCATATTGGAGACGTTTCAATTATTTAAGTTGGGTTGCGAACAGAAGCCAATACAGAAAGGATTTGACGATATATGATTCACAAAACTTTGTGGTAAAAAAGATGGATAATTTTTTAACATTTATATCTGGTTTTATGAAAAAAAGAAGAAATATGGCTATAAAATCCGATTTGTTAAATAATTGTAATTCAACGGGCTTTCAATTTTTATCCTATTTGCTTCTTGGTATTAAAGTTTTCAATAGGATTATAACTATAGGCGATTTTACAATGTACATGACCGCATTAAACAGCTTCGTTTCGGCTTGCAATAGTATGGTTGGAAATGTTATTAACATAAATAATCGGACAGAATATTTTCAGACATTTAAGGAATTTATGAAAATAGAAGGTGAGTTTAGAAAAAATGGAATTAAAATATCAAAAGAAGATACAAAGAATTTAGCGATAGAATTCGAAAATGTTTCCTTTAAGTATTCTGGACAAGATGTTTACACATTAAACAACGTCAATATAAAAATAAAAGCAAACGAGAGACTTGCAATAGTCGGAGAAAATGGTGCAGGCAAATCAACTTTTGTAAAACTTATGTCAGGATTATATCAACCAACGGAAGGACGCATACTTCTAAATGGAATTGACATAAAAGAAATCGATTACAACGATTATATCAAATTATTTTCGGCGGTTTTTCAAGACTTTCAATTTTTTTCATTTTCCGTCATGGAAAATATTACATTTGAAGAAGATGCATATGAGACAAATCTTGCAAAAGCCGAAAAATTAATGATCGATAATGGGCTTGGAAAACGGCTACAAACTTTGAAAAAAGGTTTGAACACACAAATTACAAAAGACTTTGATTCCGACGGAGAAGAATTATCTGGAGGAGAAATGCAAAAACTTGCAATTATAAGGGCTTTATATAAAGATTCGCCAATTATTATTTTGGATGAACCAACGGCGGCACTTGATCCGAATGCCGAATATGAAATATATAAAAAATTTTCCGACATGACATTTGATAAAACCGCTGTATATATTTCGCACCGCATTGCTAGCACTCGTTTCTGTGACAATATAGCCGTATTCGATGAAGGAAAAATAGTTGAATATGGCGTTTTCAAAGATTTATTGAGTAAAAACGGTAAATACGCTGAAATGTATAATAAGCAAGCGCAATATTTTGACGAAAATATAAATATTAATGAAAATGGAGCATAAAAATGATCAAAACAGACGTAGTTATAATTGACAGCGGCGTAAGTTCAAATTTGAAAAATAGCGACATACAAGGTACAAGTTTGTTTTTTTCAAATGGAAAAATGGAATCAAATGAAGATCTCACCGACAATTACGGACATGGCACGGCTATTTATAACATAATTCGAAAATATTCTCCCGTATCGAAAATATATAACATAAAATTATTTGATAATAATGAATGTATCGATGAAACTAATTTAATATATGCCTTAAAATATATACAAAAAAATGTGTCATGCAAATTAATTAATTTAAGTCTTGGATTAAAATTATGCAATAAAATAGAGGCTTTGAAAAGTGTTTGTTCGGAACTTGTATTGTCAGGAATCATATTGGTTTCTGCATTTGATAATGATGGTTGTTATTCTTTCCCTGCCGCTTTTGATAATGTAATTGGAGTTGACAGCAATTACGAGTGTAAAAATGCGTTTGATTTTGAAATTGTTGAAGGCAACGCAATAAATGTACGCGCAAAAGGAGGTCTTCAACGTGTTACATGGAATGATGGCAAAAATATCGTACTCGGAGGAAGTAGTTTCGCCTGCGCTTATGTTTCGTCATACATCGCAAATTTACTCCAAGGAAAATCGCTAACTTTCGATGAAATAATAGAAAACATAAAAAAGAATACAAAAGTGACATATCATAAAAATGAATACATTAAGAAATGTGCAAACAATTATTTTGAAATTAATCGTGCCGCAATAAGTGATAGGCGACAAACACAACACCGTGACTTTTGAAATCGACGGCGCCATTTATTCCCGAAAAGTTTTGAACGGGACAAGCATTTCTGCCCCCGCCGAACCCGCGAAGAACGGATTTTTGTTCGACGGCTGGATTGACGGCGACGGAAACAAGCATAGATTCGGCAACCCGATATTTGGCAATATGTGGCTGGCCGCCGCATGGGCGCGGGAAATCGCGATCAATGGCGTCAACGTGAAAAATTCAAACGTCGACATCTATTTCGACATCAGGAGCGCGAACGGAAAAGGGTATGCAATATATGTTTCGGAAACGGGCAAGGAAGGCAGCTTCGCGCCCGCCAACGCCTCGTTCAACTCGAAGGGCGCAGTCGTCAAAAAGCTCGCCGAAGGCGCGACATACTATGTCTACGTCGTTTACGAAAACGCGGAAGTCGTCGAAAAAAGCGCCGTGATAAAAATAGAGAAATAAATTTATGGCTCAACCGAGGATAAATTATCAAGCATCAGGAGGGAATATGTGCGCAAAAAAGATACTTGAAATAGGCAATCCGCCCATCACTTCTTATTCGACCGACGCCACCGTGCTGTCGATTCTGCCTTTCGACGAAATCGGCCATATGTGGTTTTTCGAGAAGTATGTGCCGATGATGGCGATCAGGGACGGCATTTTGTTCACGTCGTTTCCCAACACGGACGATTTCTCTTGCCCCCAGCTCACGCAAGAAGAAATAAGTGTGAAAAAAGCGTTGGAAACGGGCAATTGCGATATCATCGATTTCATAATCGAGAAGATAAATAACGACGAATACATGAGCCTTTCCGTGGACACCTTTTACGTCAAAGCGTTTTGGTCCCACAAATCGTCCCATTTTTACCATCCCATATTCATATACGGATATGACGCCGACAGACAGGAAATCTATTTCGGAGACTTCGTCAGCTTCGAGGGGTTCAAATTTACCAAGGCGTCGTTCGGGGAAATAACCGAATCCGTGCTCGAGCCGCTGCCGGACGATTCGCTGTCCGATGTCTGGCGCGACACGACGGCCTTCATCTTCAAAAAGAGGGAAGCGCCCACATATGACATCGGGCGCGTTTTTCAAGCCGTCGAAAAATACGTTTCCGGGTCGAATATATACTGCACTTTTATCAAAAACGAGCCGATTTGGTATGGCCTGGACGCGGTCTACGACAAGGTCATATGCGAAATCGGCAAATACAACAGCAATGAAGATTTTTATGACCGCAGGATATTGGCGATATACTGCGACCACCTGAAAGTGCTGTCGATGCTGTCCGAATTTCTTTATGCGGGCAAATACATGGCGGAAAATCATTCCGGCAAATTTTACGAAATGTACCAGGCAAGCGTCATACAAAGAAACAAATTCCTGAAATCCATTGTTGCGAATGCGCACAAAAAAGTGGATTTGGACGTCATTTCCAAAAACAGGGAAAATGAGCGAATCCTGCTGACCGGCATTATTTCAGATAAAAATCGTTGTTGATTTCCAAAACGTATTTTTCCCGCTCACGAAAAAGCCCCGTTTAGCGGGGCTTTTTTTTTGGCGCATTGACATAATTTGGTTATTGTGATATAATGGCAAAAAGGAAGTTGAATGCAGGGGGAAATTTTTATGTACAAGCCATACAAAATACTCATGCTCGCCACCTCTATGGAATACGGGGGCGGGGAGACCCACATATTGGAACTCTCGAAATATCTCGCGCTGCACGGCATAGAAGTGAAAATAATGACAAACGGCGGGGAATTTTATGAAAAAGGAATCGAAGGCTCAAAAATCGAGCATATTTACGCGCCGTTTCACTCCAGAAAAATATCCGACATGGGCAAAGCGGGAAAAATATTGAAAGAAACGATAAAGTCGTACAGCCCCGACATAATACACGCCCACAACAGGATTCCCGCTTTTGTCGCTTCGGGCATATGCAAAAAATCCAAAATCCCGCTGGTCACCACGATGCACGGGACTTTCAAACAGTCGTTTCTTTTAAAGCTCGCTACGCGCTGGGGGGGCTATTCGCTGTATGTGAGCGACGACATCAAAGAATACTGGCAAAAATACTACGATTTGAAAGACGGATATATGGCAAAAACGGTAAACGGCATAAACACGGAATTATTCAGCCCTGCGGCGGCAGACGGGGATTTGCGGCGGGAATTTGCCATAAAGCCGGAAGAAAAAATAATATTGTCGATCAGCAGGCTTGAACAAAGGAGCGGCTTCGATTTGTCTTTTTCCGCGGGCAAATTATGCGATATCGCCGAAGATATATACGCCAATGAAAAAAACACGAGGATTGTCATCGTCGGGGACGGCGAAAATTTCGGCGACATAAAAAACAAAGCCGGAAAAATAAACGAAAAAATCGGGTTTGAATATATAATCATGGCGGGCAGGCGAACCGATGCATATAAATTTTGCGCCGCTTGCGGCGTTTCCGTCGGCATCTCGCGTTTCGCCCTTGAATCCATATCGTGCGCAAAGCCCGTCGTGCTTTGCGGGGGCATGGGATATATGGGCAGGTTCACCAAGGACAATTCGGACATTTGCGAAAGGTCGAATTTCACCTGCAGGGGCTTCGGCTATCCCGAAGATGTGGACAAAGCTTTGCTGGGTGACATATTGTTTTGCCTCGACGAAAAAAACAAGGAGATATTGAGCCTTGACGCGAAATTCGGCGCGGAGCTGATACGAAAAAAATACAGCGTGGAAAAAATGGCGGACGACGCATATTCGGCATATCAAAAAGCGGCTTTGAAATACAAAAACTGTGATTTTGTGCTTGGGGGATATTACGGCTACGGCAACATCGGCGACGACGCGCTGATGCATTCGGTGATTGGCAACATTTTGCAAAAAAAGAGCGACGTAAAAATCTGCCTGCTCACCAAAAACCCGAAAAAGCAGCAGCGGCGGCTGGACGGCTGTTTCGCCAATATCGTCGCGAAACCGCGCTTCAATTTCCCGAGCGTGAAAAAGGCGATAAAAAAATCAAAGGCTCTGGTGTTCGGCGGGGGCACCCTGCTGCAGGACGCCACCAGCGGGCGTTCTTTCGGGTATTATTCCTGGCTGCTCAAAACTGCGCAGAAGCTCGGCAAAAAAACGATATTGTACGCAAACGGGATAGGCCCGCTCTACGAGGAAAAAAACAAAGAACGGACAAAATTGCTCATGCAAAAAATAACCGCCGCAACAATCCGCGACAGGGAATCATATGACATACTGGAAAAAATGGGGATAGACAACGACAAAATAACGCTCACCGAGGACGAAGCCATGACAATAGGCAAAAACAGCCATTTGAATTCATACGAAAAAGATTTCAAAGAGTTCATAAAAGGCGAATACATCGTCATATCGGCGCGAAAGCAAAAGCATATGAGCGTGGAGTTTTTGGAAAAATTTTCGGCCGCCGTCAACGCCATATGCCGCTCCAACAATTTGATCCCCGTATATCTCGTGATGCACCCGAAAGAGGACAGAAAAATCTCCGAATATTTGAGCTCGCTCGACAAAAGGGCATATTTGGCCGATGTGGGCGGGGACATATCGAAAGCCTTGGCCATCGTCCGCTCGGCGGAAGCCGTAGTCGCCATGCGGCTGCACGCGCTGATATTCGCCGCCGTTTTTGAAGTTCCAATGATTGGAATCGCATACGACCCGAAATTGCGCAGTTTCCTTGGCTCCATATACGAAAGCGACGCCTACACCTGCCCATTGAAAAACTTTTCCAAAGAGGCGCTGACCGACAAATTCAGCGTGCTCATATCAAACAAAGAAGAAATAAAAGGCAAAATCAAAAGCGCGGCAAAAAGGCAGATAGAAAAAGCCGAAAAAAACGCCGGGCTGTTTTTGCAGGCTATGGAAATGGAAACGGGGGAAAATTGATATGGAGGCTCCAAGTTCAAAAAGGATGCTCGGGGTGGATTTGGGGGAGCGTCGCACCGGAGTGGCGCTCAGCGATCCGACCGGCACGCTGGCGGGCGGGCTCGAGCTTGTCGAAGCGGACGGTTTAAACGGATTTGGCAGAAAAATAATGGATTTGGCGGAAAAATACGGGGTTTGCGAAATCGTTTTAGGCTACCCGGTGAATATGAACGGAACGCTGGGCGAAAGCGCGAAAAAAACGGAAAAATTCAAAAAAATGCTCGAAGAACTCATAGGAAAAAAAGGGCTGGACATAAGCGTGACCCTGTTCGACGAGCGCCTTTCCAGCGCGCTCGCCCACGTCTACATGAACGAAACCGGAATAAAGGGCAAAGACAGGAAAAAAAAGGTGGATATGCTCTCCGCGCAGATAATATTGCAAAATTACATAGACAAAAAATCGAAAAAATAACGGTTTTTCAAACCCGCAAAATATTACAATTTAAATTGGTTCGCTCATATCTGCCGCATAACCGAAAAATCATGATAAAAAAATTATTATTGTCTTTTTAGACACAATCAACACAAAGGGAAGATTGCATGATATAATATTTACAAAATTTAAAGAGAGGATTATTTTTTATTCGCAAAAATTTTTCAAAAATAAAGGAGTAGTACCTTGACCGAGGTAAAAGGTCAACAAGAATCAGAAGATGATGGCGGGGTAAAGATGCTTGAGCGTGACCCTCGCGTCGTTTGTAAATAAAGTAAAAAAAGACAGGGCTTCTGCTGGAAGCCCTGCCTTTTTCTCCGATGCGGCAAAAATTGCTTGACATATTGCTTGTTTTTTGATATAATTGAATCTGCCAAAGGATGATGCAAGGGGTGGTCATGTATGGAAAGCCAAAATATAGAATGGAAAGAATCTTGGCGGGATGAATACCTTCAATGGGTATGCGGTTTCGCCAACGCGCAGGGCGGCCGTTTGGAAATAGGCAGAAACAACAAAGGCAAAGTAGTGGGGCTTGCCGCCCCCAAACGCCTTCTCGAAGAATTGCCGAACAAAATCCGCGCAACTATGGGCATAGTCGCTGATGTGAACCTTTGTTATGAAAATGGGCTTGAATATATTTCCATTGAGGTTGTAGCTCATCCGAACGCCATAAGTTACAGGGGAAAATATTACCTGCGCTCTGGCAGCACCAATCAAGAACTTGGCGGTTTCGCCCTTGATGAATTGATTTTGCGCAAATACGGACGGACTTGGGATTCCGCCCCGGTCCCGCATGTCAAGATAGACGATTTTTATAACGATGCCTTCGATATATTCCGAAAAAAAGCCGTTTTGAGCGAAAGGCTGACACCGGAAGATGCCGCTGTGAACAACAGGCAGCTTCTCAAGGCGTTGAAATTGACCGATGGCGGATATATTTTAAAAGCGGCGCTCATTTTGTTTCATCAAGACCCGGAGCAATGGTGCTATGGCTCGCAAGTTAAAATCGGCTATTTCGAAAACGACGCAGACCTGCTTTTCCAAGATGAAATCAATGGCTCGCTCATAGGCATCGCCGACCGCATCCTTGATACAATTTATGTGAAGTATTTCAAAGGGTTGATACGCTATGAAGGAATTCAACGGATCGACAATTATCCGATGCCGCGAAATGTGTTGCGCGAAGCGGTTCTGAATTCGGTCGTTCACAAAGATTACAGCACGGGCAATCCAATCCGCATAAGGATTTATGACGATAAAATCATCATAAAAAACGATTGCCGGATACCGCCCAACATCCGTCCGGAGAGTTTGCTTGAAGGCATAAATTCGAAGCCGCACAATCCGCTTGTCGCCGGGGCTTTTTTCCGTTCGGGGCAAATTGAGGCATGGGGGCGCGGCATCGAAAAAATGAAAAACGGCTGCCTCGCCGACGGGTTGCCCGAACCGGAATTTGAAATTACGCCAACCACATTTTCAATTTGTTTCACAACCCGCAACAACAACAAAATCGAAATCGAAGCAAAGATGAAAAAAGAAACGGCGCACGAGATGTTTCTGGGCGGCGAAAACATCGCAAAAATAAAAAAATACTCAAAACTGCCGGACAAAGAATTGGCCGAGGTGTTGTTTGGCCTGCCAAAAGACATACAGACCAAATACAGGCTGCAAATCAATTAAGCCATTTCAATGCGGTATGCATATCCTTTGTTTGTGTTGAACTCGATCCGGTCTTTGACGCCGGCGCCGGTTATCTTTTTATGGGCAATGGTATCCCCTGTCGCGGTATCGACGACCGTTATTTTCTCCGGCATCGCGGGAAACGCGATCCGGCAAACCGCCCCGGCATTCGATGTCACCATGAGGTCGCAGACCGTTTTGTTTATGTAATTCGCGCTGACAAGAAACCCTTTTTTGGCGCGCATATCCATAAACCCCACATTTGCCCCTTCTTCGACGCAAGGGAAGAGATGTATGTCGCCGCTGCGGGAATTTATCAGGTTTTCCGCCGAAGTCCCCTTTGTTATGCCAAGCAGTATTTTCGCATATCCGACGCTCCATCCGTCGATGGCCTCCGCCGTCCGGATGGCTGTTTCGATTTCCCGCTTGCCGCTGTCCAAATTGATATGGTCGGATAAAAAGACCGGATACAGCGGCGCGGTCAGGTTGAATTCGAGAAGCGTCGAATTTTGGATGTCGGCATATATTTCTTTCCCATCGACAATATGCGTGGGATAATCCGCCATATTGGCGGCGATATGGCCGAAGCGCCTGATTTGCCCGCTCATCTCCAGCCCCAGCAATTCCGTGGCTTCGACGCAAGCCTCCAGATTCCAGGCGATCAGGCAGAGCGCCGAGGTGCTGTCTTTGTTCAATTCGAATTTTTTCGTGAAACCATGGTGTTCCGCCGAAACGGTGGGGATCACATGGTATTTTCCGTCGTCCCCCAAAGTCACATATTGGCTGTAGAACAGAGCCGACTCGTACAAAACCTCGTAAATCCTCCGGACATAGCCGATATCGCCCGAATATTCATAGCAGCGCCAGACGGCGAGGATGTTCTGCGCACTCAGTTCCATGCTGTTCTCCCAGACTTCGTGGGAATGGTAGATGATGTCCATATCGCAGGGGACATGGGACAGGCCGTAAAACGCCCCGTCCATTCCATATACTTTTTGGGCGTTTGTTTTTGCCGCCGGCAGCAGCATGGTCAAGAGCTTCTCCCATATCGCAAGCCGGTCGAATTGGCCCAGCACGCAATATTCCGTGGGCGCCACCTCGTTGAAATGGACATCTCCGTGCCAAGGGCTGTAATCGCTGTTCATGTAGGCGTAGGTGTTGTCCGATTGGTAGGCATAGGGGTCGGAAGCGGTTCCCCCGCTGTGGTCGAATGTCCAGCTTTTGAAGGCTTTTTTGACTACATTCTCATTTTTCTCGTTTTGCCTTCCATCTTCGTCAAAGAAAAAAATCCTGCCTTTTTCCCGGGCATCGTACAGAGTGTCGTAATAGTGCCTGTTCTCGTCAAAACAGCTTGCCGCGTCGGAAATGGCCAAGCGTTCATATGCCGTTTTCACCGGATCGTTTTTCGTCTCCGCGCTCGTCACCACGGTGGCGAAAAGCGCGAAGCGGGCGGATCCGGCAGGAGGCGTTATCTCAAAATCCGCGGCGACGCCGAACATTTCGTTGATTCGTTCGTACTGTGGCGCACAGCCGGAGCGCATAAAGCCTCCGACGCTGCTTTTATCCGCGTTGTCGTACCGCCGTTTTGTTATATGCGCGGGCGTTCCGAGCCGATAGCCTTCCTTGAAGGAAATTTCGGCCTTGATTCCGACGACCCTCGCTGCGAACACATATTCAAAGCCGTCCGGGAAAGTCCTTTCTGCAGGGAATTTCTGGCGGATATATGCCATATCCTCATAGGATCCGTTTTCCGGCGGTTCCATAGGATCGTTGAACGGCCGGTCTTTTTCATAGTCAAAACCTTTGCGCGACGCCGGCGCCTTCCCGTCGCCGCAAAAATAATATTTGTCGTATTCCCGGTATGAATCGAGGTGCCGGTATAGCCGGATGCCGAGTTGGCCAAGGCCGGCGGTCGAAAATTCATATGTCAGCACATTTCGCGCCATCATGTTGGCAACCTGAAAGGCGAGTTCATGGGTATCCTTTTTTGCCGAAACGCCGACGACTCCATTTGAATAATGGCGCACCGCTTTCGGGCTCTCCGCGCCCGCCAGCTCCTTTGCCGTGACGATGAGCTGTCCGACCGGTTTGGGACAGGGAAAATCATAGGCTCCATACGATGCGTAATACAAATCTTCGCCGGGGTCGCCGTTTTCGTAGACCCGGGCGTATAACTCTTTTGCTTTCAAAGGCGGTTCCGCGATCAGGCGGCGGTCCCACACATCGTTTTTGGATATGCTGAAAGTGATCGCTTCCGGCTTGCCCCAAAGCGAGCATTTTATCTGCTTTGCATTGATGCCGACGGCGTCGCAGCCGAAAAATTCTTCCGGCGGCGAAGGGTCGTCCGGATATAGTTCCTTGGTCTCAGTCAAAAATTCCGCGAGTTTTTTTAGCGATTTTTTCATCGAGTGAGCCTCCCCGTTATTTTATTTCTTTGATTTTGTCTATGAATTTATCCACTTCCCCCGCTATTTTGCTTTCGTACTTTTCATACCACGAAGCGAAATCCCTGCTTTTGTTTTGCACTAATATCGTGTACATCGGACATTCCAAAGTGGGTATCGCATAGTGATATATCTGCTCAAAGCGGAAATTCGCGCTGTTTTTGATTATGTCGATCATCTGGCTTGTCTCTTCGTCGCGGGCGTATTTGACGTTCATGACTATATCGAAATATATGGGCAGAATATTTTTATACGCATCGAAAGCCGAGGCTTCCATGAAAGCGCCTGCAAGCTCGGTTTTTTCGCAGTTCGCGGGGATGGCCATCAGTCCCGCGTAAATATACACGGCGGAAGAATATTGATCTTGCCGTTCGTTTAGTTTCGGGAAGGGGAGTATGCCATAGTCGCTTTCCATGTCCCTGAGCCCTCCTGCATATCCCAAACTCACGTCTACCAATAAAGTCTCGCCGTTCACAAATTTATTGTGGACAAAATTCTCGATTGATTCGACCGGGAACATCAACAGCGTTCCCGGATTTTGATAAAACCTGTCGTAAGTTTTTTCCACAAGTTCGATCAGCTTTTCATGCTCGGGCTCAAGGCTCGGATATCCGTCGACCATCTTGAAAAAATGCGCGTCCGCGCTGGGCGTCAATACCAAATCCGTCGAATTGCCCTGATTGTTATGTACAATCCCGTATTGGTCGCCGTCGTCCGCGATCCCGTTGCCGTTGAGGTCAAAATAAAGGTTTTTTATCAAATCGTTCATGTAGTCGAGAGTCCATTTGCCTTCGAACACGACTTCATATAAATTCGGCAAGGCCTGATCCTGCATGAATTTTTTATTGACAAAAATGCAGGCCATCATATCGTACACGCTCTTGTTGGCGTCCCCTGCGGCCAAGTATAGTTTGCCGCCTATCGTCAGTTCTTTTGCGACGCTTTTGTTCCACCAGGGCCCGGACAGATCCAGATGCATAACGTCGTGCATATTCATGAACAATCCATCGACGGAAAGGGTGGCCAATTTATCCCCCCAGGTGTCGATAATGTCGTATGGCTGGTCCCCGGCGTTTATGTTCGCGCGGATTTTCGTAAATGGGGCGGCGGAATTCCAATCGTCTTCGTCGCGTATGAAATTTACCTTCATGTTCAGCCTTTCCTCGACGGACATGATGCTCTTGTATTTCGCGTCGTTTATGAGGTCGCCCGTTTCGCTTTCGGCATAAAAATCGCTATTGCCTGCGGCAAAAGTGAACAAGTTCAGCGTTTGGCCTCCAAAGTCGAGATCGCCGGGCAGCGAATCTTTTATTTCTTCTTCTGTCGCCGTTTCCCCTTCCATGGCATTTTCGCCGCCTTCGGCATTTGCCCGGGAATTGTCGTCGGGCGCGTCCTTGTTTGCATCATCGGGCGAGCATGACAAAAACAAGATAGTTGTCAATGCCAAAATCAGAAGAAACGCCGCATATTTGATTTTGATTGTATTTTTCATTTTCTTTGCCTCTTTTTCTTTTTTTCTTTTACACGATTATACAACACGTTTGTGAAAATTTTGCGAATCGACTGTGAACTTAATTGCGCCTCCATTCTGTTATAAACTGTTCAATCGACTGCTGCCGTTGGCTGCGGTCGTCACTGATATTTCATGCGGTTCTATATGACCACCGACTCCGCTCCAATAACCGGGGTTGATTTTACGGTTATCCGCGCGTTTCATTAGCAGATATTGATTGTCGTTTTGTAAAAACGCCGCGACATAATTAACGAGTGTTATCATATATTTTTCAACAACCTTTCCTCCGCTGCTAACAATCTGCCGTCCTTCACTTTGTCTAAGCCATCATTCGCCCAATTTGGAAAAATCTTGCGCTGACAAGCGATAACTAAGCTCGATAATTCACAAGCCACAGCATCAATAATAGTTTCCCGTTCATCGAACTCACCGTATGCAGACAGAAACGCCGTTTTAGCATCGAAACTGCCGAGGTTCCAACACACATTGCGAATATCCGAGTAGACATATGACTTGTAAAAAAAGTTGTAATCAAACATCAACGCGCTTGATCCATCGCGCGCTACCGCAAGGTTGGTATAATAAAAGTCGGTATAGACGAGAGTTCGCGGCAAGCTCATCACGGCAGAGTGGATTTGCTCAAAATGTTTTTCGATGGTTTGCCAAATCGGTAATCCGCTCGTCCCGGTTTTCTCTTGAATCAATCGCAAATTATCAAGCGTGAAGCTGTCGTATTCATCAAGGAAATCATGCGTGTTCACATAGTTCCGTCCGTTTGCGTGCAGGGTTTTATACCATAGAGCGATTTTTTCAGCGACATTCGGGTCGTTCATATCTTCCGATGTACCTAACCGATAATCGCTACGCTCAATGTCCTCGATCAAAAGGGAGCAGTCTGTATGCGCGATCATTTTCAACGTAGGGACACTAAGCGAATTGAGAAGCTGATAGTTTGCGATTTCACGACGATACTCCGGCTTGTCAAAACACTTCATCACATAGCTGTCGATGTCAGTAGTGACACGCCATACCGAAACGCCGTCTTTGTTGCGTATCAACGAGAGATCGCTGAAAGCGATATTCATGCGGTTTAATTCGGTTTCCGCGAAACGCCCGATGGTTTTCGTAAATTCCGCGTCTATAACGTCCGCAAAGCACCCGACAACATCGGCATCAACGCTCTTATCATCTTTTGAATACTTGGTTGGGTCTTTTCTGATTTGGATAGCTTTTTGCATGGCTTCATTCAAGGTCATTTAAAAGCGTCTCCCTCTCTTACTTTATTTGTT
>Ga0082212_10006840_pt1 | contig 15212 bp, 11 predicted proteins | sample TergutNt197P3_FD_71548 | JGI IMG/M metagenome (GOLD analysis project Ga0082212, IMG submission 71548) | Neocapritermes taracua P3 segment gut microbial communities from Petit-Saut dam, French Guiana - Nt197 P3 | ecosystem: Host-associated > Arthropoda: Insects > Digestive system > Gut ...
ACAAATATTCTATCAGCATTGTAAGGAAAAGACGGTACAGGTAGTGAACAGGAAATGACCAGTCGATTAAGGCGCTCAAAAGAAAAATACCTGAAGCAATGAAAATATTACGCTTTTGCAAACCTGACGTAAAGATGAATAACGCTGTGATTATTAGCTTTATCGTAAAAAATATCAAAAGAAAGATAAAATACGAATACTTGCTGCCAATTTTTTGCGGATAGAGATAGTCCTTGGGGGAAATCGATATTTTATCATGCTCAATTACAACGTTAAAAACCGTAAATCTTGGCGTTATTTCAAAAATCTTGCTTTCAACGAGCGAGCCATCGTTAGCGACTATCAAAAGTTTGTTTTTTCCTTTGTCGTTCAAGGTATAGAACAAACTGACGCGATCCTGTCCGTTGAATGATAGCGTATCGAACGCGGCAATAGTATCATTTTTGCTCTCTTCTGGGCAAACAACGTACAAATAACGACAATTCACGGCAGAATCGCCGAAAACGAGATTGACGATATAGAGGGAATACAGGACGTTTCAATCCCCGCCGACCCGAACGTCAGAAATTTCAGCTATACGATTGTTGACGATACCGTATATTTCCGCGAAAACAGCCGAATGTACCCCGTCGATATGCCCGCCGCCACGCTTGAGCGCGTCAAAGGCATGGCCGGGCTTCGCGATTGCGTCCGGGAGCTGATCGACTACCAGCTCCATGATTATAGCGACAGTGAAATCCGTGATAAACAGCGCGAGTTGAACACACTCTACGATGACTTCACACGCAAGCACGGCTTGATATCCGACAAGGCGAACAGCAAGGCGTTCTCTGCGGACTCCGCATATTATCTGCTTTGCTCCCTGGAAATCATCGGCGAGGACGGGGCGCTTGAGCGCAAGTCGGACATGTTCAGCAAGAGGACGATCAGGCAAAAGAGCGCTGTCACTTCGGTTGACACGTCATCGGAGGCATTGGCGGTGTCCATCGCAAAAAAAGCAAGGGTGGACATGGGCTTCATGCAAGGGCTTACCGGCTTCACGGAAGAAAAGATAGCTACTGACCTAACGGGCGTTATTTTCCGCAACCCCCAGACATCGGGGTATGAACCAGCCGACGAGTACCTCTCCGGCAACGTGCGCGAAAAACTGCGGATCGCAGTGAACGCATCGGAAAACGACCCTGCCTTTGCTGTCAACGTCAAGGCTCTTGAACTGGCGCAGCCGAAAGAGCTTGACGCATCGGAAATCGCCGTCCGGCTCGGCTCGACCTGGGTGGGCAAGCATTACGTCCAGCAGTTCATGATAGAGCTTTTACAGCCTCCGCGCTACCTCCGGTACGAGATTGCCGTCAACTACGCCGAACGCACCGGCGAGTGGAATATCGCCGGGAAAAACCGCACTTCTTATAACGATGTTCTCGCCACCGTGACATACGGCACGTCCCGCGCCAACGCATATAAAATCATCGAAGAAACGCTCAACCTCAAAGACATGCGCATATACGACACTGTTCAGGACGCTGACGGCAAAGAGAAGCGTGTAATCAACAAAAAAGAGACGACGCTGGCGGCGCAGAAGCAGGACGCGATTAAACAGGCTTTCAAAGACTGGGTGTTCAGCGACCCCGAACGCCGTCAAACATTGGTTCGGCAGTACAACGAGCGGTTCAACAGCACCCGTGCCCGTGAATATGACGGCGACCACATCGAGTTTGCCGGCGCCAGCCCTGAGATCAGCCTCAAACCCCACCAACGCGACGCCATAGCGCGGATACTGTACGGCGGGAACACTTTGCTCGCTCATGAAGTGGGCGCCGGGAAGACCTTTGAGATGGTCGGCGCGGCGATGGAGTTGAAACGGCTGGGCTTATGCCAAAAAAGCCTGATGGCAGTCCCGAACCACCTCACCGAGCAGATGGCTTCCGAGTTCCTGCGGCTGTACCCCTCCGCGAACATCCTTGTGGCGGCGCGGAAAGATTTTGAAACGAAAAACAGGAAGAAGTTCTGCGCCAAGATAGCGACCGGCGACTACGACGCGGTGATCATCGGCCATACGCAGCTGGAAAAAATCCCGCTGTCAAAGGAGCGGCAGGAACGTTTGCTTAACGAGCAGATTGACGAGATCGCCGAAGGGATAGCGGAGCTTAAAGGAAACCAGGGCGAGCGCTTTACCATCAAGCAGCTGGAGAAGACGAAAAAAAACCTTGAAACCCGCCTTGACAAGCTAACCGACGACAGCCGCAAAGACGACGTGGTCACTTTTGAACAGCTTGGCGTTGACCGTTTGTTTGTAGATGAGAGCCACAATTTCAAGAACCTCTTTTTATATACGAAGATGAGGAACGTGGCGGGGCTGTCAACGTCGGAAGCCCAAAAGTCCAGCGACATGTTCATGAAGTGCCGCTACATGGACGAAATCACTGGCGGCAAGGGCGTTATATTCGCCACCGGTACGCCTGTGACCAACAGCATCGCCGAAATGTACACCGTTCAGCGGTACTTGCAATATGACACCTTGCAGCGCAACGGTTTAGCTCATTTCGACAGTTGGGCCTCCACCTTCGGCGAGACACAGACCAGCATCGAACTGTCCCCGGAAGGATCGGGGTACCGGGCGAGGACGCGCTTCGCCAAGTTCACGAACCTGCCGGAACTGATGGGCATGTTCAAGGAAGTGGCCGACATCAAAACCGCCGACACCCTCGACCTCCCGCGCCCAAAGGCTCATTTCCACACCGTCGTCGCCGACCCGTCCGACATACAGCGCGATATGGTTAAAGATTTGTCCGCACGGGCAAAGGACGTACATGACAAAAAAGTTGACCCAACACAAGACAACATGCTCAAGATCACGTCGGACGGGCGCAAGATCGGGCTAGACCAGCGGTTGATGAACCCGATGCTGCCCGACGACGAAACCAGCAAGGTCAACGCCTGCATGGACAACATATTCAGGATATGGGGGGAGACAGCAGACAAGAGGCTGACCCAATTATGCTTCTGCGACTTTTACACGCCAAACAAAGACGGGCGTTTTAACGTGTACGAGGACATTAAGACAAAACTTGTGGCTCGTGGAATTCCTGAAAGCGAGATAGCGTTCATACACGACGCGAACACAGAAATCCAGAAAAAAGAACTCTTCGCGAAGGTGCGCAGCGGCAACGTGCGCGTCTTGTTCGGCTCGACGTTCAAGTGCGGCGCCGGGACAAATATACAGGACCGGCTCGTGGCTATGCACGACCTCGACTGCCCGTGGCGGCCTGCCGACTTGCAGCAGCGAGCCGGCCGCATCGTCCGCCAAGGCAACCAGAACAGCGAAGTCAACATCTACAGGTATTGCACACAGGCTACGTTCGACAGCTACTTGTTCCAGACGGTTGAGAAAAAACAGGAGTTCATTTCACAGATCATGACCTCGAAATCGCCTGTCCGTTCCTGTGACGACGTTGACGAGGACGCGCTTTCGTATGCCGAGATAAAAGCTTTGTGCGCGGGCAACCCGCACATAAAAGAAAAGATGCAGCTTGACGTTGAGGTTGCCAAGCTCAAATTGCTTAAAGCCGACCATCAGAGCCAGCAGTACCGGTTGCAGGACAATCTTCTCGTACATTTCCCGAAACGCATTGAGGGCGCTAAGGGGCATATCGCCGGATTTATAGCCGACATCGCCCGCCTTGAAACAAACACGCACAAATCAGAAGAAGGCATCTCCCCCATGACCATAGGCGGTAAAACCTTCACCGGTCGGAGCGAGGCAGGGGCGGCGTTGCTTGAGGCGTGTAAAAGCATCAAATCCACTGAATCGGCTAAGATTGGCAGCTACCGGGGCTTCGACATGAGCATTTCGTTTGACAGTTTCAACAAGGAGTTCAATATCGCCATGAAGGGAGATATGACGCATACGGCGGTGCTTGGCAACGACGCTTCCGGCAACGTCACCAGGATCAATAACGCCTTCGATAAAATCCCTCAGCGGCTTCAATCGTCGGAGGCTCAGTTGCAGACCTTGTACGACCAGATGGAGAACGCCAAAGCGGAGCTTGAAAAGCCGTTCGCCTTTGAAGCTGACTTCGTTGAGAAGTCCGCACGATTGGCGGAACTCGACGCCATGCTCAACATGGACGAGCAGCCGGAACCGTCATTGATTGCCGGTGAGGAAACCGCCGCTAAAACCGTCCAGCCTGTTAGCACCAAAGAAAAACCGTCGATACTGGAGGCGTTGAAGCAAGGCGCGGAAAAGAGTAAAAGCCTTTTCGGCGACAAGCAGGAGCAGACAAAAAAGCCGGAGGTGTGCATTTAGGACATGCCAGAAAAAGATGGGAGGGGCAGCAGTCAAAACCCTAAAAGGGACATCTGCGTCAAGGTCAGGCTATCGGAATCCGAACGCGGCCTCGTCGCCGAAAAGATGGCGGCGGCTGGCATCCGGAACCGCGAGGCTTATATCCGCAAGATGATACTGGACGGCTACATCGTCCGGCTCGACCTATCCGACGTGCGTAAGATGGTTCAGCTTCTGTCAAACGCCACCTCGAACCTAAACCAGATCGCCAAACGTGCCAACGAGACGCGGAGCATATATGGGAGCGACATCAAAGACTTGCAGGACAACTACGAGAAGCTGTGGGTGCAAGCTGAGGCAATACTGCGTGGGCTTGCCGGATTTAAGCGGTGAAACGGGCGCGGCGGTCATGGCGACCGCCGCGTTTTTTTGATATGAGTTAATTTATGATCTGGTGATAAAATCGTTGAAGAATCTGGGATTTGATGGTAAAATAAGATTTGTTTAAAGAATGGTATTACAGTTATAATGTAAAGCCCAGCCCAGTATCCCATTTTTGGAGGTCGCGTTATGGGATTTGTTAATGAAAAACGAGATTTCTTTATAAGCTATTGCGTAGCAGATAAAAGCTGGGCGATATGGGTCGCCGCTGTGTTGGAAAATGCTGGTTACTCTGTTTTTGTGCAGGCTTGGGATATAAAGCCTGGCGATGACTTTATTAACAAAATTGAACGGTATCTAAGCAATACCGAATACTTTGTTTTGATTCTATCAAAGAATTATTTTAAGTCTCATTACTGTATGTCCGAGTTGGAATCTGCTCTCAATAGATACAGTCAAATAGATGGCAATGAAAGGTATCTTTTCCCTGTTCGGATCGATGATGTGATTCCAGATGGATTACTTGCGTCAATTGTCTATCTAGATTTGTATGGAATTGGTGATGAAGAACAAGCAAAAAAAAGGTTGCTTCAGGGGGTTGATCGAAGCTCTATACCAAGACGCGCTACGACATTTCCCGGTATTAACAAACTTAGCAAACCGCAACTTATACAGTACCCTGGTGAATTCCCAATTAACAATTTGCAAGCACGCAACCCGTATTTTGTTGGCCGTAGCGAATTATTAGAGAAAATAAATGAACAATTTCACATCAGAGAAGTCATATGTTTGACTCAAGTAATAACTGGTTTAGGTGGCATTGGTAAAACGCAGATGGCTTTGGAATATGCGCACCGATATGGCGCAAAATATAATGATGCTATTTGGTGGATAAACTCGGAATCAGCGCAATCAACTTTTCATGATTGCTTGCGATTTGCGGATGCATTAGGGTTATTGCCGGAAGGAAAAGAAACAGCTGAAGAGCTATCCGTAAATGAACTTGGTAGTCGTTTGAAGAGTTGGCAGAACTCACATCGTTCATGGTTACTAGTTTTTGATAACGCCTATGACAGCGAAATTATCACACCATACATTTCAAGCATGGCACAAGGGCATGTGTTGGTGACATCACGCAACCACAATTTACATAAAATGGGGAGTTTCAACTCATTGTTTATTGAAGCATTCTCTAAAGATGATGCAATAGCGTTTATGCATGAGCGGCTTTCTAAAAAGCAAATAGGTGAAAAACATACTTTAGAAGAATTAATCGAGCAGCTAGGTCGATTGCCCTTAGCGTTGGCACAGGCTGCATCATATATAGTTACTACGAATATTAATTGTAAAAGCTATTTGTTGCTACTAAATGAGCATGGGCTGAAAGTATTTGACACCGCCATCTCCAACGTGACAACGGCAGATAATAAGAGGATCGTTTCGACGACATGGGAAGTGTCTTTTAAAAAACTCAGCGAACCTGCGCAACAACTGCTTAATCTATGCGCGTATATGGCACCAGACAATATTCCTTTTGATATTTTTGTACAGGAACGAGACATATTACCTGAACCGATTTGTAGCGAATTGAGCAACAGTTTGACTGCTAACAATATAATATTGGATTTAACAAAGTGTTCATTTACAAAAAGAAATGGCAATTTACTAAGCATTCACAGGCTTATTCAAGAAATTGGGCGACAAAAACTTTTGGGAGACGGACTATGGATATCATGTTGCCTTAGCATTGTGCATTCAGCTTTTAGCTATGAATATGGAAACAGGAAGTCGATGGACGCATTTGCGCTAAACGTGCCACACATATTAGAAGTTGCACAACATGCTGAAGATATTCTTCGTGGCGACAAAGAAGCGCAAAAGAAAGTAGGCAACTTATATTACAAGGCAGGTCAGGGCTTTTATTATAATGGACAATATGAGGAGGCACTTAACTGGTATTGCAAATCCCTTGGAATCACTGAAACTGTGCTGGGTAAGGAGCATCTGTCCACGGCCACTATTTATGACTGCATTGCTGATGTATACGTTGAACTTGATGATTTCAACAAAGCATTGGAATGGTATCAAAAAGCACTAGAGATACGTGAAAAAACAATAGGCAACGAACATCCCGACACAGCCACAAGCTATAATAACATTGCGGTTATATACGAAAGTCTAGGTGATTACTCGAAAGCACTGGAGTGGACTGAGAAATCGTTAACGATTAAAGTGGCGGTGCTGGGCAACGAGCATCCTGATACAGCCGCAAGCTATACAAACATTGCGGCTGTATACAATAGTCAGGGAGATTACCCAAAAGCTCTGGAATGGTATCAAAAAGCTTTGGCAATTTATGAAAAAGTAATGGGTGCTATGCATCCATCAACCTCAACTATATATAACAACATCGCAAATTTATACTTACATCAAGGTGATATTGCAGAAGCACTGGAATGGTATCAGAAGGCCTTATCTGTCAATGAAAAAGTGCTTGGTATAGAGCATCCAAACACCGCCACTATATACAATAATATTGCCCAAGTTTACAGCCAACAGGGTGATAGTGTTCAGGCGTTTGCATGGTATCTGAAAGCTTTATCTATCCGAGAGAAAACGTTAGGAGAAGAACATCCTGATACAGCGATAACTTATCAAAACATTGGGGCGGTATACTTCCAACAAAAGAAATATACTGAGGCGTTAAGCTATCTTTTAAAAGCTTCGCTGATCCTTGAGAAAAAATTTGGCATAAACCATCCGTCAAGCCAAAAGGTGCGTAAAATACTTGAAGATATATTTACAATCCTTTTACCCGCTGCCTCCTTAAGCGAGCAAGAATACATTGCTGAAATGCTGGTTAAGTTAAAAGAAAGAATAAGTGTTATTCAAAATGCGCTGAAGTTCGATTGGCAAAAACAAGGGGCGACAGTGTGCCATTACACAAAACTAAGTACATTACCACATTTGCTTAAAGTAAAGAGTGAGGGGAGTGATTCTCCCCGACTCCGCCTGAGCAATATGGGACACCTGAACGATCCAACTGAGGGGCAGTATTTATTTGAATTGCTTGATAAATACTCTGGAGATGTGAATAGACATGCCTTTAGAGAATTGTTCGGGTCACAGCGGAAAACAACGGAAGTCAATAGAACAGAATTGCCTCTAAGCAATGTATATATAGGCAGCCTTTCTAAGGCTGTGGACAAACTCCCGATGTGGACACTTTATGGTGATGACAGCAAGGGCTGCTGTTTAGTATTTAGCAAAGACTACTTTATAAAACAAACCCTTTACCGGGTACACTATGTAAAGAAAAATGATGTAGATAATTCGGATTGCGAAATCGACGTAGGGAAAGGGGAAATAGTAGCTATACGTCAGATAGCACAATTGCTAGACCCCTATATTGACAAAATAGCAAACAACAATATAATGCGATATGAAGTTCTACGCATATTGGATAGTATAAGATTTTTATTCAAAAGCGAAGATTATGAATACGAAGATGAGGTGCGCCTTATACTACACTCAGACGATCAGAACAGTTTACCACAGGTTGACCGTTCTGGAGATGGTATTCCGCGCCTCTTTTTAAATGTCGAGGGAGATATTTTATACGATGAAATAATTCTTGGAGCAAAAGTAACAAACCCATCCACAGCAGTTCCATTTATAAGAAATGCAAATGTGCCAAAAGTATCTGCGTCCGCGATTGAGTATAGATGATGTCGTAGCAGTACTACATTAATAATTTTTGCATAGTGCGCGAATCTGTTGAGTGATGATATTCGGTAAAAACGCTTAATCACCGATAGGCAATCCAACACCAGAAAAACCACCCAGAGGATTGATAGCGATGGGACAAAAAAGGACAAGGCCAAAGCCGCAGCGTTTAAACATGGCGCGGCAATGGCTTCCCACTTATAACGGAACTAAAATCGTAAAAGGCTACAAGAAGAAATTCGCCGTTGACACAATGACTGCCATACGCGACCTACAAGAAATTGGGGTTCAGTTTGAGCCTGATTATATCTCCGCTGTTGAAGCCGGAGAAAAAAACAGGATTATGCGGCTGCAAGTAAAAAAGCAGGAGCGTCTCGCGGAACAAAACGGAATAGAAGAGCTTTACGATGAAATGAATATCTGGGACGATATTTACGGCGGGGATATTAGCGATTCTATAAATGTCATGGACTATCACCGTGTAAACTTTGAAAACATGATTGGCTCTGTCAAGAAAGCCGGGAAAAACCATGTGAGAGTCAATGGCACGTTATTACAGACGAACAAAAATTGGTCTCACTTAAAACAGAAACAGCGCGACTTGATTTATGAGACAACAAGGTCAGAGCATAAGAAATATGTTGAAGAAAACAACCGGCTCCCAATGAAAGCCGGTAAGAAGAAATTGATTGCTGTCATTGAAGCAAAAGTCGATGAGCACGGTATTTGGCTTCCTTCATATGAGTTGGAAAGCGGTATTGGCAAGTACATTGACAGACTGAACAGGAGAAATATGTCGGCAACTATTTCGCCTGACGAGAAAGCATAACAGCATAACAGCTTCCAAAAAATAGTTTCCTTTTTTTCAAAAAGGGCGCTGCGCTTTTCTTAGAAGCGCGCTATACTTGAGTTGTGAGGACAAATCAAGTATAGGAGGGTTCTGAAATGAGGATACTGTTTAAGATACTGCTGTTCCCCTTATCGCTCTTGCTGACGATCTTCGTGACAGTCTCAATGTTCGTGGTCGAGCGGTGCGCCGGATTGCTCAATATCCTGTCAGGGATCATGGTCATCGCCGCCGTTGCCGGCTATGCACAGTACATGTTCGGTTGGCCGGTCGGCGCCGCCGGGAACGCATCAACATTGCAACTTGCCATCATCGGCACGGTATTCGCGTTTATCCTAAGCCCATACGGGTTGCCGACGCTCGCGGCGTGGCTGCTTGGCAAGCTCGATAATCTGAACGGCGCGATAAAATCAATCTAAGACAATCGAGTATTCACCACAGCGGCGCGGGAATCAAAACCCGCGCTATTTTTATGTAAAGGAGGCCTTACCCTGGCCACTTCGAGGTTGCTCACCATACACAGAAACAAGGGCAAAACTATTGCCCAAACCATTACAGACCGCACAGACTACCCAAAGAATCCTGACAAGACCCGCAACGGCGAACTGGTCATGAGCTACCAGTGCGATCCGCGCACGGTTGACGCGGAGTTCCTGCTCTCAAAACAGTAATGTGTGGGAGCGCGAGTCACGGTAACACAACGTTGTTTCGATCCAACAAGAACTAGAAGAAATCAAAAGCAAGAGGATATATTAAAATTAGATGTGAATAGTGTAGTTAGTATCATATACATAAACAACTGATTCCTTGCCACACTAATTATAGTATTTACAATCAATTCACTTGACTTTTGATTCTAAACCTGTTATAATGGAGAAGTATTCGAGAGGAGGCTCTTTATGAAAAGTCAAAAACGAGCTTTTATCCCCTTATCATTACCACTCGGTTTTGAGCATATTAAGCCCGAAGTGTTTTTCGATTCGCTGATAGACGCAACCGCGCAATTGGCGGTATATAAAGAAAAAATCAACGACAGCAAGCTCGACCAACATTGGTTCTTACCTACATTACAGCAAAAGGAAGCTCTCGCTTCCTCTATGTTAGAGGGTACTCAGGCAACACTTGACGGTGTGTTAATCAATCAAGTTATTAACGACGAAAAGGACACAAACCTTGTTGAGATATTTCACTACAATGCTGCCGCGATAATGGGTTATAACTATCTTAGCCGCAGCAAGATGAGCAAGGAGTTTATTCTTGAAATCCACAAAATTCTTATGAGCGGCAAGGCAAGAAGGCAGAGCAAGGAAATCGGTGTGTTCCGAACGCAACAGAATTATATAGGTAAGGTCGGCGGTTCGCATGAAATCACCTATACCCCGCCTGTATTTGAAAAAGTTCCTGAGCTTATCGACAATCTTATCGCGTATATGCTCGACCCCAACGACAGCCTGCGCCCCTTGGTGCGCACCGCAATTATCCATGCGCAATTTGAAACAATCCACCCGTTCTTAGACGGTAACGGGCGTGTGGGGCGAATACTGATACCGCTCTACCTCTATTCCTGCGGACAAATCGATATGCCTTGCTTTTTTGTAAGCGAAGCCCTTGAGCGCGACAAGATGAAATACTACACGCTTCTTAATAATATCCGAGAAAAGGCGCAGTGGTCGGAGTGGATTAATTTCTTTCTGCAAATCGTTACGAGCCAATGCAAGAAATATATTAGAATCATTTCTGATATTAACAGACTTTATGATGCGCATTTAACTAAAGCATCACAACTTGTCCGAAGCAATCAGATGACGGAGATAATTGATTTGTTGTTTCGTTTTCCCGTGATAAACGCGAACACGATAGCGAAAGAAACAAAAATCCCGCCGGCTACCATTAACCGATACCTGAATACGTTAGTCCAAGCGGAGATACTCTACACGGACAACAAGAGCCGAAATAGAACATTTTTCTATTACGACTTGTTGAACATTATAAGAGAATAAAGGAGAAATATATGGAGAAAACGTTACGCTTTGATTCTGTCACAGAAGAATTGTTCAAACAAATAGACATTACTCCGACACAATATGAAACGGCGAAACAACATTATGAGGCGGTTGCCAAATGCCTGAACGATGGTTGCGTCGCGGATGACGTTTACACGCAGGGTTCGTTCGCGTTTGGCACGGTTATTCGCCCATTCAAGGAAGGCAGGGATGCCAACTTTGACATTGACCTTGTTGCACAGTCGTCTGACGACAAGCTATTGACAAGCCCGAGAGCAATAAAACAATCGGTCGGCAAGTGCCTTTTGGAAAGCCAATATCACAAGAATTTGCTTGACCCTGACGAGGGGCGGCGTTGTTGGACATTAAACTACGCGCCGAAGGATGGTATAGGCTTTCATATGGATGTGTTGCCCTGCGTTCAAGAGGAAGCCGACATAATCAGGCAAATTGTTCTTGCAAACATTCCCCCCGCAAGGGCGATCAAGGCGATAGCCATTACAGAGTTTAACAAAGAAGAGGACAAATACAAATGGTCGATGGGAAATCCTCGCGGTTTGATCGACTGGTTCAAAGAAATTAACGCTCCGTATCTTACGGTGGTATCTGACAATCAACGCAGAGCGTTGGTTAGAAGCCAGCACTATGACTCAATCGAATCTGTTCCCGAGCCGCTTCTGAAATCTCCGTTGCAAAGAGTTATTCAGCTATTCAAGCGCCACAGGGATGTCCGTTTTGACAGACAGGCCGATTATGCTTGCAGACCGATTTCGATTATTATTACAGTTCTTACGGCGCAAATCGCCGCCGCAAAAAAACTGTACAATGCTTCCGTTCAAGAATTATTATACGCTGTCGCCGACGAAATCGCACAGTATGCAGACCTCAACTCCGATTACTGTATATATCATGCTGAAATTTTGAAGCAGAACAATGCCGTTCTTATTAGGCGCGACAACAACGGATGGTATCTCGGGAACCCTGTGAACCCGTTTGAGAACTTCGCGGAACGTTGGGCTGATGATAATAACGCGAAAGCCAGAGCATTTTTCAAGTGGGTAGAATGGGTGCGAGAGGATTTCGCGTTCGAACGTGCTGATTCGGCGGATAAGTTTGCCTCGCTTCAAAAGAGCTTCGGCGTAACAGCGACCAAGAAAATATATGACAACCTAAACATGAACGCTACTAAAGCCGCTCCTGTAATCATAACGACTGCCAATCAGCCTAGACCATATAGGCGGTGATATATTGCTGGATATGGTACTAAAAGAAATCGATACGCTTGTTTCCGAGCTTCAACCGTTAATGACAGTATTCGAGGCAGACAGCGGCGTAACAATAAGCGGCAAGTACAAAATCTGCAACCAAATTGCAACCGAAGTGTTCGAGGATTATTTTGCGCTTGAAATCTTTGTACCTGAAGACTTCCCCTATGATATACCGACTGTTAAGGCAACAGACGGCAAAATAAGGGCGGTTAATTATCGGGAACACATCTATCCGAACGGCCAATTATGTTTAGAGATTGATACGGCGATTGCTGCATTTTTACAAGATAGACCGAGCTTGCTTGCGTTTCTGTCCCGATTTTTAGACGTATACCTTTGCGGGTTTTTGTATTACAAGAAGTACAAACTCCTTCCGTTCGGCGAACACAAGCACGGTATAGAAGGTCTTTTGGATTACTACTGCGAACTTTTTAATACTGCCGACAAAAATTCGGCTTACCGCCTGTTGCGCTGTATGTTCAAAGATAAAATTAAAGGGCATATTGATTGCCCTTGTCAATCCGGCAAGCGCTATAGAAACTGTCACAGAGGACAAATAAGCGAGCTAAAAGCAAGCGAGCTTTCCGAAAGATACATGCGCGACCTTGCGACAATCCTTGCAGAGATAGAATACCGAAACAAGAGGAGAACATAGATGTCAAAAACAAACCTAAAGACACAAGACAAATGGGAATTATATTTTAGGAGCGGAGGGTTATGCTCGCTTTGTTGTCATTCTCTCGATTATGATAAATTCTCACGTTCGAAAATCTCCGTTAAGGAATACGCCCATGTAATTGCGGACAGCGAGGATGGAACGCGGGGCTCATCTGAATCCGCACAATATGCGGGCAATATAGACAACATAATTCTGCTTTGCCCTACTTGCCATACGAGGGTCGATAAAGACACAACGCTCGAATATTACACCGTCGAACATCTACATAGCGTTAAAAACGCACACGAGCAAAGAGTGCGTGAACAATTAGATTCTCTTAAAAACGAACAGGCTTTGGTTGTGAGATACGTCGCCAAAATCGGAGAAACACAACCAACAATTCCGCAAAACAAAATAGACGAAGCCGTTAAAGCGACAGGGCTCCTCGCACCGCGTTATCCAATCGACCTAAACCCGAATAACACGGCGTATTGCGATGACAAAGCTAAGTATTGGGCGAGCGAATGGGAGCAATTACAAGAGAGGTTCAGGCAAGAAATCCGCTCGTTGAAAGAACAAAGAAAAGATGAAATATTTCTGTTATTTGCAATCGCGCCTATCCCACTTCTAATCAGGCTCGGAATGTTGTTCGGCGACCTTACCGAGGTCGAGGTGTTTCAAAAACACAGAGAACCCGATACTTGGCATTGGCTTGACGACGGCTTTGCGCTTGAATACAAAATAACGCAGCCGTCAAACCAAGCGTCAACAGTGGCAGTCAAGCTCTCGTTAAGTGACAACATAACAGATGACCGCGTTAAAAAGGTTCTCGGCGACGATGTTGCGATTTGGAACATAACTCACCAAAACCCAAATAACGATTATATAAAAAGTAAAGAACATCTTTCTGTATTACGCGGCAAATACCGTGAGCTTTTCAAACGAATACGAGAATATCACGGCCAAGATACGGTCGTTCACATTTTCCCCGCATGCCCTGTTTCAGCCGCAATTGAGCTTGGTAGAGTATATATGCCGAAAGCCGATGCCCGCTTGGTTATCTATGACCAAAACCACAATACATCGGGTTTCAGTCTTGCCTACGACTTGACAGCGGATATAGTGTGAACCAATCACAATTTCCGTCATGGCGATGCCGCTCAGAAGCGTGTTAAGGCATGGCTGACTGTATTACTTGTCCTCACGGAAAATTAACGCGCGTTTTTATCAGCGTTTCATAATAAAGGCTACCGTCCTGATCTGCTCTTTGAAGGTGACAAACTGGATCGCATCCGTGCCCATCCGATGGCATCACGGAAAACACAACCACGCTCAAATGATCAAGAGCGATAGAAAAATAGTCAACACCGGCGCGGGAATGAAACTCCGCGCTATTTTTATGTAAAGGAGGCTTTATCCTGGCTGCTTCGAGATTGCTCACCATACACAGAAATAAGGGAAAAACAATTGCCCAAACCATTACCGACCGCACAGACTATCCAAAGAATCCGGACAAGACCCGCGACGGCGAACTGGTCACGGGCTATCAATGCGATCCGCGAACGGTTGACGCGGAGTTCCTGCTCTCAAAACAACAATACTATGACATCACCGGCAGGGATCAGGGCAAGCACGACGTACTCGCTTATCATATCCGTCAGGCGTTCAAACCGGGTGAGATCACGCCGGAGCTTGCCAACAAATTGGGTTATGAGCTTGCTATGCGGTTTACCCGTGGCCGCCACGCTTTCATTGTAGCCACGCATATTGATAAGCGACATATCCACAACCACGTCATTTTCAATTCCACAACTCTCGACTGTACACGAAAATTTGACGACCCGAAACGTTCAGGGATGATAATCCGACGAATATCCGACCAGATTTGCGCCGAGAACGGGCTGTCAATTATTGAAAATCCTAAACCTTCTCGCGGGCATTATGGCACATGGCTTGGCGATCAGAAAAAGCCAAGTTACCGGCAGCAGCTTAAAGAAGCTATCGACACTGCTCTAACCAGCAAACCCGCCGACTTCAACGAGTTTTT
>Ga0082212_10006841_pt1 | contig 15212 bp, 18 predicted proteins | sample TergutNt197P3_FD_71548 | JGI IMG/M metagenome (GOLD analysis project Ga0082212, IMG submission 71548) | Neocapritermes taracua P3 segment gut microbial communities from Petit-Saut dam, French Guiana - Nt197 P3 | ecosystem: Host-associated > Arthropoda: Insects > Digestive system > Gut ...
TCCGGCAGATTTTTATTGCTCAGGCAGGAGACCCCCAGGACGCGCATGCCCAGATGCCGCGCAGCGATGACCTCCAGCACTGTGGACATGCCTATGGCGTCAGCGCCGGCCTGGCGGTACATGCGGGTCTGGGCTGGGCTTTCCAGTTCGGGGCCGAGAATGCCCACATACACCCCGCGCTCGAGGCGGACGTCCGCAGCCTGCGCTGCTTCCAGGGCAATCCCTTGGTATTCCCGGTCATATATCCTGCTCATGTCAGGAAAGCGCGGCCCCCAGGGATCGTGGTTTGCGCCTGTAAGCGGGCTTGTGCCCGTACAATTGATGTGATCCGTGATCAACATCAGGCTCCCCGCGTCCCACTGCGGATTCAGGCAACCGGCCGCATTGGCGATCACAAGCGAACGGGCGCCCAAGTCGTGCGCGACGCGCACGCCCATGCATACCTGCGCCGGCGTGTATCCCTCGTACAGGTGGCACCGGCCCTCTTGAAGCAGCACGGGCTTTTCGCCGAAGTACGCGGCGCTGAAGCATCCCGCATGGGACGCCACCGTGGCGCGCGGAAAGCCTGGAATATCCGCGAAGGGGATACGCCGGACAGACCGGAAGATATCCGCAAGCTCATCAAGCCCTGTGCCGCACGCCAAGGCCAGCTCGGGACGAAAAGAGCCGGGCAACTGTCCGCTGATATATGCTGCAACGCGCCGGACTTCTTCGTAATTCTGCATACTCTTTACTTGTGCCCTTGGAGAAGGTAAATGTTCTATTACAAGCCATTGCGCACAATACATAGAATATACCGAAACAGTACATAAGGAGCAAGTGTGGATATCGCCACACTGTCAGGCATATCAGCCGGGTTCGGCGTAGCGATCGGCGCTGTCGTTCTGGGACCGGCCCCGGGAGTGTTCGCGCATCTTTCGGGACTGCTGTTTGTCCTTGGCGGCACGTGTGCGGCCATACTGCTGACCTACTCCGCCGACGACGTATGGCAGGCCTTCCGTATCGGCTTACGGGCGTTTGCCGCCAAACGCATTCCTGCCAGGGAAGCGGTGGCGGACATGGTGCATCTTGCCGAAACCAGCTACACGGAAGGCATCGTGGCCCTGGAAACAATCCAGACCACCAACCCTGTGCTGAAAAAGGCCGCCCAGCTTGTTGCCGACAACGCCGCCCCTGAGCTTATCCGCGACACCTTGGCCGTTGAAATCCTCGCCCTGCGGCGCCGCCACAACATCGGCATTGCCGTCTTTGCGCGCCTTGCGATGTATGCTCCGGCCATAGGCATGCTCGGCGCCTTTGCCTGGCTTGCCCAAATGCCCGCCGCCCTCGAAAATCCCGATATGCCCGCCCCGGATAGGGTCGTTGCCCTGATGACGGCCATATACGGATGCCTGCTTTCCCTGCTGGTCTTTCTGCCCCTCGCAGGCAGGATCAAAACCAGCGGCATGCAGGGAGAATACCTGCTCAACATCATTTTCGAAGGCGCCCGCCGTATTCTGGAAAACAATAATCCCAAGCTGGTCTATGAAAAACTCTCCTCCTTCCTGACTCCCGAGGAGCGCGCCGGTGTCCGGTAAAAGCCAGATGGCCGATACCGGCGACAGCCTGCGGGAAGCTCAATGTTGGCTGCCCACCTATGCGGCCCTGGGCATGGCTCTCCTGGCGTTCTTCGTGCTGCTGCCGCTTTCCCGACCCGGTCCCGATCAGCACAAGGACATCCCCCAGGCGCGCGAACAGGCCGTTGCGATGCAGGCAAACGTCTTCAGCGACATCCGCGCCTTCATCGCTCAAAACGCCATGGAAGCCGTCATCAACGCCGTACAGGAAGATAGCTCAATCACCCTGCGCCTGCCTGAGAACCTGCTCTTTGCTCCGGGGACTGAACGCATCCTTCCCGCTGGGTTTACCACCTTGAACCGTTTGAAGGAGCTTTTTCTCATCCAGCGCCAGCAGACTATCCACATCAGGGGCTATACGGACGACAGCCCTCCGCCCCTTGGCGCGCGCTTCAAGGACAATTTGGAGCTTTCCGCCCTGCGGGCCACGCACGTCTTGCGTCATTTGCTCGCTCAAGGTATTGAACCCTGGCGTTTGACCGCCACGGGATTCGGCGAGCTTGAACCGCTCTTCCCCAACACTACCGAAGAAAACCGCGCGAAAAACCGGCGTATGGAATTTGTGCTGGAAAGACGCCTCGGAAATGAATAAGCCCTCCGGAGCAGGACGATGCCGCACGGCAACCCCTATGACACGCTGAAATTCACCATCGCGCCGAACTCCCCGCGCCGGCGGGGGCGTTACAGGGTCGCCACACGAGGTCTGTCCATGTATCTGGATGACGTGGAGCAGGCATTCGACATAGGAGACTTAAGCTCAAGCGGCTGCAACCTGCGCGCCCCGGCGGAACTGCTTGCCGTGGGCAGAATCTTCGACTGCGACCTCCAAATCGGCAATACCGGCTATCTCACGGATCTCAAGCTCAAGGTGGTGCGGCACATCGCCGGCAACAGCGTTGCCTGCGTCTTTCAAGGCTTGAGCCGCCAACAGGAAATCACGCTGGACAAACTCCTGCTCGAAATCCAAAAGCGCGGCATCGCAACGCATGCGGTGCAGAGAAGAAGGAAAAAACATACATGACGGATCACGCTCCGCTTACGCAACACAAAATCCTGGTGGCAAACAGGGGCGAAATCGCCGTACGCATTGTCCAGGCCTGCCACAGCCTCGGACTGCCCTTTGTCTGCATCCATACCAAGGAAGAGGAGGCTTCGGGCCATGTGCGCATTGCCGCGGAACTCGGCGGCGATCGCAGCCTGTACCGCGTCGCCTCCTACCATGACGCCAACGAAATCATGGCCGTGGCGGACGCGGCGGAAGCCACCGCCATACATCCCGGCTACGGTTTTTTTGCGGAGGATTTCCGTTTTGCCCGGCGGGTGGCAAAACGTGAACGCGCGATGATTTTTATCGGCCCTTCCTGGAAAATAATCCGGGAACTGGGCGACAAGATCAATACCAAACGCCTGGCGCGCAGCCTCGGCGTTCCCACGGTGCCCGGATCGGACAGGCCCGTCTACGAGGAAATGGAAGCCGAGCAGATTGCCCGCAGCATTTTTGAATTCCAGGGGCAAATGGGCATCCAGCGTCCCCTGGTGCTGGTCAAGGCCTCCGCCGGCGGCGGGGGCATGGGCATCGAGGAAGTATACGACATGGACCAGTTCCGCTCCGTGTTCCGCCGCATCCGCAGCTATGCCCTGCGCCAGTTCAAGGATGAGGGCGTGCTGATTGAGCAGCGCATCACGGACTTCAATCACCTGGAAGTGCAGATCGTGTGCGACCGCCAGGGCCGCAATCCCGTGCATTTCGGCACCCGCAACTGTTCGGTGCAGTCAACGGGGCTGCAAAAACGCATAGAGGTGGCGCCGGGCTTTGATCCTGCTTCGCTCCCTTATTCCTTTGACGCGGCGCAGGTGTTGACGGACATCACCGAGCACTCGCTGGCCATGGCCCGCAAGGTGCGCTACGACAATGTGGGAACCTGGGAATGGCTCGTCACCCGCAAGGGCGATCCCTTCCTTATGGAGGTCAACACCCGCATCCAGGTGGAAAACGGCGTGTCCGCCCGCATAGCCAGGGTTTATGGACGGGAAATCGATCTGATCGCCGAACAAATCCGCATCGGCCTTGGCGAAGCGCTGGGCTACAGACAGCAGGATATAAGCTTTGACGGCGTGGCCATAGAATACCGCCTGATTGCCGAAGACCCCGACAGAGGCTTCACGCCCTGGGTGGGAAACATCGGCGCCTTTGCCTGGAAAGAAGCGCCCTGGCTGTATCTGCATACGCATGTGCCGACCGGCGAGGCGTACCGCATTCCCACGGAATTCGACCCCAACCTGGCTCTTGCCGTCGTCTGGGGGAAGAATCTTGAAGAGGCCAAAGCCAGGGGCCTGGCATTTCTGCGAACGCTTACCCTGACAGGCGAAAACCCCGCCGGGGAAGCGCTCAAATCCAACGTGGCTTTCCTGAGCGCCAACACGGAACGTCTCCTGCGCTTCTGACACGGAAAGCGCGCGCCATAAAGGTTGAAGAATGGACAGAAGCATAGAAAAACGCCTCCATGCGCTGAGCGACCGCCTGCAATACATACACGAAATCTTTGGCGGAACTTCGAATGAGCACGTGGACTTGCTGAAAAACAAGCTCAAAGAATACCGCGAACGCCAGGCCTGGGATAACCAGGTGGACCCCTTTGCGAACGTCTCCAACCTGGAAGACCTCTTTGTGTATGTGGAACGCAAGCTCGAAGCGGAGTTGAGCCCCATGGACAAGGTGCGCATCGTGCGCCACCCGCAACGCATTTGCCTGCGCGACATCCTGGAGAACGTCTACGACAATTTTACCGAAATCGGCGGCCAGGACGAGCACAGCATCGACCCCGGCATGCTCATCGCCCGCGCGTACATTACGCGGCGCCGAGGGACAAAACTCTTTCACCAGCCCGTCATGGTCATCGGCCAGGAAAAAGGACACGGGGAAGAGTTCCGCAACGGCGGTTCCGTAAAACCCTGGGGCAACGCCAAGGCGCTCCAGTACATGCGGGTCGCGGAAACCGAGGGCATTCCCATTCATTGCTATGTCTCCACGCCCGGCGCCTTTCCCGTTGAGGACTATCCCGGCGCCGCCCAACAAATCGCCAGAAATATTTATGGCATGGCAGGCATCCGGGTGCCCATCGTCGCGGTCTTTTCCGAAGGCGGCAGCGGCGGCGCGGAAGCCATCGGCCTTGCCGACAAGCGCCTTATGTTCTCGCACGGCTATTATTCGGTTATTTCGCCTGAAGGCGCGGCCGCCATAGAAGGACGCCTGCGCGGCGGAGAACGCGCCTCGCCCGAACTCATTGCGAGCTGCGCCTATTACCAGCGCATCACCGCACAGGACAACCTGCGCTTCGGCTATATCGATCACATACTCCAGGAACCGCCCTTGGGCGCGCGGCCGCATCACTTCGACTTTTTCCGTTCCCTGCGCCTGGAAGTGCTGCGCGCCACGGACGAAACCGTGCTTGCCGTGCGCGGCCTTCCCATCTTACGGGGCATGGCCGCGCGCCGCCGCCGGACTGCCGAGAATCTTGAGGATCATCCTGTCCGCTGGGGATTGGGCGAGTCCGACAAAAAACGCCTGGTGCTCCGCCGCCAGAAAAAATTCCTGAAACTTTCCCGCTTTGCCTGCGTGGATCAGCGCGCCTTCTTCACCAAGGCGCTCAACGCATGGCGCGATATGTGGCGCGGCTGCTGGTACCGCGTGAAGTATGACTTTTACCGCAAGCATCAACGCACGATCAGCTTCATTCTGGAAGAGATCGAAGCCGAATGGCAGCTTGTCAAAGCTCGCATGGCAACACCCTTCAAAGCCCTGCGCTGGGGCAAAAAGCCGGAGCCTGACCTGGAACAGGCCGCCAGCGACCTGATGGCCCTTTCCAACTGGGTGGAAGACAACCGTATCCGCCGCTGGAACTATTTAAGCCCCCGCTACAAGTTCGACCGAACCCTGACCTGCCCGAACGCCGAAACCTACGGCTGCCTGGATTTGTGGGGACCGGACCTTTTTGCCGAGTTTGCGGGCGTCTGTTCGTATTGCGGCCACCATTTCCCCATGGAACCGGAATGGTATGTGCAAAACGTGTTTGACAAGGGTTCCGTCTTTGAATTCAACACGGATATCGAAGCGGGGAATCCGTTGGATTTTCCCGACTTTGATGAAAAAATCCAGGAAGCGCAAAAACGTACAGGACACAAAAGCGGCTGCATGACCTTTGCTGCGCGCATTGAAAACATCAAGCTGGTGGTGGCCATGTTCATGGGAACCTTCCGCGGCGGCTCCGTGGGCGCCGCGGAAGGCCAGAAATTCATTGAAGCAGCCGAACGCGCCAGAAAACACCGCTGGCCGTTTTTGGCCTATGTGCATGGCACGGCGGGCATACGCATCCAGGAAGGCACGCACGGCGTCATCCAGATGCCCCGCTGCACGGTGGCTGTCCGCCAGTACATAGAGTCCGGCGGCCTGTATATGGTGCTGTACGATACGAACTCCTTCGCCGGGCCGGTGGCCAGCTTCCTCGGCTGCTCCCCCTACCAGTTCGCCGTGCGTTCCTCAAACATCGGCTTTGCCGGGCCGGGCGTGATCAAAGAGACCACCGGCATAGACATTCCGCCAAAATACCATCGTTCGTATCACGCGCTCTCGCGGGGACATATCCAGGGCATATGGGACAGGCGGCATATCCGCGCCAATTTGAAACAGAGCCTGCTCACCATGGGCGGGCGGAATCTCTATTATAGATAACAGGGTTCGTATGCTGAACATTACAGAACTGCTCGAACAGCTCAAAGCCTCTCCATACGAGGAAATCCATATCACAGCCCCGCACACGGGCCAGGTCAGCTTTGCGAAAATTCAGCCGGGCGACGCCGTGCACGGCCCGAGGGGCGCGTGGAAGGAAAAGCCGGGCACACAGCTTGCCTCCCTCGAACGCGAACGCAACCCCAAACCCATCCATGCGCCGCAGAAAGGCGTCATCAGCGAGGTGCGCCGCGAACTGGACGGCTGCTTTGTGGAGGCCGGCACCCTCCTTGTCGCCATGAAGCATGCCCTGACCCGCGAGGAAGTCCTAAGCCGCCTGTTGCGCCACGCTCTCCATCTGTTCAACGCGCCGGAACGGGCCACATATTATTTCTCCCTGGACGTGGAGAAAAAGATCCGGGCCGGGGGCGTGCGTTCCGTCACGGTGCAGGACGGCATGGAAGTCTTCATCATGTCGCGCATGAAGCGTGAGGTGCCGCTTGCCTATTCCGGCCCCGGCGGACTCATCTACGAAGTGTATTTCAAACACACCGACAACGTGGATGCCGGACAACCGCTTATCGGCGTGTGCCCGCCCGATCAATTGGACGCCATTGAAGACGTGGTCATGCGGGTGCAGGCGGAGTGGAAGGAAAATGGGTAAAGTACTGCAAATCCGGGTCAGCGCCTGGACCTATGACGAGGGGGAGGTCGAGGAGGCCTGGCCGCGCCTGGCGGAGCTTGCCTTCAGCGTGCCGCTCAAGCACCACAAGCGCGGCGTGCTGGAAATGGTGGCGGCCCTGGACGACGGCCTGCGTTTTATGGACTGGCCCGCCGCTTTGAAAAATTCCCTTGCGCCGGGCTTGCAGCGCGTTGTCGCCATCAGGGATCAACTGGAAGGCGCGCTTGCGGATTGGGATCCGCGCAGGGCCAACGCGTTGAGCAACGAACTGGAGGATGCACTGGACGCTGTTGAGGCTTCGTGTACACTGTCATAAACATCACTGGGTAAAACTCCATTCACAAGGAATACGCCATGCTGAACAAAGTCATGCTTATCGGCCGCCTGGGCCGCGATCCCGAACTGCGCTACACCCAGACCGGATCGCCGGTGGCCTCTCTGCGTCTGGCCACGGATGAATCCTATACCGACAAAGACGGTAACCGCGTAGAGCGCACGGAGTGGCATACCGTGGCGGTCTTCCAGCGGGCCGCGGAAAACTGCGCCAACTATCTCGCCAAGGGAAGCCTTGTCTGTGTCGAGGGCAGCCTGCAAACCCGCAAATGGCAGGATCAGCAGGGCCAGGATCGCTATACCACGGAAGTCAAGGCTTCACGCGTGCATTTTCTTGACAGGCGCGGCGAAGCCGGCGGCAAGCCGGCTGACGATGGGGAAGCTCCACGCAAGTCCGGACGCAAACAGCAGCAGGATGACGAGCTGGGCCCGGCCTTCCCGTCGGAAGCCAGCGGCATGGACGATATGCCCTTCTAGCTGAAATACCAGTAGACCAGGGGAGCCAGCGCCAGACGATACGCGGCGAAGGGGCGCAGGCTTATGCGGGTCACCAGGCCGGTGAACGCCTTGACCGCGATCAACGCGGCCAAAAAGGACACCAGGCTGCCCACCAGAAAAAAGGGAAGGTCCGCGCTGGTCAGAAAAGCGGCGGACTTGAACAGATCAAAGCCTGTCGCGGCCACCATGATGGGTACCGCGGCGATAAAGGAATACTCCACCGCCAGGGAGCGGTTCGCGCCCAGCAGCATGCCGCCCATGATGGTGGAGGCGGAACGGGAAAAACCCGGCCACAACGCAAAGCACTGGCAACACCCGATACCCAGCGCCATTTTCGGCGTAATCTCGTCCAGGGTAGTGCAGCGGATACGGCCTTTTTTCGCCTCCACCAGCAGCATGAGGCACGCTCCGACCACCCAGGCCGCAGCGACACAGCTCGGATTGAACAGGTAGCCCTTGATGATGTCCCTGGCGAAAAGCCCCAGGAGACTGGCAGGCAGGCAGGTCAGGAACAGAAGGTACAGACCCCGTATGCCTGCGAAGCGCACCCCCGGCTTGGGCAGCAGCAGCCCCCAGAAACGTGGCCAGTACAAAAACACCACGGCCAAAATGGAGCCGAACTGGATCACCACCTCGAAAGTGTCGATGCGCTGCCCGCCGACGCCGAGCAGCGAACTCGTTATGATGAGATGGCCGGTGGAAGAAACCGGCAGAAATTCCGTCAGGCCCTGGACGATGCCCAGAATGACGGCGACAAGATACTCGGACATAGGCAGGTGCTCCTAGTTGGTTTTTATGGTCGGGCGGTCAACGCGCCGCTTTCCAGCCGGCCGCCCTTGAGCAGCGCCATATACGCCGTTTGGGGCAAAAAATCCCCGGAAGAAGGCGCCGTCATAATAGTCTGTATGCCCCGGCTCTCCACGAGGTTGTGCAACAAGTCCCGGATTCGCGCGCGGGAGCGCGCATCCAGCCCGGCAAAGGGATCATCCAGAAGCAGCACCTCCGGAGCACCGATCAAGGCCCGAGCTATAAAAAGCCTGCGCAACTGTCCGGTGGACAGGCTGCGAATGGCCCGCTCCGCCAAATGCAGCGCATCCACAAGCTCAAGGCAGGCGCGGGCCTCGGCGCGCTCCGCCTCGTCCGGATCATAATACATGCCGATGCTGCCCGACCGGCCGCTGCACACGAACTCTTCCCCCAGGAGATTGTAGGCGTAATTGGCCTGCATGTCCCCGGACACCAGGCGGATATGCCTGCGGATATCCGACAGCGTGCGCAGGGCTTCGCGCTCGCCGGGCAAAATCCTGGCAATGCTGCCGCCGTAGGCGGGATAGTGATCCCCGGCAAGCAGGCGCATAAGCGTGGACTTGCCCGAACCCGGCCCGCCCGCAAGCGCCCAGTGTTCGCCTTCGCGCACCGTCCAATGGATGTTGTGGAGCACCGGCGCGCCGTCAAGATGCACGCTGACGTTTTCCAGCAGGAAGACCGCAGGCTTTTCTTCGTCCACGCCCTGCGGCGCGCCCGGCACACCTTCGGCCCCTTCGCCCCGGCGGATATCTTCAAGAACCTCCACAGCAACGACGCATCCTTCATCCATGCGGATAACCCGGCGCACGAAGGCAGGCAGGTTTTCCGGGCGGTGCGTGGCAAGAATGAGCGTGCTTTCCCTGGCGACTTCCTCCAGTTTGCCCAACAGGACAGCGCGATACCGCGCATCCAGGCCGTCAATGAATTCGTCCAGCAGCAGCAGGCGCGGCTTGCGCATGCAGGCGCGGGCAAAAAGCAGCATGCCGATGCGCATTTGCGAAAGCGTGGCGATATCCGCACGCAACAGTTCCGTTATATCCAGGTCCGCGGCGAGCTTTTCCGCCACGGCCCGTTCTTTTTCGCCCACGGGGGCGTAGAGCAGCGGGGTGTCGTACAGGCCGCTGAGAACAAGATCCTCCCCGGTGATTTGCCATTGCTGGCGCAGATACAGTTCGGTGTGCGCAATGGAAACCAGGGCGCACAACGCGCGCCCGGCAAGAGGGGCGCTTTCGGCCGCGCCGTCCGGGTGCCAGAGGATATGCCCCGCGCCGGGCGAAGGAAAGCATTCGGCGCGCATGACTCTGAGCAGCGTGGATTTGCCCGCGCCGTTGGGACCGAGCAGCGCGCTGTGTTCACCGCTGCTGATGGAAAAACTGACGTCCCGCAGGGCGCGGATGCCTTGCAGGGTAACGGAAACATTGCGCAAGCTAAGCAGCGTCCGGCTGTTCACAGCTAACCTCGGATACAAGTCGGCTTTGTAGTACGCCTTGCGCGGAGGATGATCAAGTCCGCAGTGAGCAAGAAAATGGCTTGCCATGCCAGACCACTTGCGCTAATGAGTTTTGTCGCGCGCATGGCGGCAATATGTGGCAAGGTAGCTCAGTTGGTTAGAGCATGCGGTTCATACCCGCAGGGTCGGGGGTTCAAGTCCCTCCCTTGCTACCAGAAGGTTGTAAAAGAGATTCAAGGTTGTCTAAAAAGCCTTGAATCTCTTTGTTTTTACGGCTGCCGGTTGTCAGGGTTGTCTATTCTTTTCATTGATAGCCAGATAAAAACAGGGTAACAAGTCGTTATGGTGTCGTTGCCGCCGCTGCCGAGGATACCGCCGCCGCTCACGCTGGACGCCGTAAAACTCCTGGCCTCCTTCAACTCCACCGCGATTTTATTGCCGAGGTCACATACAGGCTGGCCTTTCTGGAAGGCAACACGAGAAACTAGTGAAATTGCCCCCCCATGCACTGCTTCCGTTCCATGTTGACTTTTGAGAGTTTTCATGTATCTATTTTGATACAGGGGAATAAGCATATGGGGTCGTCTTTCGATGATTTTCTTGAAGAACAGGGCATTTTGGATGAATGTGCCGCCGTGGCCGCAAAGAGGGTGTTGGCATGGCAATTGAAACAGGAAATGGAAAAAACCCGCATCACCAAATCCGCGTTGGCAAAGAAGATGGAAACAAGCCGTGCGTCGGTGAATCGCCTTCTTGATCCTCAAAACCCTTCAGTCAATCTCCAGACCATGGAACGAGCCGCCCGGATGCTCGGCCGAAAATTGCAGATCCAATTGATATGAAGGGTACCGTAACGATGCAGTCAGAAACTCAACCAATCCCCGCCCTTAAACCGGCCGGGAAAAGAAAGAGCTTGGCGGCCTTGCTTGACGCCACCCCGGATGGCCTGCACCGAATTGACGGCTGGGATGCCTTGCCGAAGGCCGGGAGAGAGCTGTAAAAGACCCCGGCAACCCGGGAAGCATCCCGTTTGCCGATAGGCGACCCCATTTTCCAAGATGGACACTGGCGCCATGCCGACAGATTACCAAGAACGGATGCATCCGGATATAAAGCGCGGGCATACGATTCCGCTCTTCACGGCAACGGGCCTTCGCGTTGCCCATTCATACACGCGTTGCGTGTACGGCGAACGCGGTCCATACATCGAATTTTCCACGACAGAGATGGTGATTTCCGCCCTGTACATTCCCGAAAATTTGCTCTGGAAAACAACATCCAACGTGGACTACGTCGAATACCGCACAACTGACGCCGCCGCCGTAAAAGTGTACCGTCAACAGCGCCGTGTCCCCTACGCCGACTATCAACCCGGCATGTTCTATGTCTCCCCGTTTGACCTGCATACGCGGGCCGGGGAGGCGTTGATCCTGCCCTTACGGGCAGCGAAAATGCAACAATTGAACTTGTTCTAGCGCCGGCGCGTTGGCGATTGCAGCCATCATGTCCTCCTTTGCAAGAGGGGTGCAATAGTGCGCTATGCCGCCCATTGCAGGGTAAGTCCCGCCAAGACCAGATAGCGGCCCAGCTTGGCGGCCAACACGATAAGGAAAAACGAGGCAAGCGGCTCACGCAGTACGCCCGCGAACACGGTAAGCGGGCTGCCTATGACGGGCGCCCAACTCAGCAGCAGGGACCAGCGTCCGTATTTGCGGTACCACGCTTCCGCCTGGTCCAGTTTCTCTTTTTTTACCGGAAACCAGCGCCTGTCCTGAAAATGCAGGAGATAGCGCCCAAGCAGCCAGTTCACTCCCGCCCCCAACACATTCCCGGCGGTGGCCACAGCAATGAGCGCCCAGGCGGGCTGATCGCCCAAAACCAGCAGCCCGGCCAGCAAGATCTCCGAATTTGCCGGCAGCACCGTGGCGGCGAGAAAGGCGACGGAAAACAGGCTGAGGTATGCCATGTCTCAAACTCACGTGATGTTCAATACCAGGTAGCATGATAGACGCCCTGTGTCAGCAGAGCGCTTGACTTCTTGATTGTTATCAGCAATAACTCCTAATATGCAACGGAGCACTGCCCCGCATCCACAGCGCACAACGCGACAACGCACAATTATACTTGAAGAATTGCGCAAGGTCGCCACGCATCCCACAGCGGATGAGATATACGCGATGGCGCGCCGTCGCCTGCCCCGGATCAGCTTGGGCACTGTCTACCGCAACCTTGATCTGCTTGCCGAGCAGGGTGAAATCCGCAAGATTGAATCCGCCGGCAACAGCAAGCGCTTTGACGGCAACACCCACCCCCATCAACATGCGCGCTGCCAAAAATGCGGCTGGGTGGCTGATGTCGAACGTCATGTGCCCTTGCCGGACACGCGCCACATTGATCTGCCGGGTTTTACCATCACCGCGGCCCGTCTTGAATTTGACGGCCTGTGCAATGCTTGCGCGCTCGCCGTTTGATGGCGGGCGCTGTTTGGAGGAAATATGTCCGCGCCGAAAGACATGTGGCGTTGCCAAATGACCAGTTGCGGCTTTCTCTATGATCCCGAGCGGGGCGACAAGCGGGGAAAAATCCCTCCGGGAGTGCCCTTTGAAAACCTGCCGCCAAGTTGGCGTTGCCCTGTGTGTAAAGCCAGCAAGCGTTCTTTCCAGTGCCTTGCCGACGAGTCATAGCGCCGCGTGCAAGAACTTCCGCACATTGTCCTGGTGGGCCGCCCCAATGTGGGCAAATCCACGCTTTTCAACCGGCTTATCCGCAGTAAGCGCGCCATTACCCACGACCAGCCCGGCATAACGCGCGACAGGCTGGAAGGCACGGTGCGCCATGCTGGCCGCAGCTTCAGCCTGATGGATACCGGCGGCATTCTGCTGGACGCCCACGCCGCGCTGCTGGACGGCCCGGCAGGCATACGGGGTTTTGAATCCCACATCCTGGCGCAGACCGAAACCGCGGCGCGTCAAGCGGCGGCCATCGCCTTTGTGGTGGACGGCCGCGCCGGGCTGCTGCCCCTGGATGAACATCTGCTGACGCACATGCGCCGTCTGGGGGTTCCCATCCTGGTGCTGGTCAACAAGGTTGACGGCCCGGAACTGGAAGACAGGCTGACCGCGGAATTCTACGCCCTGGGGCTGCCGCTGCTTGCCGTGTCCGGCGAGCATGGCCACAACGTGCGCCTTGCGGCGGACATGCTCGTGGAAATGCTGCCTCCGCAGCAGGAGGATGAAGACCGGCAACACGGCTTGCGCCTTGCGCTGCTCGGCCGTCCCAATGCGGGCAAGTCATCGCTGATCAACGCCCTGTGCGGACAGGAACGCATGATCGTCAGCGAACTGCCGGGCACCACGCGCGACAGCGTGGATGTGCGCGTGGAAAAAGAAGGCCTTGTCTACACCTTTGTGGATACGGCCGGCGTGCGCCGCCGCTCGCGCATCACGGACGCGGTGGAATCCTTTTCCGTGAATTCCGCCATTAAAAGCTCCACCAAGGCGCAGATCACGCTTTTTCTCCTGGACGCGCTTGAAGGCGTCACCCAACAGGACAAGCGCCTGCTGGATCTGCTGCATGAGCGCAAAACGCCCTTCGTGGTTTTAGTGAATAAAATGGATATGATGCAGGATCAGGGCGTCGTCAAAACAACGTTCAAGCAGGCGCTGGATTTTTGCCCGCACATTCCCCTGCTTTTCATCTCCGCGCTCACGAAACGCGGCCTGGAAAAAATCCTTCCGCTCGCCTCACAGGTGCATGCGGAGTGCGGCATGCGCGTCGGCACGGGGCTTCTCAACCGCGCCGTGCAGGAAGTGATCGCCAAGCATCAGCCCCCGGTGGTCAAGCGCGTGCGCGCGAAGTTTTTCTACCTGACCCAGGCGGAAAGCAATCCCCCCACCTTTGTCTTTTTCGTGAACGACGCCGAACGCGTGCCCCAAAGCTATGCGCGCTATCTGGAGAAAGCGTTGCGCCGCCTTTTCGGCATCACCCATGCCCCTATGCGGGTGCGCTTTCGTTCCACGCACAAGAAAAAGGAACGTTAGCCAAAAGAGCATCGTGGACGGCAGCGGGAAGTGAGGCAAGCCACGGCGGCAGGCAGGCTGCCTGTTCCCCCGGCCATTGGATACGGCAATGGTGCAGAAGGAACGATGATCCGCTCCGCGCGCCGTACAACACGTCCCCTGCCAGGGGATGCCCGATATGCGCGGCATGCGCGCGAATCTGGTGGCGCGCTCCCTTGGCGATGCAGCACAGCGCCAGGGTCAGGCGCGCGCCGTCCGGACAGCCTGGCAGCCCCGGCGCGCCAGAAGCCTGAAAACAGGCAAGAGGGCGTATGCGCGTATGGCGCAGGGCAGGTCCGTCCGCATCCAGAACGCGGGTCCGGCGCGTTTTTGTGAGGTCAAGCGCATTGCGCGCCACCTGTTCGGACTCCAGCCCGCCCTCAAGCAGCGCGAGATAGGACTTCTCTATACTGCCCGCGTTTTCCCGCTGCCGCCATAGACGCGCGGCATCCTCATCCCCGGCGGCGATCACGATGCCGGAGGTTTCCAGATCCAATCTGGTCAACAGGCGAAACCGCGCGGACGCATCCGGCGTCAGGCGGTCAAGCAGGCCCGCCAGGCTGGGCTTTGAACCGCCGGCGAGGCTTACCGTATGCAGGCCACGGGGCTTGTAGAAAAAAAACAAGGCTTCCCGGCGCGCGATCAGCCTGGGAGGATCCGCGCCATATACCGAAAACGCATCCACTGGACATAAGAGCGCAAGATGTATCCTTTCCCCCCCGCGCAACCTGAAAGCCGGGGACCGCGCAAGGCCGTCCACCAGCACCTGCCGTTCCTTCCAGATCCTTCGCCGCCCCCGCAGACCCAAGGAGGGGAAAAAAGCGGCCAACGCGGCATCAAGGCGTTGTCCCTGCTGATCGCTCCCTGCAACGAACTCTAACGCTGTTTCCATATCCATTGCAGAAGCGGGGCAAAAAGTTCGGGGGCGAAACAGCGCAACAGAACACAATACAGGGGCGCGAACACGGCAAGGCTCACGGCAAGCCGGCTTAAGGCCTCAAGGGCGGAAGGCAGGGCGGAAAAATCAAAGGCGAAAATGCTC
>Ga0082212_10006842_pt1 | contig 15211 bp, 11 predicted proteins | sample TergutNt197P3_FD_71548 | JGI IMG/M metagenome (GOLD analysis project Ga0082212, IMG submission 71548) | Neocapritermes taracua P3 segment gut microbial communities from Petit-Saut dam, French Guiana - Nt197 P3 | ecosystem: Host-associated > Arthropoda: Insects > Digestive system > Gut ...
GGAAAAAGTCACGAAGGAAGAACAAAAAGCGTTGAGAGTGCGACGACACAACGTGGTCCAACGATGGAACTACACGATCTCACCAAAACGAAGAAATAATTAACGGACTGTTCCTTAGCGAGGTTTGCCCTACACTTTTGCGTTTGCATCTTGAAGAGATTGATCGAAAAACCGAAGCCGCTAGGCAAATGGCAACCAAACGTGAGGAAAATAGAACAGCGGAAATTAACAGTTTTTGGACGAAACATGGAAGAGACGTTAAATCGGTGAGTCCAACGGGTTGGACAGTGCTTCACAAGGCTGTCAAACTTGGCAAATATGTTGAGATCGTTCAATTTCTCGTTTCACACGGGGCAAATGTCAACGCAAGAAATAAGACTAACTGCGTTCCGCTACACTATGCAAGGAACATTGATGTTGCAAAATATCTCGTCCACAATGGAGCAGAGGTCAACATTAAAAACATAGATGGCAGCACTCCGCTTGACTTGGCAGAGCGAAGAAAAAAGACGACGGTTGTTGAATTCCTTTTAAGTGTCGGGGCGAAAAATGGATACGAACTACCATGAATTGACCGACACTACCAATCGGCGGCGGTACGCCTTTGTAATAAGCATGAAAACCATTTTTTAGTGTCCGTTTGTATCCATTCCAGTAACGCCGTATTCAGAGATTTCGTTTTTGTGTCGATAAGGTTTTTGTTACGTTTTTCCAGATTCCTTTTCGTTTCCTATGGGACGATGATGTTGGAGAACTTGTTCGACGGCGTGGCGTTGAACGGCAAGGTCATAGCGTGGGGCTGTTTTCGGCATGGAAAACGAAAAGGAATCGGGTAAAATGTAACAAAAACCTTATCGACACAAAAACGAAATCTCTGAATACGGCATTCCTGGAATGGATACAATTTACCATAATGTTGTTCATGCCAATCAATTAGGAACTGATATGCCCCCAGCAAGAAAATCCCGGCACCACAGGCAGGATCGACGATTTTCAATGCGCTGACTTCCTCAAGTGTTTTATTTTTTGTGAGTTCGCCCACCGTTTTTTGTACGATATAATCCACGACGTACTGCGGTGTGTAATAAATTCCCTTTTCCTTTCGGGCTTCTTTTTCAAGAATCGATTCGTAGTATGTGCCGATGTCTTCCGGTTGCATTTTATCTCGCATTTTCGATCATGGTAATTTCCTCTTCCGTCAGTCCATAGAGTTCATAGACCAGCGCATTGATACGATCTTCGCAATAGTCTATCCGTGATAGAATCCGTTCTTTATGACTGGGCAATGTTGCCGATTGAATCTCTTGTTGGAAAAGCAAAAGACGATCAACGTGTTTGATGATTTCTGCTTGTGATTGGGGTTCAGCGTTAGGAATTGGAATCGATAAAATGGCTTCCTTTTTAATTTTTGGAAAAGTTCTCTTCCCATCAGAATTTGTCTTTTTCCAATAAAATTTTGCCGTGTTGGAATTGATAATACCCAACAAAAATTTTAAGTGGGATAAATTTTTTTCCTTCAAATAAACGTTGTAAACCGTATTGAGGGTAAAAATGTTTGCAGGAACAAATGTTGCAATGGGCGTTACGCCGATTTGACGAATGCAAATTCTGTCCTGACGGTAAATGACTTCACAACCGCCGCTTTTTATTGCAGAAGGAATGTAGTTAACATATTCCGTAGAAGGTTTTAATTTATACGGCTCGATATTTTCTCCGTCAATCACCGGTTCGTATTTTTTGTTCTTTTTTTTACTGCTTACGTACTCCGTTCTGTCAAATGTTTGGATGCCGAAATAGGCTCCGCAAAATGTTCCAAGCGGTTTTGAATTCTTGTCAATTTTGTTCAATATCGCAGTATCTTTATTGCTGATTGCAAGGTTAAAACTGGTGTTTTTGTTTTTTGTAAATGAACGTTGATTGATTTTTGTAATTTTTTTCACTACGAATACGGTGTCCGATTTGCTTACTACCAAACTGTGTTTTTTGCCTATCTTTGACTTTTCAAAGATAGAAATGCAGGTGTCCACCGCAGAAGCAGAGAACACGCAATAGTTGAAAAGTAAAAATTCTTTTATGGCACACTGACTCAATATGAATTTTCTGATAGGTTCGGCATGAATGTTTTTCAAAAATGTATTGGGCGTAATAAAACCTAGTAATCCATTGTTTTTTAGCAGTTTGATAGATCGTTCCATGAAGAGTTGATAGGTGTCAATCTTGTATTTTGCCGATGCAAGTTTTTTCAACGAATAATCAAAAATTTTTCTTGTTTCAAGATTTTGAAGCATAACATACGGCGGATTTCCGATTACACAATCGAATCCGCCTTGTGCAAAAACGTCAGGAAAGTTCTTTGCCCATGAAAAGGGTTTAACCTTTCGTTCTTCGCCGAAATCTAATTCGTTGTCGTAATAATCCAAATCAATCAGACTGTTGCCGCAACAGATATTTTTATCAAGAGAAAAAGAAATCGTGTTTCCATTTGAACATTTCATGGACAAGCAATACTTCGTGATTTCCACTGCCAATGGGTCAATGTCAACACCGAAGATGTTATTCATCAGGATTTCTCGCCTTTGAAGCAATGTCAATTTACCATAATGCTGTTCATGCCAATCAAGTAGGAACTGATATGCCCCCAGCAAGAAAATCCCAGCACCACAGGCGGGATCGACGATTTTCAACGTGCTGATTTCCTTCAGTGTTTTGTCTTTCGTGAGTTTACCCAGTGTATTTTTCACAATGTAATCCACGATGTACTGCGGCGTATAATAAATCCCTCTTTCCTTTCGGACTTCTTTTTCGAGCACTGATTCGTAGCATGTTCCGATGTCTTCCGGTTGCATGTGTCAAGGGGATATGTAGCAATTTCAATTTTCATTATTTCTCATCTTCAATAACCTTTACGTCTCTTTTCGTCAGTCCATAGAGTTCGTAAATCAACGAGTTAATCTGGTCTTCATAATAATCCATTCTTGCTTGTATTTGTTCTCTGCGATTAGGTAAGTTTGCCGCTTGCAGATTTTTATTGAGTACGAAAAGTTTGTCAACGAGTTTGACAATTTTATCATGATTTTTTCTTTCACTGTTTCCGCAAATAAAAACGGGGAATTTGTCAAGATCAATTTTTTTGAGTTGAGGGGTGCTGTCTTTGTTCGTTACCAGTCTGTTGTTGTAAATAAAATGAAAAAGTTTTGAATTTATTAACGCAGCAATGTATTTGAGCGAATTGTCTGTTGTATTTTTGAAAATAAAATACAGTGACTGTTCAGGATAAGCACTACTCTCATCATAAGTGGCGATGATTGGCGAGCCCGTTTTGCGCAACAAGACTTTTTCTTTGACTCCTAATTTGTTTCTATCAGTGGTTCTTCCTGTAATGTTCTCTTTTTTGAAATCAAAAAAGTAAGGAGTTACTGAAGAATACTTTTGGATACTTCTACCTCTAATAATTTCAATTTGCTTTTTGTTTTTTCGAGTCCTTGAAATTTCGCTTGACTTTCCACCGAAACCTGACGTTGTTTCTGCAATACATCCGAGCGGTTTGCATTTTTTATTGCTAAAAACTTTCTTTAGGACTTTTGATGCGGCACTGCTGCTTTCATAAACGAAACGGCATTCATTATCTTGCTGATATTCTTCTGTCGTTTTGAATTGCGGGGCTTTCTTAAATTCACCAACCGAGATTTTGCCATTTTGTTTTGTTTTCGTTTTTTGAGTAAAACGAAAAATTAGCGTGTCGGTAACAATTCCGGGAAATGGCACTTTATAAAGCAATTCCTCAACTTTGTAACATCGTAAAATCTTTTGCCGTAATGAAATAAATTGACGGTTAAATCCCAATCTGTCAGGAACAATAAAGGAAAACCAACCATTTTTGTTGATTAACTCCAAACCTTTGTGAACAAAGTATTCGTACAGATTAGGCATGTACGTATTACCATGATATTTGTTAATAAGGTATTGCCGTGCTTGTGAACTTAAAATGCGATTCCCAAATTTTCCGTTTAAGGAAACCCAAGGCGGGTTGCCGATCACGCAATCGAATCCGCCTTGGGCGAATACATCGGGAAAGTTCTTTTGCCAAGAAAACGGTTTGATTTTACGCTCTTCACCGAAATCCAATTCGTTATCGTAATAATCCAGTTCAATCAGGCTGTTACCGCTTTTGATGTTGTCATCCAAGTCCGGCAATGCCCGGTCATGAAAAAGTTTTTGCTGCGTTTCGATACTTGCCATCGTTTCCCCCTCCATACATTTCAACAGCAGACTCAATTTGGTTACTTCCACCGCATTGCTGTCCAAATCCACTCCGTAGATGTTGTTGAGCAAAATACGTTTCTTTTCGGCGGTGGTCAGTTCGCCGGTCGGTGTCAACGGATGATTTTTTTGTCCCTTACTCGGCGTGCCATGTTCGGTGTAATAATCTTTGTGCCAGTTCAGCAAAAAATGATATGCTCCTAACAAAAAACTGCCGCTGCCGCAGGCAGGATCAACGATTTTCAACGTGCTAATTTCTTTCGGCGTTTTGTTTTCCGTGAATTTTTCCACCGTGTTTTGAACGATGTAATCCACAATGTATTGTGGTGTGTAATAGACCCCGCCTGCCTTGTAAATCTCAGGTTTTTCCTTAATCACAGCACGACCGCCTTTGGAAAGCGTAATCTGCTTGCCCAAAAACTGCTCGTAAGCATTTCCCAGAATCTCGACCGGCAGTACCGAAAACTCATACGGATTTTTCGGGTAGTAAAGTTCTGAAATAATGCTCTTGATCGTTTTGTTGTCAATCGCAATTCTCGTACTGATTTTGTCTTTACCGAAATCAAAGAGTCCCGAATTGTATTTTTGGTCGGCAATATGGAAAAGCCGCAAAAGGTTTTGATAATAGTCGCCGGTATTGACTGCGCCTTGTAAATTGCCGTACCGCTCAACGCTTCTGTCTTCGGCAATGCGGAGAAAAACAAGGCGGTCGATGGTGTGCTGCACCACAAAATTGAGTTCATCTTCGCTAACGTCGGCATTACGAATCGCCACATTCCGGGCAAGTTCCAACCGCCAGTTGTCAAGCGAAGCCAAAAAATCGGAGTCAACAGTCGTCGTTCCCTTTTTGTTCTTGTCGCTTTGAATGTATTTGTCGAAACTCCCTTTCAGCACAAATTCCTTGCTAAAAGTGTTCCACAGAAAATCAAATTCGTTGATGTAGTCCTTGTAAGTGAGATATTTGATCCTGCCTGTACTCGCCTTGTCGGTCGCTTTGGGTTTGATGGTGCAGTCATAAATCGCAAACTCTGCAAAGTCGGTGATAATGCTGATGAGCATTTTGGCACTCCAACCGTATCGGCGAATTTGATAGGCAGGTTGGATTTCGTCTTTGATGGCGACGCTTGGTTTTTTGGCTTCGAGAAAAAACAATCGTTTTCCGCCGGGAAGCCGAAAAGAGTAATCGGGGGCTTTTGTCGCTCTGCCGACTTGGATTCGGTCTTCGTGAATGACTTCGCGGTAACTTTCGGCGTATCCGTTTTCGTTGTCGATGTCCCAGCCGAGTGCTTTCCAAAATGGATCGACGAAATCACGTCGGGTTTGCGTTTCGTTGTAGCCGTGTTCTTGATAAAATTCTTTTTGCTCGTCAAATCGTTGAACGAGCGATTGAATTTTTTGTAGTGCTTCCTCCTTGGTCGGCATGGGGCTGTCTTTTCGGTCTCCGAAAATAGGAGGTGAAAAATTGCTGTTGACGAGTCTAGCACAACGGGATCAGAAAAGCAAGAGGAAATGCGCACTCCTACGATTGCGGCTCACGTCATTTGCATGTTGGCAAATATGAGTTGTCATTTCGACTCCCTCAATCCTTCGGGACAGACTCTGCAACGCGAAGGGAGAAAACTCACCAAACCGAACAAACTGGAAATGGCAAGTCCAACGAGTTTGTGAAGATTTCTCCCGTTGGTCGAAATGACGTTCTCTATTTTGCTCATACTGAAATTTGCATCTCACCTGTCCGAAAATTGCGGCTCCGACGTTTATCCCGAAACACGTTGTATAATATCGCCAATGGAACGGCGAAAAACTCTCCTGAAAACTCTCGATCTCACTTACGACGACAATTTGCCCATCGTTCAGCGGCGGGAGGAAATTGCCGACCTCATTCGGCACAATCAGGTCGTCGTCGTTTGCGGAGAAACCGGCTCCGGCAAGTCCACGCAACTGCCAAAGATTTGTCTCGAAATCGGACGCGGTATCGCCGGCACCATCGGACACACCCAGCCCCGGCGAATTGCCGCCCGATCCATTGCCGCTCGCATTGCCGATGAACTCAACACGCCGCTCGGTCAGGCAATCGGTTACGAAGTCCGATTCGACCGAAAAGTTTCCGCCGACACCCTCGTCAAATTGATGACCGATGGCATTTTGCTTGCCGAGTCGCAGTCGGATAAAAATTTTCGACGCTACGACACACTCATCATTGATGAAGCCCACGAGCGGTCGCTCAACATCGACTTCCTGCTCGGCATGATGAAACGGCTCTTGCCGCACCGCCACGACCTAAAATTGATAATCACTTCGGCAACGATTGATGCAAAACGTTTCGCCGAACACTTTACCGACCGGCGGATCAATCACGGCAAGCCGGTGCCGCACATCGAAGTTTCCGGTCGGACGTATCCGGTGGAAATTCGGTATCGAAGTCTCGAAGAGTTTGACTAATTCCTCAGTCATTTCTCCCTTCGCGTTGCGGAGCCTGCCCCGAAGGATTGAGGGGGGCGAAATGACGTTCCTGGTCGAAAATGACGTTTTCACCTGCGCCAAATTGAAACTTGTCGGCAGACTGGCAAAACAACTCCATAATTTGCGGATCATCGAGGGATGAAACAACTCTTTTGGCTTCAGCAAAGACGCAGTGGGCATTGTGTTTGGCACGTACTGCAATACCAAATGCACCGGCAGCGTGTGCCGCTTGGCAACCAGCCGTGCTGTCTTCCAACACGAGCATTTCCGAGGGAACAATGCCGAATCTTGTTGCCGCTTTCAGATAAATTTCCGGTTCCGGCTTGCCCTGCGTGATGTCTTCGGCTGTCAGAACAAACTGAAACCGCTTCGTAAAGTCTTTTCGGCGCAACACTTCGGACACGACCCGGATGGCACTACTCGTGCAGACTCCTTTGGGAATGTTTTGCTGTTCCAGATATTCCAATAGTGCGTACAGACCCGGCATGGTGGAAAAACCGTCGTCGAGAAATTCCAAAAAGAGGTCTTCGGACTCCGTTTGTAATTCTTGCCACGTTTCGGGAAATCCGAAAGTTTCTTTGAAGAGTTCGAAGCAGAATCTCGGTGGTCGTCCCATCACGGCATTGCAGAGTTCGTCGGTATAAACTTTTCCTCGCCGTTCTAACAGTGCCGATGCCGCTTTCCAGTAGGTATCTTCGGTATCGAACATGAGTCCGTCCATGTCAAATGCGACCGCTTTTATTGTCATTGATAAATAGTGTCCAAAGTGAGCGCAGATTTTACCCGAAAATGTCGAAACAACAAGGAATGTCGCCCGGGGACTTCATGAATGTTTATTCAAGCAACATAAAACTCGAAATCGGTCTAACAATAGCGGCTTTGCAAGTTTGTCATAACCGGCTAAAATGGTATCAATGAGCGAAAATGAAACGACAGTGGCGGTCATTGATTCCAAGGCACTCTTAAAGGTCTTTGGACCGTCCGATTCCAATCTCCGCCGTATTCGAGAGGCTCTCGGGATCAAAGTTACCCTCGACGGAAACAAAATCTTACTGCGGGGAACTGCCGATGCCGTCCGCCGAGGTTCGCATCTCTTGGAACAACTGCAACGTCTTGCCCTGCGGAGTGAACACTTGGATACCGACGATATTCGCCGGGCAATTTCCGAAGTCGTTCACGGAAAAGAAGTTTCCAACATCAAACCGATTGATGTCTATAACGGCAAACAGATTCGGGCAAAAACTGATGGACAAGCCCGATACTTGGAATTGCTCCGAAACAAAGCGATTGTCCTCTGCGTGGGTCCTGCCGGGACGGGCAAAACGTATCTTGCCGTTGCCAAAGCGGTCGAAGCGTTGAAAACCGATGCTGTCAAGAAAATCGTCTTGGTGCGTCCTGCCGTCGAAGCCGGTGAGAGTCTCGGTTTTCTGCCCGGCGATTTACAGGCGAAGATCAATCCGTATCTGCGTCCGCTTTTCGATGCCCTCGGCGAAATGATGGACAGAGATATGCTCAAGCGGTACATGGAAGAAGACCGAATCGAAGTGATTCCCCTTGCGTATATGCGGGGTCGAACGCTCAACAATGCGTCAATTATTTTGGACGAGGCGCAAAACACAACGGTCGCTCAAATGAAAATGTTCCTGACTCGGATGGGAGAATCGTCGACGATTACCGTTTGCGGCGACACAACGCAGATTGACTTGCCGGAGAACAAGCGAAGCGGTCTAATTGATGCCCGACAGCGGCTCCGACAGATCGAGGCAATCGGCATGCTACAACTTGACCGGAGCGACATTGTACGACACCTGCTCGTTCAGCAGATCGTCAATGCGTATGAGTAACCCCCGTTTGACACGTTTTTGGAATCGGGTACAATCGTCCGCAGAGTTGTTAATTCGGCATCGGAACAATCGACTGCGGGGAAAATATCCCCCTATTGACGCAGTTTCGGTATCGGGTACAATACTCCCGTCAGTCGTTTCGGAGTGCCGATTGTGCCTTCGAATGTTGACATGTTCTTTGACAATTAGGTGAGGCAAGAGCGGCATCTGCACTATAATAAGTGAGATGTTTTTCGTTGAATTTTTCAATGGAAAACAGACCGATTTTATAGAGCGCTTAGTAAAGGTAGAAAAATATATGAATCGTTATTGTTCGTCTCGCAAGACGGACACTAGCCGCAAGTATTCATTACGAGAGCCGAGAGAGCCGGGGACTGTGTCCCCGGACGGCGGAAAGAGTATTAGATATTTGCGATCAAGCTAGAAAGGGCGCATGGGGGATGTCTAGGTATCAGAAGACTTAGAAGGGCGTTGAAGGCTGCGATATGTCCGGGGGAGTTGTCAAACAAACTTTGATCCCGGAATTCCCGAACCATCTTAAACTGAATCCATAGGTTTAAGACGTAAACCCAGGGAACTGAAACATCTAAGTACCTGGAGGAAAAGAAAGAAAAATCGATTCCGTCAGTAGCGGCGAGCGAACGCGGAAGAGCCCAAACCAGAGGGATTTTCCCACTGGGGTTGTAGGACCCTCGTATGGAAGTTACCAAATTGCCGATTAGTAGAAACGCGTTGAAAGCCGTACCATAGAAGGTGAAAGTCCTGTACACGAAAATCGAGCAATCTTCCGAGGAGTTCCTGAGTAGGTCGGGTCACGTGAAACCCCGACTGAATCCACGGAGACCATTCCGTAAGGCTAAATACTCTCTGATAACCGATAGTGAACCAGTAGAGCGATCGAAAGATGAAAAGAACCCCGACTAAGGGGAGTGAGATAGAATCTGAAACCATGTGCCTACAAGCGGTCGGAGCACGATTTAACGTGTGACGGCGTGCCTTTTGCATAATGATCCGGCGAGTTAGCGTAAACAGCCCGGTTAAGGTCTTACGGACCGAAGCCATAGGGAAACCAAGTCTGAATAGGGCGCATGTTGTTTGTGCTAGACGCGAACCCCAGTGATCTACCCATGAGCAGGTTGAAGCGCGGGTTAAACTGCGTGAAGGACCGAACCCACTTGGGTTGAAAACCGAGGGGATGACTTGTGGGGAGGAGTGAAAGTCTAATCAAACTGGGAGATAGCTCGTTCTCTTCGAAATAGCTTTAGGGCTAGCCTTGAGCAACTATCAGACGGGGGTAGAGATACTGAATTGGATACTGGCGGTTCCAACCGTACGGTACCTAACCAAACTCCGAATACCGTTTGAACTATCTCAGGAGTCAGTCCACGAGGGATAAGCTTCGTGGACGAGAGGGAAACAACCCAGATCGCCAGCTAAGGTCCCTAAATATATCTCAGTCACAAAGGAAGTACGAATGCTGAGACAGCCAGGATGTTGGCTTAGAAGCAGCCATCATTTAAAAAGTGCGTAACAGCTTACTGGTCGAGCATTTGTGTGCCGATAATGAACGGGAGTAAGATATATACCGAAGCTGCGGGATCCGTAAGGATCGGTAGAAGAGCGCTGAATGGGAGATACAAGTCGTACCGAAAGGAGCGATAGCGGCCCATTCAGGTGATTATGCCGGAATGAGTAACGATAAAACAGGTGAGAATCCTGTTCGCCGAAAGCCTAAGGTTTCCTGGGGAAGGTAATTCCGCCCAGGGTCAGCCGGTACCTAAGACGAGACCGAAAGGTGTAGTCGATGGAAAAAAGGTCAACATTCCTTTGCTATTGCTGTGGACAGATGGAGGGACGGCGTTTGAATGGTCATCCGCTGAATAGAAATGGCGGTTTCTGTGTGAATCCTATCGGGGTTAAATTACCGAGTGGTGGTGAAGCATGGATCGAGGTCTTGTTATTGAAGTGATCTGAAGAACGTCCAAGAAAATCTCCTAATGGTTGAAGCAGCGATAACCGTACTAAAACTGACACAGGTAGGCGGGTTGAGTATACTAAGGCGCTCGGGAGAATACTAGTTAAGGAACTCTGCAAAATGATCCCGTACGTTCGCAATAAGGGATGCCCTCTGGGGTTCACGCTCTGGGGGGTCACAGTAAATCGGTATCAGCAACTGTTTATCAAAAACACAGGACCGTGCTAACACGTAAGTGGATGTATACGGTCTGACGCCTGCCCGGTGCCGGTAAGTTAAGGAAGGAGGTTATCGTAAGAAAAGCTTTCGACCGAAGCTCCGGTAAACGGCGGCTCTAACCTTGAGAGTCCTAAGGTAGCGAAGTTCCTTGTCGGGTAAGTTCCGACCTGCATGAAAGGCGTAATGACTGATACACTGTCTCAACTAGTAACCCGGTGAAATTGTAGTCGTGGTGAAGATGCCACGTACCCGCAGTAAGACGGAAAGACCCCGTGAACCTTTACTGTAGGCTGATATTGGGCTGAGGTCTGATTTGTGTAGGATAGGTGGGAGGCTGTGAGACAGGCGCGTCAGCGTCTGTGGAGCCAACGTTGAAATACCACCCTGATTATATTTTAGTTCTAACGCTGATTCCCGTGAAGCCGGGCGGCGGACATTGTCAGTTGGGCAGTTTGACTGGGGCGGTCTCCTCCGAAAGAGTAACGGAGGAGTTCAATGGTACCCTCAGCCTGTTTGGAAATCAGGCGTTGAGCGTAATGGTAGAAGGGTGCTTAACTGCGAGACCCATAAGTCGAGCAGATACGAAAGTAGGACATAGTGATCCGGTAGTCCCGAATGGAAGGGCTATCGCTCATCAGATAAAAGGTACTCCGGGGATAACAGGCTTATCGCTCCCGAGCGTCCATAGCGGCGGAGCGGTTTGGCACCTCGATGTCGGCTCATCACATCCTGGGGGTGGAGGAGCTCCCAAGGGTTTGGCTGTTCGCCAATTAAAGTGGTACGTGAGCTGGGTTCAGACCGTCGTGAGACAGGTCGGTCCCTATCTGCTGTGGGCGCACGAAACTTGAGGAGATTCAATCTTAGTACGAAAGGACTTTATTGGACGTAGCTCTGGTGTTCCAGTTGTTTCGCTAGAAGCACGGCTGGGTAGCTATCTACGGAATGGATAAACGCTGAAAGCATATAAGCGTGAAGTCGGCTCCAAGATGAGGTTTCGTTGTAGCAATACGAAAGTCCCCTGATAGACAATCAGGTTGATAGGTCGCGTGTGTAAGGTCGGTAACGATTTTAGCTAAGCGATACTAACGGACGAACGCTTGATCGCATATATCTAATACTCCTGCTCTTTCAAAGAGCGGGGGGTGTAAGCCCCCCGGTTTAAGAGCGGCAGACGCAAGTCTGCCGGTTCAAGAGGTACAGGATACTAAGCAAAAGACGCTGCTCTTGCCAATTTTATGCCTTGATCGGGTGAATAAGTCGATTGAGGTCTTTACGGTGGTTAATTCGAAAGGTCACACCTATTCCCATCCCGAACATAGAAGTTAAGCTTTCGATACCGATGATAGTCGTACAATGGCGAAAGTAGGGACCGCCGTTTTTTTACGCGCCGATTTAGCCGATGCTGCCATGAAACGCAATCGTGCCGCATCGGTTTGGGATAACATGTATTTGGACATAAATTTTGTTTCACACAAAGCCGCAAAGAACACAGAGGAGTCAAACGACCGAAAAATCCTTTGTGAACTCCGTGTCTCCGTGCGAGAAAATTTATGCTATAATCGCTGTGGCTCTCTTTCCCCCCTTCCCGTCGATGTCCGAAACGCAACCGCAATCGCCAAAACCGTATAGCGTTGCCAGTTACCTGTGCCTCGCAACCATCTGGGCGTTTCTGTTGCCCGGCATCACCTTCAATGGAATACCGGCTTTGTTCTTTATGTTTGCCATGACGGCATCCGTTTCGAGAGATTGGCTTTCGTCTATCCTCTCCGTTGGTTTTTTTGCACTTTGCCTATTTTTCGCTATTCGTTGCCCCAAATTTCAGAAACGACTCTCGGAAAATCACCGAGCCGGTCAAGTGCCGGGAACATTTGCTTTGTGGATTCTGCCCTACTGGATTCCGCTGTACTTGGGACTGACGGTCATTGCCGTTGCTTTTTACGTTGCACCTATATCATTTGATGCCTATCAAGGGTGCATGATTTTTGCCTTTCCCCAATACTTTGCAATTTTGATGATTCTGATGCTCGGTAATGGTCTGAATCTATTCGTGACGGTTTTCGCTCTTGTTACACTTTTCCTTGCGATAAGAAAAACGGTGTACATTGCCCGCATTGCTCCGCCGGTTCCAAAAACACGCGGTATCATTCTGCATACCGCTATCACGCTACTCCTCTGCGGTCTCGTCGGTTTGACCTACTGGCATTTCCGCACGGAAATCTTGTTTCCTCGTTGGGGGCACGATGGAATTGTGCGGGATGAATACAGCAGAGACCCTTTCAATCGCCGCTACCCCATTTTTCATCGAAGCGATACCGACCTTTCCGAATACATTCCCTTTGACGGAAACAACAAACTGGTCAAAATCGAATCACCGACGCTTATCATTGCATTGGACCATCCAAAAATTCACGGGGCGTTTGCTCTTTATCCGATTTATGCGGCGGCAATCGAAGCCGTTTATCGCAACACGGAAAAATTAGGATTTCATTCTGACGACGCTTTCAACTTCAAAGAATTAGTGCTGGATGTGGGTACTTCGCCGGAAGCATTTGAATCGCTACTTCGAGATGATGTGCCACTTGGTTATCGTGAGTTCAAGAGCGATATGATTTTCATGCTCCAACCTTCGGAAAAACAACTTCAGCAGGCAAAAGATGAGAACGTCGAACTGGTCATCACGCCGATTGGTTACGAAGCGTTCGTTTTTTTCGTGAGTACGGTCAATCCGGTGGACGAATTGAGTCTCGATCAGATTCGGAACATCTATTCCAAAAAGACGACTCGTTGGAATCAAGTCGGCGGAAAGAATGAGCGGATATTGCCGTTTCAGCGTCCCGAAGGTTCCGGCAGTCAGACTGCAATGCTTCGCTTGATGGGGGATGTTCCTATGGCTCCGCCGCTCAAAGAGGAGTTTCGTTTCGGCATGGGAGAAATGGTTGCCAGCGTTGCCGACTACCGAAACTACGGCAATGCACTCGGCTTTTCGTTCCGGTATTATGTCGAGGGTTTGTTCAAACACGACGGTGTAAAGTTGCTCAAAATCAACGGCATTGCCCCGACGATTGAGAACATTCAGAATGGTACGTATCCGGTGATTGGGGAGTTGGTCATTATTTCGCGGAAGGACAACGAGAATCCAAACGTACAAAGGTTGACCGATTGGTTTCTCTCACCGCAGGGACAGGAACTCGTGCGGGATGTGGGATATGTGCCGTTGGAAATGACCATTTAGCCGGTACTCCGGCGCATTTTCTCTTGAAACGATTATTATTTCGGATATAATGCAATGACACATGTCTGAACGAACCGCTCACAACACACTTTACACAAACGACAATCTATACGTTTTGTCGGGAATGAACAGCGAGTCGGTCGATCTGATTTATCTCGATCCGCCGTTCAACTCGAAGCGGATGTACTCCGCTCCCGTCGGCTCCAAAGCAGCCGGGGCAAGTTTCAAAGATATGTGGTCGTGGAAAGACGTTGACGAGTATTATCTTGACTCGCTTGCTGAACGTTTTCCAGCATCGGTAAAATACATCGCCAGTGTCGCTCAATCACACAGCAAGCCAATGATGGCGTATCTGACCTATATGTCGCAACGGATTATCGAAATGCACCGAATTCTTAAAGAGACCGGCTCGATCTATCTGCATTGTGATCCAACGGCAAGTCATTATTTGAAAATTCTACTCGACTTCATCTTTGGCAAAAATAATTTTCGCAATGAAATTATTTGGCATTATAAGACAACGCTTAGGCTGTCTTCGCACCATTTAGGGAGAGACCACGACAGTATTTTTCATTATGCCAAAAGTGGTTTACATCAAATTCACCCTGACAGAACAGATTATCCAGCCAGTGAGAGTACCCTAAAAAGATGGTCTAATTACGCCGACGTAGATGGTTTTGTTAGTAACAAACATTTTGCAGGAAGCAATTCTACAATTATCAATACTGCTGACGAAGATAAAGGATTTAACATTCATCATGGCATTCCCAGAGATGTTTGGTATATCGCCCATCTAACAGGCGGAAACAAAGAAAAAACTGGTTATCCCACTCAAAAACCGCTTGCCATTTTACATCGCATCATCAAAGCCTCGTCAAACGAAGAGGATATTGTTCTTGACCCTTTTTGCGGCTGTGCCACGACTTGTGTTGCCGCTCAACAGTTGGGTAGAAAATGGATCGGCATCGATATTGAAAAACAGCCCGTCAAAATTTTGATCGATAGGTTGAGCGATGATGCCGGTCTCTTCAAAGATTTTTTTGCAACGGACCAGATTCCAAAACGTAGCGACATAAAAGAAGTACAACCATCGGAAAGTGTCAAAAAACGTCTCTACAAAAAACAGGATGGCAAATGCAACGCTTGCGGAGAAGATTTTAAGATTTGGAATCTTGAGATCGACCACATCATACCAAAGGCAAAAGGCGGCGGCGATTA
>Ga0082212_10006843_pt1 | contig 15209 bp, 11 predicted proteins | sample TergutNt197P3_FD_71548 | JGI IMG/M metagenome (GOLD analysis project Ga0082212, IMG submission 71548) | Neocapritermes taracua P3 segment gut microbial communities from Petit-Saut dam, French Guiana - Nt197 P3 | ecosystem: Host-associated > Arthropoda: Insects > Digestive system > Gut ...
TTGTCTTTATACACCCGGTTCACGCGGGCGATGGCCTGCATGAGATTGTGCCCCGCCATGGGCTTGTATACATACATCGTGCCGAGGCTGGGCACATCAAAGCCGGTCAGCCACATGTCAACGACAATGGCGATCTTCATAGGGTCATCGTTATCTTTGAACTTGCCCGCCAGCTCGTCGCGGCGGCGCTTGTTGCCGATGATGCCGCGCCACGCCTCCGGGTCTTTGTTGCTTTCCGTCATGACAACAGCGACTTTTTCCGTCCAGCCAGGGCGCAGTTCCAACAGCTTGTTATAGATTCGCATGGCTATCTCGCGGGAATAGGCGACAATCATCGCCTTGCCGGTCTGCTCGTACTGTCGGCTATCCTCGTAGTGCTTAACGATATCCCCACACAGAGCGTCCAGAGTCTGTTTCGCGCCGAGGATGGACTCCATGCTGCCGAGTTCTTTTTTACTCTTTTCAATGGCGTATTCCTCGGCGTTCTGCGCCATGATATCATATTCGGCGTCGATGAGCCGCAGCATATCCTCGTCGAGCTTGAGATGAATAACCCGGCTCTCGTAATACACGGGCCGTGTTGCGCCGTCCTCCACTGCCTGGGTCATGTCGTAAATATCGATGTAATTCCCGAACACCTCGATGGTGGAGCGGTCTTTGCTGGAAATCGGCGTGCCCGTGAAGCCGATGTAGGTGGCGTTGGGCAGGCTGTCGCGAATGAGCCGCGCCGTACCGATCATCACGCGGCCTGTTTTGGCATCCACTTTTTCCTCCAGGCCGTACTGCCCCCGGTGCGCTTCGTCCGCCATGACAATGATGTTGCGCCGTTCGGACAGCGGCTCGGAGGACTCCTCGAATTTTTGCATGGTGGTAAAGATGATGCCGTTGGCTTGCCGTCCGGCGAGGAGCTCCTTCAGGTGTTGGCGGCTTTCCGCCTGCACGGGCGATTGCCGCAGGAAGGCGGCACACTTAGCGAATTGCTCGTATAGCTGGTTGTCTAAGTCGTTGCGGTCGGTGAGAACAACGATAGTGGGCGAGTTGAGCACATCTTGCAATAGATGGGCATAGAACACCATGGACAGCGATTTGCCGCTGCCCTGCGTGTGCCAGAACACACCGCCCTTGCCGTCTGTGTTCGTAGCGTTTGCCGTGGAGGCTGTCGCCTTGCGCACGGCGAAATACTGATGGTACGCGCCGAGGATTTTTGCCTCGCCGGAAAAACAAATGAAGTTCCTGATGATATCTAGCAGCCGCGCCTTGTCGAACATTCCCTCTAAAAACGTGTCGAACTGGGCGTACTGTGTGTTTTCGTAGCTGCCGTCCTTCGTCTTCCACTCCATAAAGCGGTCTTCGCCCGCCGTGATGGTCCCGGCCTTGGAAACACCCAGGTCGCTCATCACGAGGAAAGCGTTATATATAAACAACGAGGGTATCTCGTGCATATAATTTCGCAGCTGCAAATAGGCTTCGCTGGCGTCGGTCTCCTCGCGGGAGGGCGATTTCAGCTCAAACACCACCACGGGCAGGCCGTTCAAAAACACGATAATATCCGGGCGTTTTTCGCTGTTTTCGATGATCGTCCACTGGTTGGCAATCGTGAATGAATTCCGCTCCATCCGCTCGTAATCCACAAGATAAACAAGCGCCGCCCGCTGCTCTCCGCTATCATAATAGTTCACCGATACGCCGTTTTGCAAATAATCCATGAATCGCATGTTTTTTTGCAACACCGTGCCGCCCTCGAAATTGCGCAGCTTATACACCGCTTCTACCAGGGCGACCTCCGGCAGCTTGGGATTAACACGCCGCAGGGCGGGCAGGAGCTCGTCCATATAAAGCGCTTCGCTGTAATCCCGCGCCACATCCGGGCCATATGTATAGCCGTAGCCCAACGTGTCGCGGAACACCTCGATGACCGCGTTTTCATATTTGGCTTCTGTGAAGGACATGGCGGTACTCCTTTGAGCGGTAAATCATCATTTAGAGCAGATGGCGCAGGCCATATTCAAGTCGTGGTTCGTGGATTTTGAGCCGTGGGGCGGGGTAATGCCGGAAGGGTGGGAGTATGTTAAGCTCGGCACGCTCTGTGAAAGCATCTCTAAAACTCATTCGTACAATAAGGATGAGCTAATTTTTCTCAATACCGGCGATATTGAAAGCGGTCGCTTTCTCCACGCTACTTATTCGCGGGTTAGCTTGATGCCCGGCCAAGCCAAGAAGTCAATACAGCGAAATGACATTCTATATAGTGAAATAAGGCCCATTAACCGTCATTTTGCTTTTGTAAATTTAGATGCACCAGATTACGTAGTTTCAACCAAGCTGATGGTCATACGAGCAAATGGAATCAACAGTAGGCGGTTATACCATTATCTCACGTCCAATGACATTATTGCCGATTTGCAGGCTGAAGCCGAATCGCGATCTGGAACATTCCCCCAGATAAGGTTCGACAATATTCAACGAATGGATATTCTTTTAGCCTCACCAGATGTCGAAGAGAGGTTTTCGGCTATTCTGCAGAGCATTTACGATAGAATCGACTGTAATAATGCCGAATCCGTCCGCCTCGCCGCCCTCCGCGACACCCTTTTGCCCCGCCTGATGTCCGGCGAGCTGCAAGTACGATGAACCGGCTATTTCCCGAACTTACCTTCCATGAAGTCGCGTGCTGTGATCACACAAGGGTCATTCACGGGGTAATGTTTCAGATTGCCAGTCACCACAAAACCATTGCAGGCTTTTGCGGCTTCATAGAACTTGCGATCCGACTCATCGGGCATCGCAACATCGCAATGAACGCCAATCACCGGAAGGCCTTTCCTGCGCAATCCGGCAAATATGGCGTCCACTTGTTCCTGGGTAAACGGAAACTTCGGGCGGCGAAGAACCCTATCGTACTCGGCAAAAATTGCCTCGTTGTAAACCGGCGTGTGGTGGCCGCGCAAGCAAGCCTCCAACACATAGGCAGGCGGTTCCCGCCCGGTCAGCAGAGCGGAGACAATCACGTTGGTATCAATGACAACAAGCATGGCTATGCCCTTTCCGCTCTTGCAGCCGCAATTTCCGCGTTGATTTCTTCAAGCGTCATTTTGTCTGTCCCGGCGGCGGCGGATGCGGCCTGCATTCTGCGCATAGCACTGATGGCACGGGCTTGCACGAGGATATCCATCATTTCCTCAAAGTTTTCCTCAGACACAGGCAGCATCACGGCACGGGGCTTTCCGTTGTTGGTTATAACCACATCATGCCTGGCATCAAGCGTATCCCAGACCTGCTTGGCGGAATTACGGAAATCACGGACAGAGTAAAAATTCATCATGTGGAACACCTCCTGCCCATAGTATACACTATTGTAGTCCAAATGTCAACACATCGCCAAAATAATCTTCTTCCAGTTCAAGCGCAGCAGACAGCTAAATGATGATTTATCGTTGTGTTGTTGGCGATTTTGTCGTCCAAAGCCCGCAGGGTGCGCCCGATTTCGATTTGCTCCGGGAGTGGCGGAAGGTTTATTTCAAGATTTTCAAGCATCTGCTTTGTTAAGGCATTTCTTGTGCCCCCGGATGAACCTATTGATAGCAAATGCGGCTTTAGAAATTGCAGCGAATACAAAAGGTAGTACGGGTCAGCCTTCTGAGTATTCGCACGAACAATAGCAACGTGCTGATTTACGCGAGCCGGAACATAGTCAGCGGGAGCCATGCAAACTCGTGCGACCGAATCGCCTGTGATGTTGATAAGCACATCGTTCTCTTGTACCGCAACGTTGTTAAGGAGTCGTGCTTGTTGATCATCTATGAATGCTAATCCATCTGCGGCAAAAGAAAAATCCAACACATTCTGGCTTCTAATCAGCGGTATACCCGCCGATTTGTAGGTGTCTTTGCCACCTCGTGGAGTTGCCCCGCTGCCGATTTTGGCACAGGCATCACCTAGTCGCATATCGCCCGCCTCTTATCCAATAAATTTTCTGTGCGAATTTTTAACATTCGCCTGATTCACCATTGCGTAGTGCATGGTCGTATCTATCTTGACATGACCGAGGAGTCGCTGCACTTGCTCTATTGGCATTCCCTTGTCAATGGACCGCGTTGCTAACGATCGTCTGAATTTGTGCGGGTGAACCTTCTGCATATCCGCCCGCTTGCCTATTTCACGGAGCCGGGTCTCCACGCCGCCAATTAGCAACCGTTCGCGGGGCAAAGTAAGCGATACGAATAAAGCAGGGTTGTTATCGTTACGCCCATCAAAGTAGTTCGTCAGGTGGATTTTTGTTCGGGCGTCAAAATAAACCACACGCTCGCTGCCGCCTTTGCCCAATACCACGCATTCCCTCTCGTGGAAGTTGACGTCCTCGCGGTTGAGGTTCACCAATTCACCGACGCGCATTCCTGTTGAAGCAAGCAGATCAATCATCGCCAAGTCCCGGATTTCCTCGCAAGCGTCGCGGAGCAGTTCCAAGCCCTCGTCACTGAAGGTTTCCTTGATCGGCTTGTCTGTCTTCACCTTGCGGATGCGGCGAACAGGGCTTTTCAGGATGTAATCCTCGTCTTCCAGCCAACCGAAAAAACTGCTGAAGATACGTCGCATGTTGTCAATCGTAACCTTGCTGGAGCCCCGTTCTTTTTGGTAGTCCGCCAGATATCCCCGCAGGTCGTCGGTGCTGATTTCCCGCACAGGCTTATCGACGGCGGTAAGCATTGCGCGGATGGTCGCGTCATAGTATTTCAGCGACTTCGGGCTGCAGCCTTCTATGCGCTTTGCCGCAATAAAAACGTCCAGCAGTCCTCCATTTTCTTTTGTTCCCTCTGGTTTTGGAGTCCTTTTCTCCGTTAGCTCCACACCGTGCAGAGCGTTTGTCAGAACTCTCCCGAGTTCCTCCAGTTGTGCTGTACTGAGCATCGACGCCATGCTCGCCTGAATTTGCGTGATTAGTTTATCCTTCATTGAGCCTCCTGCCTTTCTGATAATTCTTATAAATACTGGCAGGATGAGCGGTAAATCATCATTTAGCAGCGAGGTTTACGATGGCGAGCTCGCCGGACATCAGGCGGGGTAAAAGCGAATCCCGAATCTCAGCAAGGTGGGCGGATTCTTCAATTCCGGCTATCTGCTTTTGCATGAGAGGCATTACCGCTTCCGAAAACTCGCACAGTATTCTTCCATTTGGAAGTATGACTTCAAGGCGTTTGAGTCTATCTCGCGGCAAATCGGTTTGCCCTGTACTGCCGGAGGACATTGAAGCAAATAATGACTCCCGGGAAAGACACCACAAACCAAGGTATGGAATTAGTTCGCTGTTTTTGGGACGGACGATTGTTACATGAGAGTCCACAACAACATTATCAAGGTCAAGCAAGAACTGTGCCGCTCGTCCTAAAGTTCCTTCTCCTGTGGAATTGATAAGAACATCGCCGAAGCGAAGCCATTTCTCGTTGATAAGTTTTGGCCTATGCCTTCTGGCAAGAGATATGTCTATGCTACGGTTGCGTATGCACTTTTGGTTTATAACCAACTGGTTCGTATTGTCATCATACTTTGGGGTTACACCCTTCACAATCAGTGAACAAAGTACATCCAAGGAGACTTCCAACCAATCGTCGGGCATTACCTCGTCCCACGGCTCAAAATCCACGAACCACGACTTGAATATGGCCTGCGCCATCTGCTCTAAATGATGATTTATCTTTGCGTTTTCAGTAATCCGTGCATCGAGGGCGGTGAGGGTGTCGGCGATGGCGCGTTGCTTATCAAGCGAAACAGGATATGACACTTCAATCTCTGCAAGCAGACGATCGCGGTTTAGCTCGGTCTGCCCAGTCGAACCTTCATCTAATTGTAGAATATATGACTGTTGCGCTTTTAGGGCATAACCAAGATAACGGGGTGTTACTTTCGCATTTCCGCGAAGGACAATCATGTGACCATCTACTATGGTAGGAAACGGCACCGTGATTAACTGGGCAATTCTGCCCGCTGTACCAGTGCCCGTCGAATTTATCAGTATGTCTCCGTTCTGCAAGAATTTCTCTTGTGGAACGCTTCGCTTGCTCATGTCATGTAGCCTAGACTCCGCATAGTTAACAGCAAAGTTGCGGTTGCATTTCTGGTTAAGTACTTGCACTGTGTTTTCATTTTCGACCTCAACATAAGCGGGCGGTATGCCTTTTGCAATATATGAAACCAACTCTTGGAGCGGCTCCGTTCTCCATTCAGTAGTCACCCTCCGCCACCCCCATCCTTCAACCGCTTGCGCATATCCCGCAGATTCTCAAGATACGCCTTTTCTACATTGGTCAAGTCATCCGGCAGGGCGGCACGATAGGCGCTGTACTCCCGGTGAGCTTTTTCGACCGCTTCAATATGGCTGACGCTCCCCGCGCCCACCAAAGCGCCGAAGCCGAAATCACCTGTGAATTTGTCGAGGTTTTCGAGCCAGTCGCGCATATACATGGGCTCATGGGTCTCCGCCTTCAATTCCGCCATATCGAAGAAGGCGTTGACCATCCGCCGAAGGGCGAAGAGCTCCTTTTCGTTCATATAATTTTTCGCCACGGTCACTTCGCTTTTTACGGGGCGGCTGCCTTTGAACACGGTCAGGCCCATAAAGGGCAGCTCGGCGTTGGCGCGGTCGAAGACAATTTCGCTAGCTGTGTGCCCGCTGACGGCGTAATGCAGCTTGTTTTGCACGATTTTGAAGAACTCAACGGTTTCCGGCATCGTGGCATTGTAGTCAAGGCTCGTGGCGTATAGGTCGAGCACCTGGCGGTACATCACCTTTTCGCTGGAGCGGATGTCACGGATGCGCTCGAGCAGTTCCTTCCAGTACAGTCCGCCGCCCATGTTCTTCAAGAAGTCGTCATTCATGGTGAAGCCTTTTTGCAGGTATTCATGCAACACCGTCGTCGCCCACTGACGGAACAATGTCCCCTGCGGCGATTTCACGCGATAGCCGACGGCAAGGATGACGTCGAGGGAGTAAAACGCCACGGGTTTATCAGAATTTGGAATTTGCAGATTTTGCAAATTGCTTTTTACGTCCAGTTCCCCCTCAGCGAAGATGTTTTTGATATGCCTCGAAATGACGCTGACATCCCGCCCGAACAGGCTGGCAATCTGCGCCTGGGTCAGCCATACCGTCTCGCCCTCCAGGCGGCAGTCAACTTTTATTTTTCCATCGCCCGACTGATAAATAATTATCTCAGATTTCATATCCAAGCCCCCCCAATCTCCGTCGTATCTCCTCCTCCAGTTCATGCGACCGCTGGAACATCACAGCGAGCTCGCCGGTCAGCCGCGCCATTTTCTCCTCGAAGGGTTCGCTGTCGTCCTCCTGCTCCTCGATGCCCACATAGCGCCCCGGCGTGAGGATATAGTCTTGCCGGGCGATTTCCTCTGTGGTTACAGCGGCGCAGAAACCCTTCACGTCCTCAAGCGTGCCGTCATGGAAGGCCTCGAAGGTCGCGGCGATTTTAGCGATGTCCTCCACGGTCATTTCGCGCAAGCGGCGGTTGACCATCGTGCCCATTTTGCGGGCGTCAATAAACAGTGTCTTGCCCTTTTGCTTTTTATTGCGGCTGATGAACCACAGCGACACGGGGATCTGCGTAGTGAAGAACAACTGCGTGGGCATGGCGATGATGCCCTCCACCAGGTCGTCCTGCACGATTTTGCGGCGAATTTCGCCCTCCCCGCCGCTCTGGGAGGACAGCGAACCGTTTGCCAGCACCAGGCCGAGCTTGCCCGTAGGCGCGAGATGATGGATCATGTGCTGCACCCAGGCAAAGTTGGCGTTGCCGGAAGGCGGCAGGCCGTATTTCCAGCGCGGGTCATCGTTCAGGCTGCCGTCGTTCCAGTCGGATAGATTGAAGGGTGGATTCGCGAGGATAAAGTCAGCCTTCAGCGTCGGGTGCAGGTTGTTGTGGAAGGTATCAGCGTTGTAGCCGCCAAGATTGGCTTCAATGCCCCGAATCGCGAGGTTCATCAGGGCCATTTTGCGGGTGGTCGGGTTTGCGTCCTGCCCATAGATAGATAGATTGCCTATCGTGCCCGCGTGGCTCTTTACGAAATCGCTGGACTGCACGAACATGCCGCCCGAACCGCAGCAGGGGTCATAGACGCGCCCCTTGAAGGGCTGTAAAACTTCGACAAGCGTGCGCACCACGCAGGAAGGCGTGTAGAATTCGCCCGCCCGCTTGCCCTCCTGTTCGGCAAACTTGGCGAGACAGTATTCATAAGTGCGACCCAGGATGTCCTTTTCTGAGCCGTGCTCAATCATTTTAATATTGGTGAAAAGGTCGACCACGTTGCCCAGGCGGCGTTTGTCCAACTCGCCCCGGGCGTAGTTTTTCGGTAGGATATCTTTCAGGCGACTGTTTTCTTTTTCGATGGCACGCATGGCGTCGTCGATCACAGTGCCGATTTTCTCTTTGCGGGCGGCTGCGGCGACCACGCTCCAGCGGGCTGAAGGCGGCACAAAGAACACGTTGGCTTCCGTATAAGCGTCCTTGTCCTCCACGTCGTCATCGTCGGCCTCCAGTTCGCGGTAACGCTCCTCAAACTTGTCCGAGATATATTTGAGGAAAATCAGCCCAAGCACGACATGCTTGTACTCAGCCGCGTCCATGTTGCCGCGCAGGATATCCGCCGCCGCCCAGATTTGCTGTTCAAAGCCGATGTCGGCGGAGTTCTTGTCAGCCATCTCATTCTCCACTTATTTTCATTTTGGAAATCGCCGAAAAAGGCAAATGGTGTTTGCCTTTTCCTTCAGAACACCACTATGAAAGTATATCACAGAAACAGTCGAAAGTAAAGGGATTATTTGGCGTGATAACGCAAACAGGTCCCGACATTAAGCCGGGGCCATTACAACCTCAGCAGCCCGAAAAAGCTGTTATCGGTTTTTGCTTGCTTGGTTTTCAAGGCTTCCAGGTATCTACGCACATGAGGTATGAACGCTTCGCAGATTTTCTTATTGGGGAATTCGTCGGAATTGAGAATCGACAGCAGTGCCGGAAACTGGTCGGCCTTTGGAAGCAAATCCTCCACGGAAATGTAGCAGCCCTCCGTTGACCAATGGCCGCCGAATACACGTTGGAAACAGGAATATATATGCACAACAATGCTATCATCTCTGTAGACTTCATGCGTATTACGCTCCTCCTCCTCCAGCCGCTCCAACTCTTTGATTGCCAGCGGAACTTTCTCCATGATGTGGTCATATTCATAGGGCCAGTCGTCATTGACGTTCTCGTCGTCCGCGTCCAAGTCCAACACGGAATGAACAATAAAGCCCATGATGCCCGACTTCGCCATGCCGTCGCTGTCGAGGCTGAAGTCATAATAGGATTCATCTTCCTCGCAAATTTCATCGCTGTCCTCGTCAACATATTCATTTACGATGTCATGAAAATCATAGGTGAGTTTCAAGCTGGGGTACAGCTTTCCAAGAAAGCGGAGATACATGTCATCACTTTCCGCGAACAACGCTTCAAGATATGGAGTGAGTATGTACTCCTCGACTTTTTCGAAGGCCATTTCGTAGAGCATTTCGAGGATCGCGTTGTTGTAACTATGATAGCCGTGCCGCTCGAAAAAGTCAATGAGGAACGCGCTCCATGCGCCTTTGCTTTCGCTGGACACCCGGGCAAAGGCCTTCGCCAAGAACAGCGCGGCGAAATACTCCTGGAAAGAGCGGTGGATAAACCGGCTTACGCCGCCGTCCACAACCATCAAGCAAAGGTTGACGTGTATGTCATGCCAGAAATCCGCAAAGCGCTGCGGTACGGTCACGGTTTTCAGATCGTTGTAGTAGTTCTCGAACGCCGCTTCTGACAGCTCATATCGTTCTTCTTTGTAGGCGCGGAAGCAAATCTCCGCGAAGCAGTCCTCGAACTGCTCTTTCGACAGCCCGCTTTTGAATGTTCGCTCAAAGCCCTTGTTGGCATCAAGGCGCTCCGCCAGGGTTTCGAGAGCATCTTGATAGAACTTGTATGTCTTCGTGGGTATTTTAGCGGTGCGACCAAAGATCAGGAGCATGATCGACAGCAGCAGCGGGTTTTCCGCGAACTCCTTGTGCGAGCCGAATAGCTCTTCTTCCAATTGCTCGCGGAACCGCACTTTTACCTCAGGGGCTTCCGGGCGGAAGTCGATCTTCTCAACCATACGCAGGGCCTGCTCTTTGGTGAAGGGCCGCAGTTCCAATACGGTGAATTTCTCGAACGCGCCGTAGGAATGCTGTGGGCGCGTGGAAATAATGTACTGGTTCTTGTGGTAACGATCCGCGAATCGCCCCAGCTCCCGCGCGAATCGCGATGCGGCGGAGGCCTTGATCTCGTCTGCCCCGTCGAGAAGCAACAGGCACTTCCCATTCTCAAGGGCATATTCCAACTGCTCTGCCTGAATGCTCTGGTCAAAACCCCTGACCGCCGAAAGAACATAGTCAAAGAACGTGTGTGTCTCGTCTCCATAGCGACGTAGCTGTAAAAATACAGGAAACCGTGCCGCGTCGCCATTTTTCAGTGCGTCCAATAGCAGATGCTGTAGCAGCAACGACTTGCCGTATCCCCCGGGGCCAGTGAGTACGACAAAGCGGGATACGCCCTTCAGCTTAACCGCCGTCACGTCATGGATAACGGTATCCCCCGCCGTGACATCATTGCAAATGTAGAAGCTGTGCAGCTCGCGCGGGGCTTTGTCATCAAGAATAATCTTCGCCTTGGAGTAGTGCTCCTTCAGGGCGTTTTTGTATTGGTCGAGATTCAGGGTGACGCTTAACGCCTGCTTGTCAACCACATGAGCGGGTATATCCTCGAACGGAAATATGGTGATTCCGCGCTTGATCCCCCGTCCGATTTTGCTGACAAAAACCCACTCGCTATTGGCTTCACCCTTTTTCGTGTGCCAGCGTTCAAAAGTCGCCTGGCCCACGGTGTTGTCCCTCACGTTCACCGCGATGTAGTGCCATACCCCAAGGAGAAACCCGGGCAGATGGACGCTGTCGATGTCAAGAAGCTCGGCTTTCGTCATGGTCTTTTCATTTATATAGAACGCCGCGTCGTCGGCAATATGCGTGTCTCCCTCGATGGTCTCCAGCAGCGCCTTAACGAGCCGCTCGGCTTTGTGTTCGTCGATGAACCGTTTGACCAGGGCCGACATGCGTGTAAGCATGGCTTCATAGTTCGTTTTGAAGTTTTCATCAAACCGGGACACGCTGAAAAAATCAAAAACGGTGGCGAAATAGGAGCCGCCATTGTCCAGGCACTGCCGATACCCTCCAACGTTCTTTTTTAACGTGGAGGGCTTTTTCGGTGCCCTGAACGATGGCGCGACGATTCTTATAAGCTCTACGAGCAGTTCCGGCTGGGATAGCCCATCGGTTTTGCCATCCGCGTTGTCGCGCTTAGAGGTTCTTGATCGCCGGGCCTCCAGCAGCAGGGCGAAAAACGTGCCGCCGCACAGCACAGGGTAATCTTTTGCCATCTTTTCACCCCTTTCTCAACTTCGGTAACTCTATCTACTCTATCTACCCTAAATCAACTCTATCACCCGGTTGACAGTCAACTATGCGCACTATTGGATAGGGCCCGTACCGCCCGGGCGAATCGGAAGGCGGCAAGAAAGTATTCCGACACTAAAAATGCTCGAGGTGGGCGTTCGCGCCAGGCGGGAGCGTTGAAGGAATCCCGCGATAATCTTTTTCCTAGCGACAGGAGGCAGACCCATGAATAAGTACCGCAACAACGAATATTACCGTGATCCCACCGCCGGGCAGGCCCTAGACAATATCACCCGCGAGGAGCGGCGACGCAGGCGTCCACGCGCCTATCGCGCTCCCGTCAAGCCCCGGGAGGCTCCGGGCTATCGTCCTTTTGAGGAGGTTTTTCGCAATGACAACTGAGTTTCCCTGCGCCCTGACCGCCCTGCCGCACTGGTTATGCTGGCGGTATGAAAAAGACCCGAAGAGTGAGAAGGACCGCAAGGTCCCCTACAACCCCAAGACCGGCAAAAGAGCCTCCTCCACAAACCCGAACCAGTGGGCGAACTTCGATACTGCGCAAGAGGCCCACCAGCAGTATATGTACAACGGTCTGGGCTTCGTGTTCACCAGGGAGGCGGGCATCGTCGGCGTGGATGTCGATCACTGCATCGACCCGGACACCGGCGCACTCAATGAGATCGTAACCGCGATCCTCGCCAAGGTGCCCGCGACCTACATCGAACTCAGCCCGTCGGGCACTGGCCTGCATATCTTCCTGCGCGGGACGATGCCGGAGAAAGGCAACAAGAACGAAAAAAGCGGAGTTGAAATGTACGCCCACAGCCGCTTTTTTACCATGACGGGCAAGCGATACGGGGATTGCCCGATGGAAATCGCCGAGGACAACGGCGCGTTGGCCTGGATTCACGCGACATATATCATTGTACCCCGGAAGGCGAAAAAAGTCAAGAAAAAAGCCGGGGAGCCTCTCAGCGACGAGGAGATTCTGGAGAAGGCCCGGAGCGCCGCCAACGGCCCGGCATTTGCCGTTCTGTGGGAGGGCCGATGGCAGGAGAATTACGCGAGCCAGTCCGAGGCCGATATGGCCCTGTGCTGTAAGCTGGCGTTCTGGTCAGGCAAGAACCGTGAGCAAGTAGATCGGCTCTTTCGGCAAAGCGGCCTGCTGCGCGAAAAATGGGATGAACGACACCACGCCAGCGGGGCCACCTACGGCGAGGAGACCATCACCCGTGCCTTGGACGCCGTGGAGGAGGGATACGGTGCGAAAGGCGATGCCCCCGTGTTTGAGTACGAGGGCCGGTACTTCCGCGCCAAGGGCGACAACATCTATCCCCTCACCAATTTTGTTGTACAGCCCATTGAGATGTTCATATCCGACGACGAAACCCAGATGTCCGCCGATCTGGTGACGGTCAGGGGCGAGGTCTTCCGGCTGAGTTTTCTGACGACGGACTTCAGCAACCTGCAACGCTTCAAGAACCTGCTCAACAAACGCACCATCGCCCTGAGCTACACCGGCTCCGAGAGCGACCTGGAGCTCTTGAAGAGCTTCATCGCCGAGCTTGACTGGACGCGCAAAACAGGCGTAAAGGCACAGGGGATGTACTGGTTGGATGGTCGGTGGGTTTATGCCGCGCAGGACGGGGCCATGGAGGCGCGTAGCAAACCCGTGGACAACGTGATTCAGTTGGAACGCTGCAAGGGGCTCCAGAGCTCCATGCACCGTCAGGCCGCTATCGGCAAAGAAAAATTGCAGGCACTGGGGCCGTTGTTGTTGAACTACAATGAACCAGCGAAAACAGTGTCGGTGCTAGCGTGGACGGCCGGGTGCTTCATCAAGCCCCATCTGCGGCGTGCGGGCATTAAGTTCCCGCACCTGTTCCTGATCGGCGAGGCGGGCAGCGGCAAGAGCAATACCCTTGAGCGGGTGATTCTGCCGATCTTCTCGCAGTCGAAAGTATCGGCGGCGACGCAGGTGACAGGCTTCACCCTCATGCAGGAGTCGGCTAGCAGCAATCTTGTGCCCCAGCCGCTCGATGAATTCAAACCCTCAAAAATCGACAGGAACAAATTGAGTTGGCTGTATAATCACTTCCGCGATAGCTACGACGGCCACCAGGGGCAGCGCGGGCGTGCCGATCAGACGATCGTCTATTATGATCTGCTTGCCCCTCTTGTTGTTGCCGGGGAGGAGTCCCCGGACGAAGCCGCCATCCGTGAGCGTGGGATTGAGTTGTTGTTCAGCCGGAAAGACCTCAAGCCGGAGGAGCGCCGGACGGCGTTCGGGCGGCTGTGCGCCGCGCCGGAGATGCTTGCGGGCTTCGGGCGTGCGCTACTGGAAGTCGCCCTGCGCACCGACGCCGCTGAGGCGGAGCGCTGGCACAGGGATGCCCTGGGCGCTTTTGATAAAGCCCTGCCGTCCCGAATTGTCAATAACCTCGCCTACTGCGTTGCCGGGCTACGCCTGATTGAGAAGCTGTGTGTCCTCCAGGGGCTGTCCTGGGAGGCTGTGTTTGATTTATCCATGGATGCCTGCCTGCGATACCTGGCTTATGCCGCGCGGGAATATCTCCTCGACGGCAACACCGCTAACCGTGGTATTGTGGAGCAGAGCTTGGAGATTATGGCGCGGATGGGGCTGGACAAGGGCACGGAGTGCAGGGTGAACCAGCAACGGACGCGGGTGTACCTCAATGTGAAGCGGGTTTACGATAAATACACGAAATATCGCCGCGACCATGCCATCACCGGCGAGTGCCTAGACTACCGCCAATTTATCAAGCAGCTGCGCGGCAGCGACCTGTACATTGACTATCTGCCCTTCCGTTTCGACGACGGCCCGGCGCGGGCTTTCGTGCTGGATTACCCGCTGCTCCTGGAGCGCTGCGACATCGAAAGCCTTGACAGCACAGCGGTTGAGCCGCTTGAGTGACCCCATTGGCGTACTACTGTTACTACTATACTACTATCATTTCTATAGCTTGAATGAAAAACTCATCACACGTACATGCGCACGCGCGTGCGTGCGCGCGTGTACAGCCATACCTATATAAATGGGTAGTAGTTTAGTAGTTTGGTAGTACGCGGGCGATCATCACTGTTAACCTGTATAACCCAGCCCGGGGAGGAATAGGGCGGCATACGCAACACCCAGAGAGGCCTTTGATATGTCCGGGGGAAAAACCCTGTGTCTACTATTTTGGGCTCCTAGGTTTCTCTCGTGTCTACTTTTCGGGTTCCTGTTGATTCCTATGTGTCTACTTTTCGGGGTACAGTTCAAGGGGTAGGGGGCTCTCAATCTCTAGGTCGAACGCTCCCGCCCAACGGGCTGGGGAACCGCGCAAAAAGTCGCGTAAGTTTTAGGGGTATATGCCCCAATATGTTTTGCCGGAAAACCTTGATATGCAACGCTTTTTCGCCCGGGCAGCCCGAAACTTACGGGCGAAATAAGTTATTTTTCACGCAATAAGTTTTCATAAGTTTTAAGGAGGATACTGTTTATGGGCCAACGAGGACCACAACCTGGCTGCGGTGGCAGGCCAAAAAAACCACTGGCGGAAAAGGTGCTGGAGGGCAACCCGGGCAGGCGACCGCTGACGAAGATCGACCTGCCCGCGATGGAGGGCACGGATATGCCGCTGCCCCGGGAGTATCTGACGGCGCGGCAGCATGGCGGCAAGGACCTGCGGACCGTGGAAATCTACAC
>Ga0082212_10006844_pt1 | contig 15209 bp, 16 predicted proteins | sample TergutNt197P3_FD_71548 | JGI IMG/M metagenome (GOLD analysis project Ga0082212, IMG submission 71548) | Neocapritermes taracua P3 segment gut microbial communities from Petit-Saut dam, French Guiana - Nt197 P3 | ecosystem: Host-associated > Arthropoda: Insects > Digestive system > Gut ...
TGAGGACTAAAATACGTTCGTCGCGCTGAAGGCTTATGTACTCAATATCGGACTGGGCGGGCGGATCACCCCGGTGATAGCGTATAACGTTGGCGATAATATCCAACTCGTCGCGGTGCAGACCGAAAATTTCCGAATTGTTGACAATGTATTGGCCGTGTTTGTTATGGCCGGAACTTTTGATGTAAGTTCCTATATCGTGGAGAATTGCGGCGGTTTCCAGCATCATCCGGTGGCGGCGGTTCATGCCATGTTCTTTGATCAGGGTGTCAAAAAGTTTCATGCAGAGACCGGCGACATGCAGCGAATGGGCTTCGTCGAAGTGGAATTTCCTGCCCAGGCTGACGGCGGAGGCGATTATTTGTGAATAGAATTCCTCCTGCAGTTCGGAATCTATGCCCAGGGTAAGATCGATAAGGTAACCTTCCCGGATGCTGATAAGGGGAACCACAACCTGCGCTGCGCCGGTCTGTTCCAGGAACAGTTTCAGGACAAGTATCCCGGGGATAAAACCTTCGGCTTCGGAATAGGAGATTCCCAGTTTTTGGACACATTCTTCCACGCTGTAATTTCTGATCTTTTCGGCAAAGGTTATAAATTCGCTGCGGCCTATAACCCGGCAGTTTTCGTTTAATTTACTGCCCGCCTGAATCGATGCAAGCCGCGCGTCGGAACCGGCCACCACAAAAGTCCGTACATGTGCCAGATCCATCTCGGCGTTGAGCAGGGTGGAGGCGTTGCGGATGGATTCGCTGATGTAGCGTTCGTGGAGCAATTCCGTACCGGTCATCAGCCGTGTCCGCTGATCGATGATGATTGTTCCCAGCTTGATGCTGTGAGCCGCCACCATCTGTCCCCGCCTTAACAGCATAACTTCTGTTGATCCGCCGCCCAATTCAATGATCATCGAATTGGCTCGCCAAAACAGGGGCAGGTCATCTTTTAAAGCAAATCTCACCCCCAGATACATCAGCCTGTTTTCTTCAATGCCGTCCAGGACGGAAAGGTCGAAGCCTGTTTCCTGCCTGACGCGGTCGATAAACATATCCCGGTTTCGGGCAACCCGGAGCGCACTGGTTGCGATGACGTGGATATCCCCGGCGGCAATACCCCACCCGGCCAACAGTTCGCGGAAATTTTTCAGCACGGTAAGGCATTCCAAAAGAGATTCCCGGGAAAGCTCGCCTGAGTTAAAAGCGTAGCGGCCCAGAGTGACGGGTATTCCGGCGCGATCCACCACCTTCCATTCGCCTCCGTCGTGAATTTCCGCAACGAGGAGCCTGATGCCGGTGGAGCCTATTTCAATAAGGGCGACAAGACGGTTTTCCATATTTTACAGTTTATCTATCAGCATTGAGCATTTTCCTGAAGGAATGGGAAGGGTTTTTTTCTTTTTTCCCAGGATGTTGATGGTAAAGTAGTACAGTTTTTCACTTTCCATATGTATCTCCCAACCCCGGCCGCTTTTGTTGGAGAGAATCGTTATCATGTTTTTTTTAAGGGAGAGGTTTTCCACACCCATAATTTCAAGATTGGGAATAATCCAGTCCACGGTTTTACGGGGAAGTGAAATAAACAGGCCCACAATATTCTCGATAGTCAGGCAAATGGTTGAAAGGGCGTCGTAGGCAAGGTACTGGGTACGGGGAAAATCCGGTTTGCCGGGCCATTTTGCCGGGCCTTCTTTGCCGGGCAGATAGGCCTCCCAGAGGTTTCCTTTATGATGATCGTCTTCGGGGTTCATTGAATCCAGCATAAAGTACAGGTGGCGGATGGCGCATTCACGGGCCAGATCCCAGCGCTGATAACGCTCCAGCCCTTTAATAACCATAAAGGTAAGGTGGGGGTACACCGAGCCGAGATAGCCCCGTCCGTTTTCGTCAAACTTTTCCTCCGAAACGGAAAGCGAGGGGAACGGGTGCGGTGTACCGAAAAATTGCGGATCGGAGAGTTTGTTGATAATCCGTTCCGCTTTTTCATCATTGGGAATTTCCGCCAAAAGCGGCCAATAACCGGCAATGGTTTTAACGGGCAGCCGGTTTTCGTTTTTGTCAATGTCATGGTAAAAACCGTCATCGGGATCCCACATCAGCGAATTGATCCTGGTCTTTAACGCGAAATAGTGCCTCTTGTACTGAAAACTCGAATCTTTGTCGTTGAGGATGTCGGCCATTGCCGATAAATACAGCGCATTAACCGCCATCATGGCGTTAAAATCCAGGGAATAGTAGGTTCCCTCGCGGGGGGAATTGGTCATTCCGGTAACGGCAAGGGGAACCCTGTACAGGCCGTTGGCCCTTTTGAATGTTTTGTCGATCCACTTTGTATATTTGTCCAAAATCACAAGGACGTCTTTGACCCGTTTTTTGTTGGCCGTTTTATGGTATATGTTGTATTCCGCCCAGGCAAACAGAGGTATGCCCAAACTTTCGGCATTGTCCTTCTCCCATACGGGCGATCCTGTTTTAATATCGTAAGCGCAGCGGATTGCCCCGTCCTGCTCCTGGCGGCTGTAAAACAGATCCAGGCTGGGTGTGGCCTGATAGATGCGGTTGGAATATACAAGAAAAAAAGACGAATAAATGGCGTCTGATTGGTATACTGTTTGTGAACCCGAATAGGAAAAGAATTTTCCCTCTATTCCGCCTTTTTCGGTGGACGCATTCCAGCAGTCCTGAATCCAGGCCCATGTTTTATCGTAAATATCGACAAAATCTTGATCGTAGAAGTGAATCTTGGGAAAGTCGTGTTTTGTCACCTAAACCTCAGTTTGAAAAATAGCATCGTTGTCACAAGCATTAATTATACACCCGAATTGTTAAAAATTCCATTTTTTTTAAAATTTATCACATTGTTCTGCCCTAAATCCTGTCCGAATAGTTCCGTATACATCACCGTACCGCCGGTATGCCCCGATTTCATCAGACTGACCCTGTTTACCGGCACGGTTATCCTTTCCCCGGACAGTAGGATTGGCGCGGAAGGCTTTATTTCCCTGCCCAGAGTGATATGCGGCCTGAAGACCCGTTTGTCAAAGGGAATGCCCTTCGTTTCAAGCCCGCAGGCTATCCTACTCTGCAAATCATGCAAGGAACACATACCGGAAGCGTCTTCATTTTCGGCACTGCCGGCTTGACCGGCACTACCGGCCCCTATCCACCAGAGTTCCTTGCCACTGTGTCTAAAACAACCGGTTTGGCTGAATGTAACGGAAAAGGCGTTTTGACCGGATTCCGCCGATACAGGCTGCAATGCCACGCCTTTAATAATTTCCGTTATTACCGGAACCAGATCCTCCCCGGTTTCTCCGAGAAAAACAAGTGTCAGGTGGAGATTCTCCGGTCTGGAAAAATTCCCCCTGAGAGTTTGTTTTTTTATTTTATCCTGTATTGCAAGCAGGCGGCTTTTTGTTTTGTCGTCAAAATTAACCGCAACAAACAGCCGCACTGCTATCCTTTTTTACCGTCGCGTGAGCGACGAATTCTATCGAACGTCACCTAAGGTGACACTTTAACTCATTATTCGGCGGCCTGTTCGGGCGGCCTTATAAGAATAAACTCAACACGGCGGTTTTTCCACCAGTTATCTTTGTTTAGCGTCTTTTTATCAGCCTTGTAGAAATCCGCCACAGTTCGGGCGCCGCCTACTCCTACGGCGGTAAGCCTTTCCCGGTCAACACCGAGGTTTACAAGGTAGTCCACTACGGCCCTTGCCCGTTCTTCGCTAAGGGGCTGGAGGCCCTTCACGGTGCGTGTCCCTTTTTCCTCATTGGTGCGGGCTGTGGTATTTGGCGGGGTGGTCGGATTTGCATGGCCTTCAACTGTTACCCTGTTTGCGCTAAATTCGGGCTTGTTGAGAACTTCGGCAATGCGCCCCAGAATTATTTTGTTATTGTCCGCTATTTCGGTGCTGACGCCGTTTATAAATCCGCCGGAGTTGGAGGCAAAGACAATGGACGGAACAATTACCCGCAGAGTGTCCCCGTCGCGCTGAACCAGTATGTCAATATCAACGGTTCCTTCAAAACTTGCAATATTGTTATAAATATCGTTGACAGTCACCCTAAAATGGTATTTCGAGGCGGACTGCACCAACTCACCAGATGAACTTCGCCCGTCCCATTCCATTGTTCCCGGGGGGGCTCCCTCGCCGGTCCAAACGGAAAACAGAGGATACGGCGGCTCCGGCTCAAGGATTTCTATACGCCAGCCGTAGATGGGGGCGGTATGTTTAACGGAAATAGTTGCCGTCAGCACGTCGTTAACCCCGTCACCGTCCGGGCTGAACATCTCAGGTGTAAAAGTAACGCCCAATTCTGGCGGTACACGGGGGTTCGGATCCTTCTCCTGTTCAGGTTCAGGAGGTGGCGGCGGGGGTGGGGGAGGAGGCGGGGGCGGGGGCGGGGCGGACTCTTGCGGAGGTTCCGGCTGCGGCGGCGTTTTACATGCTGCAATAACGGAAACGGTAAAAAAGGCCGCCAGCAAAACGGCGATCACACAGAAAATTTTTCTCATAAATCATCTCCTTTGATATATTTGGGAATGAGTACATATTAGTACGGTTTATTTGTTTCGTCTACAATAATTTTTCTTATTTTAGTTTACGAATGGGCGATCTTTCCACCTTGTAATCTTTTACCGACAGTACTTTGCTTCCGCGTTCCAAAGCTACCATGCCTGTACGGGCCGTCTCAAGAATGCCATAGGGACGCAGCAGCAGTAAGAGGCCGTTAAGTTTTTCCACGCTACCCGTGGCCTCCACTGTTACCGTTTCGGGGGAAACGTCTACAATGCGGGCGCGGAAGATCCCGGCAATTTCCAGTACTGCCGGGCGTTTTTTTTCATCAGTGCTAATTTTAACCAGCATAATTTCCCGGTGAAGACACGAGGCGTTTTCAAGCTCCCTCACGGCAATTACATCGACAAGTTTCCCCACCTGTTTAACGATCTGTTCCAATATCCGTTCATCGCCGGATACCGCAATGGTCATTCGTGAGATAGAGGTATCATCTGTTTCGCCTACGGTAAGGCTGTCAATATTGAACCCCCGGCGGCTGAACAGGCCCGAAACCCTGCTCAGTGTTCCCGCGCGGTTTTCGACCAGCACCGATACAATATGTTGATTCATGGTTATCTTAAACCGGCATAAAAAGGAGCGAGTTTTTTGTCCGAGTCGGATATATGATGTGATATCCAGTCCTGTAAAAATCCGGCAAAATTCGAGGGATCGGGGGTGCCTTCCGTTTCGATATCATGTACCTGGCGGAAAACTTCGGCGACAAAATTTTCGTGCTGTGTTTTATGTTCCTCAAAGAATGGGTACCCCCCCTTTTGCATAAGATCCTCCTCAAGCATAAAAAGTGTTTTAATAAACTGTACCGAACTTTGAATCGCTTTTATAAAATAAACTCTTGCCATTACACCGCCTGTTTGGATCTCGGTGTAAAATTCATTCGCCATTTTGACCAATTCTTTATGCTGTTCGTCAATGCTCTCGTGACCGGTCAGAAAATCATCGCGCCATACTACAGGTACATCCCTTTTTTCCTGCTTCTGTTTACCCATATTTTAATTATAATCCGTAATGTTGGGTATAACAATGCTGTAAATTGTTTTTTACCGGTATTCACCAGCCCCGCCCTCCGTTTGGGCGGCTCTTCTCAGACGGTCGTTTATTGCGGCGCCAATGCCGTCTTCCGGTGCAAGACGGGCGTATATCTGTTTAATGTCCAATCTGTCCAAATTATGCAGCGTTTCAAAGAGCCTTGCCGCGGCTTCAAGCGTATTTCCTGTCTCTGAAAGCACAACAATGGCAGTTTCCTGTTTTGTTCCGCCTTCTCCCAACTCTGCTTTCCGGGCGGAAAGCCATTTGTCACGTGAAGCGCCGTCAAAAAAAAGCATGGCCGAGCCGGACTCGTTCGGTAAATCGCCGGGGATGTCGTTCTCATATACCGAAAGAGGGACATGGGGAGCGTAATGGCTTTTTAGCCGACCGGGTGATTTTATGCCGCCTTTATCGGTGATTTCACCGCAGGCAGGGCTGCCGGCTGTTTCAGTGATGATCGGGCCGATTAGAGTTTCTATCGTTTCAGCCGGTACGCCGCCGGGACGGAGTATCCGGGGTTGGCTGCAGCATATATCCAGTACGGTGGACTCAACTCCTACATTTGACGGACCGCCGTCCAGGATCATATCAACCTTATCGCCCAGCATATCCGCAACATGCTTTGCCCGTGTCGGGCTTAAATAACCGAAAGGGTTGGCGCTGGGGGCGGCGACAGGCCCACCCGAAAGGGTTATCAGCTGCCGCGCCTCCTCGTTGGCCGGAAGACGAACCGCAACCGTGGAGAGACCGCTGGTTGCAAGATCCGGTATTGTTTTTAATTTGGGCAGGATAAGGGTCAGCGGGCCGGGCCAGAGTTTTTCGGTTAGTACGGCGAGTCTTTTTCGGGAAGCTGAATCAAGCTGCGAGATGTCGGCTGTTATTTCCAACATATCCATGCAGGAGATATGGACAATTAGAGGATCAAAACGCGGGCGGTTTTTCACCTCGAATATTTTGGCCAGGGCGACAGGATTAAACACATTCGCGCCCAAACCGTAAACGGTTTCGGTGGGGAATGCGACAAGCCCACCACCGGCAAGAATCTCTGCGGCCCGCCTGATCGATTCATTGTCTATTTTTAAAAGCGGCATGGTTTAAGATACTATAATCTGCCTCCCTATGCTATGATAGGCCATGTTTAAATATCTGCTTTTTGATTTGGACAACACCCTTTATTCGTGTTGTTACGGATTTGAAGAAAATGTAGGTCGCCGAATTAGAAAATTTGCCGCTAATTTTTTGAATGCTTCGGAGGAAGAGGTTTGGCGGCAGCGCATGGCGCTTACCGGAAAATACGGCACCTGTTTGGAATGGCTTATGGCGGAAAAGGGTTTTACCGATGTTGAGACGTATCTCACCGCCGTCCATCCGGAAGGTGAAGTAGATGCCCTTCTTCCCGATCCCGAATTGAGGGCATTCCTTCTCGGCATTCCGGTTCCCAAAGCTATACTCACCAATTCCCCGCACGAACATACCGATTTGGTTTTGGATAAATTGGGCCTTGGCGGAATTTTTACCCATATTTTTGATATTCGCCAATGCGGTTTTCTGGGCAAACCCCGCCGTGAAGTTTTTGACCATGCCCTGTGTATTATGGGAACATCTGCGGCAGAGGTTTTGTTTATTGATGATAATCCTTCCTATGTTGAAGGTTTTATTGCAATGGGGGGAAAAGGTTTATTACTCGATGAAAAAGATATTCACAATAATTGTACACTGCCGAAGATTAGGGATATAAAGGAACTAATGCAATTCTGCGGTTAGAGCTCCGCTTTTGGGATCTGTCCTACTTTTTTCAATAATAACATTAACAAGCATACCGGAAACGGTTTTTTCTATTGTGTTTTTTTCTCCTGTAAGAAGCACAAGCCCGTGCTGTGAACAACAATACCGCCCGTAGCGGTTATGCGGCAGAGGGAAAGAATCGGAGATGACACGCACAGTTGTTTCACAAGGGGATGTGGCTGGTGCGGTATTGGTTCTGGAGGATACGGTTTGCTCAATGTTTTTTGAACCGGCAAAGAGAAAACTCAAAACCGCCCGTTCTTTGGGAAGACCTGCGGCCCGGGAGAGTTTATGCAGGGCGGCGGGAGCGTCCATTGTTTCAAAGGCAAAATGACACCAACGTTCTTTGCCGTGCTTTTTTTGTGTGCCGGTTCCCGGAAAGGGGCAGGCTGCATCGTGGGGGCAGGGAGAAACAATACGGCAGCCTCGTTCAAGAAGCACGTTACGCATATGGCTGATTAACTCCCCGCAGCGGGGAAAACCCGGCTCCGCTATCAGGACAGAGGCGGAGGCGGTTGCGTAACTTTCAAGTATGCGGATGGATTTTTCCGCGCTGCGCTGTATGGTACTGGTTTCACTTCGTGAAATATCACCGTACATTTCGTTAAAAACATTCACCGCGCAAACCAGTGCGGTTTGTTTTTTTTTACCCGTGTCGAATTGCGAACCGTCGAACTTATAGTTCGCGGTTCGATGGTTCGCAATATCACCTTTAATGGCATGAATTTTCCAGGGGGAGGTTCCACCCGTCAGAGCGGCAAAGAATTTTTTGCCTGCTTCCAGGGCAGGGCCGCTGCGGTCGATGCAATAAAATTCAAGCGGAACGGTTCGCAAACAGGGGCGGCATATCCACAGGGCGGCGGCGAAAGTGAACGGCCCGCAGCCCAGGTCTGTAACAACGTCATTTTCTGCAAGGGTAATGTCCAAACCGGACAACAAACGGCAGAGGCGGTACAGGTTCCAGGGTAAAAAATAGCGGAGGTACGCCGATAACAACGCCGGTTGTCCAAGGTAGGAAAGTCCGCGTTCGTTTCTGCCTGAAGTTAAGAGCCGTGAAAGTTCCGCCACGTTCTCCGGAAGTGTGGAACGAAAACGGCCGGGCAGGGGGAAGGTTCTGTCGATAAGCGCACAAATTCCGTCTAGCAAGCATCGGGTCTCCGCCGGCAGGGGGGCGAAAAGAGACCGGTTAAGATCGTCCTCCGTTTTAATCGGCACGCAGTTTGATCCTGTCACACCGAATTAAGAAACAGTTGAATTGCCGCACTTGAAAAACCCTCGTTTTTTAGCTGGTATTTTAACGTGCGGTGTGAGGAATCTTCACCGTCACCGGTATCCGTTTTATGCAGACGGGTCTGTTTTTGCACATAACGCTCCAGCATTTGTAGTTCCGCTTCGTTGTCAAGTGTTTCTTTTAATACCTTTTCCGCATCATCACGGTCGATACCCCGGGAATAAAGGCCGGCAAGCAGCCGCCTGGGGCTTGATACCTGTCGGCTGATGCGCGATTCCAGCCAAAGGCGGGCGTAGCGGCGGTCGTCCAGCAGGCCCGATTCGGAAAGGTGTTGAATGACGGCACGGGTGCAGGCCGGATCGTGACCGCGTTTTATCAGTTTGCGGGAAAGACTGAAAACATTCTGCTCGGCCCGGGCTATCAGTTGCAGGGCGGCCTTTTCCGCCCGCAGACAGGCGGAGGCGAAACGAAAGGCTTCTTCCTCGGAGGTGTTTATCCCGCGGCCGTCGGCGGTGCCGGGGGTGTAAAGGTTCTCGTCAATAAAAACAGGGGGAAAGTAACACGGCTTGAACGAAAAAAAAGAACCGTCGGAGAGCCCTATTCGCAGAGATTCTCCATCGGTTCCCGTTTTTAATGAAACAATTGTAATTTTTTTACCGTTTAGAGAACTGGAAGCGCCGCCGCGCCCCGCGCCGGCCGTATTTTTTTCGCTCCACCATACGGGAATCGCGGGTCAGGTAGCCGTTACTCCTCAAACTTGTGTAATTTCCCTGATCCACCTGGCACAGGGCGCGGGCCAGACCGTGACGGCAGGCTCCCGCCTGGCCGCTGTTTCCGCCGCCGTACACGTTTATCAGAATATCAAACTGGTTTTCGCCTGATGTCACCATAAGCGGCTGGCGAACCATAAAAGCATGTTCGTCCTGTGGGAAATATTGGGTCAGTTCTTTACCGTTAACCGAGATTTTTCCGTTTCCCGAGCGGACATACACCCGCGCAACCGAGGTTTTTCTCCGACCTGTGCCGATTCCGAGATTTTTAATCACCGTTTACTCCTAAATCATGCGGCTGAATAGCCGCATATTAATATCGAACATGAAACAAGGTTTCATGATTACTCCTCTATAAAGTAATTGCCGTGGGGTTTTGGGCGGCATGGGGATGCGCGGCCCCGGCGTAGATCTTTGCGTTTTTGGCGAGTTTTCTGCCCAACGGCCCCTTGGGAAGCATTCCTTTAATGGCGTTTTCCAGCGGCTGTGTCGGATGTTTGGCGATAAGTGTCGCAAAATTACGGGATTTTAGCCCGCCGACATAGCCCGAATGACGGTAATACATCTTCTGCTGGGCTTTTCTGCCGGTAACGGCTACCTTATCGGCGTTTATTACCACCACAAAATCCCCCATTTCCTGATGGGGTGCGAATATCGGCTTGTTTTTACCCCGGACTATGGTCGCAACCCTGGCCGCAACCCTGCCCAAAACCTTACCTTCCGCATCGATTACAAACCATTTTCGTTCCAAAGACGCGGGTTTAACAATTACTGTTCTCATTTCCATAACCTTTTACGAAAAACTCTAAAAACTGAAATTCAGAATAGGCTTTAATTATGCCAAAAAAATTGAAAAAGAGTCAATGGGATATCAGCCGGTGTACCGGTATTTGCATAGATTTTCCGTTTGTATTACTAATTATATATATGGTTTCTTACGGTCGGGTGACGGCGGCTGTGCCGGCGGCCATGCAGGTGGCGGTTTTTTTACTGTGTTTCCTCGGATTCGCGTTTTCTCCGCATCCTCTGCATTCGTCGGGCAAGCCGGAAAAGGAAAAAAAAACGACGGCATCCAAAAGATCCGCACAGGAAACGGCTATGCCGGCGGCCGGGAGCGGCTGGGCCATGCTCACCGGTACGAATGAGGGATTGTTCGCCGTTTCCTCTTCGGGGATATCGTCACCGCTGTACTCCGGCGGTTCGGTGAAGAAGATACTGCATGCGAATGCCGCCACCGGGGATATTTGGGCCGTTTTGGGAAGCGAAGGGGTTCTTGTCTCAACCGATTTACAAAACTGGGAAAAACGGAATCAGGGTTTGCCGGAAAAAACGATAAAAATTTTTCAGAACGGGGTCAAAACCTTTTTGCAGGTGGTGCAGGAAATTAAAGACCTAAAGATTAACCCGGCAAATCCGGATATTATGGTTTGCACTACCAAGGATAGAGTGTACCTGAGCCGTGATCAGGGGCGGTCATGGACAAGCCTGGGCGCACCTGCTTACCGAACCAACGGCATCAAAGCGGTAGCTGTGGCAAATATGCCGGCGGCCTTGCCGGCGGTGAATACGCTGACTGGAAACACGCATCTGACAGGTAACGGTACCGGCGGCCTTGCCGGTGGCATAGCCGGCGGTGAATTGATCGTGTTTCTTTCACATAGCGTGTACGGTGTTTTCTATATCCGTCCGGATCGTGCCGGCGCACAGTGGACTGAACTGAGCGGGGGCCTTGAAGCGCTGGAAACCACCGAAAACGCCGACGAAGTTTCCGATTTTGCCGTTATATATAATTCGTACCAAGGCGGAGCTGCCGTACCCGAAATTTATGTGTCGCAAACTTTCCGGCGGAGGATTTACCGTCTTGACTGGGAGCGAAGAACCTTCAATCTAATTTGGTCGGACAATACTCCGTTTGGCACTGTGGATTCCCTTGATGCCGGAAAAACCTCCGTTCGTTTTTTATATGAAGGAATGACGGCTGATGTTAATACAACGGATATGAAGATGCGCAATCGTCAGGATATTCTGAAAACTATACAAACAGTTCCGGCGCATATCAAACCGAACTGTATTGTGATACGGGAAAACCATATACCGGGAGAACCGGAAACGGTAATTCTAAGCGAATTGTGGTTACTCAACGAAAAAGAAACAAGTGTTGCGGCAGTCCCCGATATCCGCAGTTCAGCCGAAACGGGGAATACCGTCCCACGAGGTGTTGCGGTACGAGCCGCCGGCAGGGAAGGTATTTACCTTCCGGTGAATCACGCCATGGACAGCGGCTCACTGCGTCCCTATCTGGAAACGATAAGCAGCCGCAGGCTTGACATGATCGTCATTGACATGAAGGACGATTACGGCCGGCTGCGTTTTACCCCGAACAATAAGGCAATTAGCGAAAAAGGCCGGGTCTTTCGTCCGTTGGATATTGATGCCTTTTTACGGGACATGAAAGATCGGGGTATATTCACCGCAGCCCGTGTGGTGGTGTTCAAAGATCCTGAACTTGCCGGAAAAGAAAACGGCAAATACTCCGTTTGGGATGCAAGAACAAGCAGGCCCTGGGAAGGCTATTATGACACTCGACAGAAAAAGATCGATATAAGTGACGAGGATCGCCGTAATTCACTGAACAGGTTTTTTCCCACCGGCGATCCCGAATATGAAATTGTCCGTACTTTTTACGACGAGCGTTGGGTGGACCCTTACTCGGAAGAGGTCTGGGAATACACGGCGCAGATAGCGGAAGAACTCCACCGGCGGGGTTTTGACGAGATTCAGTTTGATTACATCCGTTTTCCCACAGACGGGATAAATCTCGGCGACGCCCGTTACCGCTGGCAGGAAAACGGCATGGACATGGAAAGCGCCATTCTTTCTTTTTTACGCCATATCCGCTCAAGGGTAACGGCTGTTATTTCCATTGACATTTACGGGGCAAACGGTTGGTACCGCACCGGTGCGCGTACAGGTCAGGAGGTGGAACTGCTGGCCCCCTGGGTGGACGTTATCTGTCCTATGTACTATCCCAGCCATTTTGAACAGTTTTTTCTGGCTCAGAACCCGCCGGAACTCCGCCCCTGGCGGATATATTATCACGGCACATTGCGCACCGCCCGTATTGCCAGGGGGCAGGTCATCGTCCGTCCCTATGTGCAGGCTTTCAAACTTAACGTCTCCTACGACCGTAGATATTACAACCTGGATTACGTTCTCCGTCAGGTTGAAGGTGTCCGCATGGCGGGTAACGGCGGCCTCACCTATTGGAACAATTCAGGCAGATATGCCGATATACCCGTACCGTAGAGTGAACGGTGCCTGTCACCTTATGCCACGTCGGCCGCCGTGATGGTTAGTTTTCCGTCCGCTTTACGGGTGGCAATTTTCCGGAAATAATCACTGTATTGCCTGTCCATTACCGCCACATGGGTTAAAACCCAATTCTTTAAGAAATAAGCGAATTTTTCCAGAACCAGCCTTTTACCGGCCTCGAAGTCCTTTACGCATTTAACAACAGTCAATGTAAATTCATCATGCGCCCTTTTATGTTCGGCATAACCGGGAAACTTGGTTGCTTTCATGAATTTTTCTTCAGTTGTAAAGTGTTCCCTTATATATCGTACCGCAAACTGAATAACTCCCTTAAACCATGCGCGTTCTTCTTCTTCGTTTCCCGTAGCGTGATCAAATAACTCATTGACAAAATTCAAAAGCCCTTTGTGCTGATCATCAATGAGTTTTATCCCCATTGAGTACGAATCGGACCAGTAGACCTGCTTCCCGCCTGTCGTAACCGTGTTGGATTTTTGCCTTATCATAAAAAACTCCTTGTCGGGGGTTTCCCCATGATTTTATCCTTCACTACTTAATATAGTTATAGAGAATTCGCAGGTTTCACCTATGGGGAAAAAAGATTTATCACAAAATACACCCTGACACTCAAGGTCAGGCCTGATTGTGGTGTGAATCTATTTATCTACAATCAGCAACCCAAGGGTTGCTGTTTTGGTAAGGTATTCGTCTTCGGACTTTAGTCCGCGGATACTTCGTATCCTTCGCGTACAATGAGGCTAAGGAACTTTCTGGTGCGTTCTTCTTTGGGGTTTTGGAAAACATCGGCGGGGCTGCCCTGTTCGAGGATTTTACCGTCTTCCATAAAGATAACCGTTTTTGCAATTTCGCGGGCAAAATTCATCTCATGGGTAACGATGATCATCGTCATGCCGGTGGAAGCGAGTTCTTTTATTACAGTTAACACTTCGCCGATCATCTCGGGATCGAGGGCGCTGGTAGGTTCGTCAAAGAGCATTACGTCGGGGTTCATTGCAAGGGAGCGGGCGATGGCGACCCGCTGCTGCTGTCCGCCGGAAAGCTGCCACGGGTGGGAATCCGCTTTGTCGGACAGGCCCACCCGGTCCAACAGTTCCAGTGCCTTTGCCTCGGCTTCCTTTTTGTGCATTACCCCCAGATCAACCGGCGCGAACATGATATTTTTTTTTGCCGTCAGGTGGGGAAAAAGGTTGAACTGCTGGAAAACCATGCCGATGCTGCGGCGGGCCTTGTTCAAATTAACGTGTTTGTCCGTCATTTCATGACCGTCCACAATTACCGTGCCGGATGTCGGTTTTTCCAGCATGTTGAGGCAGCGCAGAAACGTTGATTTGCCTGATCCGGAAGGGCCGACTATGCAGATAACATCGCCTTCATGCGCTTCCATACTTACCCCCTTCAGCACATCCAGTGTGCCGAAGGATTTGTACAGATCCCTAACTATGACTTTTTTTCGCCCTGAAGAATTTTCTGTAACAGGGGCATCTGTCGGGGCTCTCACCGTGCCGCCGTCATTCGTTCGCACACGCTTGTTAATTCGCGTGCCTGTTTCGGGTGCCATAATCCAGCTTCTTTTCGACACGGGTCGAGATTTGGGAAAGTACGGTGATAATCACAAGGTAGAACAACCCCACGATAGTCCAGGTGGCGAAGGACTGCATGGTCCTGCCGATATAGATCCTCGCCTGGTAAACAATTTCCGCAAGGCTGATGACCGATACAATTGAAGTGTCTTTCAGGCTGATAATGAACTGGTTTACCAGCGCGGGAATGGAAACACGGACAGCCTGGGGCAGGATGATTCTAAACATCGCCCGGTAATGGGAAAGTCCCAGACTGCGGGCCGCCTCCATCTGTCCGGGATCGACCGCCATAATGCCGCCCCGGAAAATCTCGGCGATGTAGGCCCCGGCGTTCATCGACAGGGTGATAACTCCGGCAACAAAAGGGGAGAGGCGGAAGTTAAACCCCAGGGATTGAATAAGCTGGGGAACGCCGAAGTAGATAAAAAAAACCTGTACCAGAAGGGGCGTTCCCCGTATCACCCAGATGTACGTCCTGGCTGTAAGGCGCAGGGCGGCCGTTTTCGACATTCCCAGCAGACAGAAAAATAGTCCGAGTACCAGGGCTATTGAAAGGGCAATGAGGGTGGTCTCAACCGTTATCACCGTTCCCTTTATGAGGAGCGGGAAAACATCCCTCATTACCTGTGAAAAATTCATCGGTTATTTATTCGGTCTTGATGTACTTGTCTAAAATTGCCTGATAGGTGCCGTTGGACTTTAGGTTAGCGAGGCCCTGATCGAACATCTTGAGCAGATCCTGGTTTTTCCCCTTGAGAACGGCGAATCCGTAAGAGGAGCCTTTTTCCATTCCCGTAACCATTTTCAGGCCGTTCCCCTGTGAAATGCCGTAGCCCATAACGGGGTAATCTTCAAAACAGGCGACGGAATTGCCTGTCTTGACCTCTTCGTACATAAATGGCGATA
>Ga0082212_10006845_pt1 | contig 15209 bp, 13 predicted proteins | sample TergutNt197P3_FD_71548 | JGI IMG/M metagenome (GOLD analysis project Ga0082212, IMG submission 71548) | Neocapritermes taracua P3 segment gut microbial communities from Petit-Saut dam, French Guiana - Nt197 P3 | ecosystem: Host-associated > Arthropoda: Insects > Digestive system > Gut ...
AAGCCGTCGCCCTGAAATCAAGCGACGCGTCCGTTAGGGACATTCTCGGCAAGGCGTATTTAAAGAAAGGAACTCAGTCGCTCTCTGAAAAGCGATACCAGGAGGCTGTACAAACCTTGCTCAAGGCAAAGACCTATGATTCAAACAATGGCTACGTCGACTACAATCTCGCTGAAGCGTATTTGTTTGAGAAGCGTTATGCCGAAGCTGAAAAGGAGTTTACGGCGGCAAGCGTAAAACTGCCGGACAACGCCGAAGTATTCACGCGGCTTGGGCTGGCGCGTGAAAGACAGAATAAACATGACCAGGCGCTGGCGGCGTACAGAAAAGCCTACGAACTTGATCCGTCGCGGGAACTGAAAGAAACCGTAGACCGCGTTAATGGAAATATACGGAAATGATGTAGGGGCGTAGCGTGCTACGCCCAAAACCAAAATCGCTCAAAATTACCGTTCGTGAAACACAAACAAGGGCGGTTCGCGTAGCAAGGGCGTAGCACGCTACGCCCCTACATTACATTACGGAATAGGTCCCGGCGCCTTGTCGCAGGTTCCCCGCGTCGTCGATCATTATTACCTGAAAAGGGTAATTTCCCACGGGACAATCCTCTTCGACCGGAATGGCAACGGAATACGTCGATGCTTCGTTTTCCGCGCCGCTTTCAGGGACGCTGTCCCGCGCCTGAAATGTTTTTCCAGAGCGTGAATCACGGACGAAAACACCCTCCGGGTAAATGTCGCCGGCCGAGTCTCTGATAAATAAATTCAGGATTATCGGTTTGCCTGCCTGCGCGGGATCCGCAACCTGCTCGATTTTCAAAAGAATCGGAGCCTCGCTGCTCTGTACGGTGATCTCTTCAGGAATTTCATACGCGCGCACTTTTTTCAGCCATGCGGCTTCAATTTCCGCCGCAGGCGCTTTAAATGCCATATTCAGGGCGTTCAGCAGGCTGTTTTTCCTTAGGGCTTCAAAAAATTTCATCAAGCGGTTGCGGTCTATTTCGCGCTGGGTCAGGAGCAACGTAATGCCGGGCGCCGCGTTGCGGTGATTTCTTCTCCCCCCGGAAAATTCCAACCATGCCCGCAGCCGGGAAAATCCAAGACCGCCTGTTTCATCCAGCAGTTTAGCCGTCGCCCATGCGGCATCCAGCGTGCGCGAGCTGTGGTTGTATTCGTGCGTAAGAATTTCGGCCATTCCTTCAAAAAGAAATTCCGTATCTTCCCGCTGCGCCCCCTGTGAGAGATTAATCAATCCAAGCCGCGCAATTGCGTATGGAAGGTTGTGCCTCAGAAATTTTCTCGCGTCCGCCGTTACTTCCGGCTGATTCATGCCGATCGTGGCGCGCCCTGACCGGAAATTCCATGCGCTTTCCGAAGCGTTCCAGTCCAGCACAACCGAGATATTGCGAGGAAGGCCGTTGTTTGTGGCTCTATTCATGTACTCATAACAACGTTCAGCCTCCGCGGACAGTTCCCGGCCCAATATCTCCCTTTCCGCAGGATATTGCAAAACGACGTGTTTTGACGACGCGCTCCGCATTTGCTGAGCGAAAGCCGTGCCATTGACGAGAATACCCAGAATCAGACTGACACGAATAAACCTTGATATAATTTTCATTAATTCAGCAACGATCGGGATTATTTTGGAAAACTTGCGACGGCGGCCTGCTCGCTGTCATAAGAGTCAAAAACATTCAGCAACTTGGTGATGTTCAGCAGATCCTTGATCCGCGGATTCGGAGACAGCAACTTGAAATGACCGCCGCTTTTACGCAGCGCCGTAAAACAACGGATCAGTTCGCCAAGCCCCGCGCTGTCCATGTAGGGAACTTTTCCAAGATTTAACAGGATTTTTTTCTGGCCCTGCTCCAATAGATTATCGACGGCTTCCTTGATCTCCACGTCTCCATCCCCCAGGAGTATTTTTCCATCTACGTCTATGATAACAACATCGTCTATTTTCCTGGTTGAGAACTTCATGCCGGAACCTCCATGCGAAAACATACCAAAACTAACACAGCAGACCGAAAGCTGTCAATTCACTATGGATACACATACGATTGTTCAGGTTCAATTACTTCGATTTTCTTGACTTTGCGCGCGGGCGACGGGTAGCATATTTGTTTCCTGGAGAGGTTGTTCATGAGTCTCAGTCTGTTGGCGGAATTCGGCAATTCAGAAGAGCGCGTGGATCGGGCGATTGCCGCCCTGCGCGGCGGTTCGGGCATTCTTGTCACAGACGATGAAAACCGCGAAAACGAAGGGGATATTATTTTCCCGGCGGAAAACATTACCGAAAGCCAGATGGCTGTTCTTATCCGCGAATGCAGCGGAATCGTATGTTTATGCCTGACTCCTGAAAAGGCCGACACGCTGCGGCTGCCGCTCATGGTACGTGAAAACGATAGCAAATACGGCACGGCGTTCACCGTTTCCATTGAAGCGGCTGAAGGGGTAACAACCGGCGTTTCGGCCCACGACCGCGCGCTTACCATCCGGACGGCCGCGCGGGCCGGCGCTATACCGGAAGATTTGCATCGTCCCGGACATGTTTTTCCGCTGCGCGCCCGCGCCCGCGGCGTTCTGGAGCGGCGTGGTCATACGGAGGCGACGGTGGATCTGATGCGTCTTGCCGGATTTCAACCCTGCGGCGTACTTTGCGAACTGACCAATCCCGACGGCACAATGGCCAGGCTTCCGGAAATTGTCGCCTTCGGCAAAAAACACGGAATGCCCGTGCTGACAGTGGAAGACATCGCAAGTTACCGCGCCGCAAGGGAAGAACTTGCGGCGGCGGGTTAGCTTTTTATGGCGACCTCCGCAAACCCCGAAATCAAGGCTTGCGACCGAGACAAAAGCTGCGTAGGGGCGCGATAAATCGCGCCCAACCAAATTAAATGAGCATTTTGTCGAGGGAGCGTAACGCAGAGTTCGGGGTTTGCGGAGGTCGCCATATGAATTAACATTGACATATGCAACAGCGTTTTCTTAACATGCTCTGTTGTAATAAGAGGAGAGTAAACAATGAAAAGAGACGCCACTAAATGCCCGCTTTCGCGCCGATCCTGTATCAACTGTTCCCTGTATCGTGGAAGACATTTCAATCTGTGTTTTCAGGATCACTACCGGGGGGACAACCGAAAGGGAACCGGCCCGGTTCGAAGCATGGGTTATCTGGCCGCGGCGCGTATTGTCAAAGCAAGCAATAACTAACGCTTAAAGGGAGACTAAACATAAATGAAGGCCATTACCACTGATTTTGAATATCTGCCCGCAGCGACGGTCGGGGAAGTTCTTGATCTGCTTTCCCAGCATAAGGACGATGATTACAAGATCATCGCCGGCGGTCAGTCTTTGAACACCGCAATGAAACACCGCCTGCTCACTCCTGAATTAATAATCGACATCAAGGGAGTATCCGAGCTTGACTACATTAAATACGACGACAAGGACGGCCTGAAGATCGGCGCGCTGACCACGCACCGTTCCCTGGAAAGATCCGAAATCGTCAGGAAAAAATACGCTTTTCTTTCTGAAATGGAAGAAAACGTCGCGTCGGTTGAAACCCGGAACTGGGGCACCGTGGTCGGCGACCTGGTGAACGCCGATCCCGCCGCCGATCCCGCTCCGCCGCTTATCGCCCTGGACGCTTCGATTACGGTCGCGTCCAAAGGCGAAACCCGCACGGTCCCCGCCGAGGAATTCGCCGTTGATTTTTTTGAAACGGTCGTTCAGCCGGGCGAACTTGTCACGGAGATTCAGATTCCCGCGTTGCCCGCGCGCACCGGCGTTTATTTTACGAAATATTCCCAACTGCACGGGGATTACGCCCTGGCGTCGGCTGCCGTTCTCCTTACGCTCGACGATAAAAAAGAAACCTGCTCAAACGTTCGTATCGGTCTTGGAGCGGTAGGCGCAACGCCCATCCGCGCCGTTAACGCCGAAGCCGTTCTAAAGGGAAAGAAGATTACCGACGAACTGTTGGCACAGGCTGCCGAAGCCGCATGCGGCGAGATCAGTCCCATTTCAGGCATTGAGGCGTCCGAGGATTATAAACGGGAACTGGCGGGAACGCTCTTGAAACGTGTCGCCAAGGAAGCCCTGGCGCGCGCCCAAAAGGCCTAACATACGATACAGGGGAGAAATCATATGAAAAAACATTTGAGTATAGTTGTGAACGGAGAACCCCGCGATCTTTTCGTCGAGCCCAAGACTTTGCTGGTTCAGGTCATAAGGGAACATCTCGGCCTCAAGGGAACGCATCAGGCATGCGACAGCAGTTCATGCGCGGCGTGTACGGTTATTGTCGAAGGCAAAGCCGTAAAATCCTGTTCGGTTCTTGCCTTGCAGGTCAACGGCAAGGAAATTACGACCATTGAGGGGCTGGCGGAAGAAGCGAAACTGCACCCGATTCAGCAGGCGTTCGTCGACAACTGGGCTTTCCAGTGCGGATACTGCACATCGGGGCAGATCATGTCGGCAAAAGCTTTGCTGGACGAAAACCCTGATCCGACAAGAGAAGAAATCCAACTGGCTATGGACGGGCATCTCTGCCGCTGCACCGCATACAACATGATTAACGAAGCCGTGAGGGACGCGGCGAAACGGCTGCAGGCGCGCAAGGCCGGCAAGGAGGTTGCATAAATGGCTAAAGAGATAGAATATTCGATTATCGGCAAACCGACGCCCAACGTGGACGGGCCTGCGAAAGTAACCGGCGAAGCCCAGTATACGATCGACATGACGCTGCCGAACATGCTTTACGGCAAGCTTCTGCGCAGCCCGTATCCGCACGCCAAAATTCTCAGTATCGACATCAGCGCCGCGGAACAACTGCCCGGCGTCAAGGCTATCATAACCGGCAAGGATACGCCCGGCGGCAAATACGGCCTTTGGAGGCGTTTCCGTGAACTTTCCGACCAGGAAGTGCTCGCGACCGACAAAGTCCGCTTCATCGGCGATCCGGTGGTGGCCGTTGCCGCAACGTCCGATGAAATAGCCGAAAAGGCGCTTGATCTTATCGAAGTTGAATACGAGCCGCTGCCGGCCGTGTTTGATCCCGTTGAAGCGATTAAGGACGACGCTCCCGCGGTTCACGAAGATTTCCCGAGCAATATCAACGCGACGCGCCACATTGAATGGGGCAACGTCGACGAAGGTTTCGCCCAGGCTGATTACGTCCGCGAAGACAGATTCGTCACCGCGCCCATACATCCGGCGCCGCTGGAAGTCCACAATTCTCTGGCCAGCTACGATAAAGGCACAGGCCGGCTGACTGTGTGGTCCTCAACGCAGTCCCCGTACTTTTTGCAGTTGGGGCTTGCCGACGCGCTGAAACTCCGCGAGGGCGACATCCGTGTCATCAAGCCGCACGTAGGCAGCGGTTTCGGCGGCAAAAACTCGACGATGCCCGATTCCGTAAACGCCGCGCTGTTGTCGATGAAAACAGGCCGCCCGGTCAAAATCGTATATAACCGCGATGAAGAATTCACAACAACCGAACACCGCACGGCGCAGCACATGGCTATAAAGATCGGTTTGAAAAAAGACGGTACGATCGTCGCCATGGAAGTAAAAACCATGGTAAACGGCGGCGCGTTCACCGGCCTCGGCGCCACGGATCTTTATCTTACCGGCACGTTTATCACCATGCCGTACAAGATTCCCAACTACCGTTATGACGGCGTCCGCACCTACACAAATACGGTGTGGGGCACGTCTATCCGCGGTTTCGGCTCAGTGCCGGGCAAGTTCTGCTCTGAAACCCAGCTCGACCGCGCGGCGAAAGATATCGGCGTCGATCCGCTTGAGATTCGCCGTCTCAACGCGGTTTATCCAGGCTATGAAGCGCCAGGGCAGTACACGTTTGAAAGCTGCGGCCTTATGCCCTGCATCGAAAAAATGCAGACCCGCGTAAAAGAGAAATGGCCCACGCTGGAAGAAAACGAAGGCATCGGTTTTTCGGCCTTCGCCTACATGTCCGGCGGAATTTTCAACTGGATCGATACGCCATACGCCTACTCTTCGGCGCATGTGAAAGTCAACATCGACGGGATGGTTGATCTCTATACGCAGGCGTCCGACATCGGTCAGGGGCACAACACCGTCGCCGCAATGATTTGCGCCGAGGAACTCGGCGTGGGCGTTGAAGACATACGTTTGCACCTCGGCGACACGGCGCATACCTATACCGACCTCGGCGCGTGGGGAAGCCGCGAAGTTCTGATGAACGGCAACGCCATCAAGGACGCCGCCGCGCAGGTTAAAAACAAGCTGATTGAAATCGCGCGGCTGAAACTGGGCGAAAATATCGCCTACGACCTGGTGTCGAAAAACAAACGCGTTTATCTTGAATTGCGGCCGGAACGCGGTATTTCATACTACGACCTGGTGCAGGATGCCATACGCGCCAACGACGGCGTGCCGATTACCGGCGTGGGTCACTACACGCCGCATAACAAGGGCATGATTTCGCCGGCTTACGGTACGGGCATTATGGCAATAAAAGCCAAAACCGACACTGAAACCGGAGCAGTTATCACTGAAGATGTTCTGATAGTGCATGACTGCGGGCAGGTCATCAATCCTCTGGGCGTGCGCGGACAGGTTGAAGGCTGCGTTCACATGGGGCTTGGTTACGCGCTGTGCGAAGAAATGCCGATGGACAATGGCATGGTGCTCAATCCCGAGTTCGTGGATTACAAGATTCTGCGGACACGCGATATGCCGGAAATAGAATTCCTCGAAGTTCCGACATATGAACCTAACGGGCCTTTCGGAGCCAAGGAAGCGGCTGAGGCGGTAATCGCGCCTACGGCGCCGGCGTTGGCAAACGCCGTATTCGCGGCGACGGGCGCGGAGTTCTTCAGCAACGTCCTGAAACCGGAAGTGGTGTTAAACGCAGTTCGTGCCGCGGCGGCAAAGAAACAGTAAGGAGAAAAAGAATGGCAAAGTATCGTTGTCCAATGTGTCGAAAAATATCTTCCCGGCATCTTGATCTGGCGCGGCATTATCTTGGTCAGACCGACAAGAAGCATAAGGAATGGCTGAAAACCCAGGGACTTTCCTACGCCGAGTTAATTAAGGCTCAGGTAACAGAGTTTGGAAACAAAGGCTACGAAGCCCTTGCGGCGGTGCTCGAGAAAGAAGCTCCGGTTGTTGAGGATGTAAAATAGGTTTGGTTCGGTGAAGTCGATAAATTTTATTGATTCCCTATGGGAATCAATAAAATTTATCGACTTCACGTGTTTTTAGATTCAAAAAGGAGTCGCGTAATGATTATTGAGGGGAAATTTACGATAAACGCACCGATTCAGACGGTGTGGGATTCGCTTCTGGATCCTGAGACTCTTGGCAAATGCGTGCCGGGAACTGAAAAAATGGTGGCGCTTGACGCCGATACATATGAAAGCGTCGTCAAACAGCGCGTCGGCCCGTTCAAGGTGACGCTGAAATTCACGACGAAGCTGACCGAGAAGCGCGCGCCTAACTACATCAGGGCGGAAGGCCGCGGCGCGGATATCACAAAGCTCGGCACCTTTTCCACGACAATGGAAGTAAACCTGACGGAAACCGCGCCTAATAACGTGGATGTCGCATACAAGGCCGATGTAAGCCTCGTGGGAAAACTTGCGACTTTCGGCGAACGCATTATGCGCGCCAAGGCAAAGGATGTAGGCGACCAGTTTACCGAAAATCTTAGAAGCAGTCTTAATGCATGATGCGCGTAAATACTAACGTCGTGTGATTTCTTTGAAATCACACGACGTTAGTATTTAGGTTTATCCGCCAAGAAGCTTGATAAGTCGCGCACGCGTGGTTGGATCGACAACCTTATTGTTCCGTTCGAAATACCACGCAGCGGCATTTCCTTTTGTGTCCTTTGCCGTGATATCTGCACCAGCAACAATGATCGCCTCAATTACCTGAGGCGATGCGTTCTCGGCGGCGTACATCAGCGCGGTGCGGTGATCGCGCTCAAGATTCACGCATGCATACTTCTCCACCTGGGTTGCGATGTTTACATTTGCGTTGTTGGCGATCAGAAGTTCGACAGCGTTAAGGAGATCGTGCTGCGCTGCGTACATCAGCGGCGTCTTACCGAACTCGTTTGTATCGGCATTTGGATTTGCGCCGCGTTCAAGGAAATAATTCGTGAAACCGGTGTGGCCAAGCGAGGCAATTAGAGCATTGCTTAGCACTTTGGCATTATCGATGTCAAAATTCCGGTCTGATGGCAATTTAGGATCAATACCATATGGTTCGTGGGCGCGCCTGATGCCGTTTTTACCCGTGAGGTCACGGATCAATTCCATAGGTTGGCGCGTGTACACTGCGGCATATAGCGCATCCCGCCAAACTGGTTCCGGAAGGTCGCCACGGTCGCGCTCACTAATCTGCATGTCTTGCCATGCGGCGATGGCTACGCGCGCGATATCGGACGGTGATGAGTCCGGCGTAATCGGAAGGTCGGCGTCGTTGTGCCAAGCTGTCCGGGTGAGTCTGAACTGATCGTAGTAATGGTTATAGATGAGGTTGTCCAACACTCTGCGCCACGTCCACTCGGCCATGCGTTCCACTTCGTCTTCCGATTTGGCATAGCCGTTGAGATAATATGCGCGCAAATCCATAACGAACCTGCTGCGGCTGGCCTTCATTTCCAGATAATCGCGCCAGCTTTGTGGGTCAGTTATAGCCCAAGACAGATAGCGCAATTCGCGCGCCGCGTCCGCCCGCCGCAAATCCTTCTTTTCTTTCTCGTTTGCGGGCGGCGCGGGCATTTGCATCGCCCACGGACGAAAGAGCGCCGTGGGAAGCACTGTATCAATCGGCGGCGCCGTCCATCCCATTGTGCCCAGACAAGCATTTCCCTTGGAACTGCCATAGACATCACGCGCGGCGAGGAACAACGGCGAAGAGTCGCGAAACGCGGCAATGGCGGACTTTGCGGGAAAAAGATCTACGCTGCACACGGTCTGTGGATTATCAATAGCGTCCAACTGGACAAGTTGCGCGGACAAGGGAGATGTTTCAGTTAATTCTCTGTTCAAAGGCTCGGTGAGAGTATAGATATGGCCGGACATTTCGATGATCGCAACACTGCCGACTGGGCCGTAGCTAAAAAGTGAACGATAGTTTGCGCCAGGCACAGGCTTGTCATTGTCGTCGAGGCTGAGTGAACCATATCGTTGGTGTTCCTTCTAATATCACTAACCTGCGTGGCAACGTTATTTTTGTGAGCAAGAAGCACAATCTCAATCGACCTGATGGGGCAAATGCCCTATGAATACTGGTTATGCGAGGGGTTATATGCTGAATTTCAGGCATTTTGACGAAATTTTGGTTTAGCGGCTGTCCAATATTTTGAATTTTAACCAAAATTAAACTTTTATTGACAAAATTGCTAATTGTTCAGCGTTTCCTTAGAGATAATGGAACAAAAACTGGAAAAATTGAAAAGTTGAACATATTTACTTTTTATTATACTGAGGCGGAGCCGGCTGAGATAATATTTCGGCAAGACGGTCAGCCGCGGCCTGGTCAAGCGTTATATTTTTATCGAATGTTGTCGTCGCCATATCACCATCTCCTTTATATTGATAATAACCCGGTATTAATGTATAGTGCGTGGTGTGAAAATGAAATTATACGAGCAGTTGAAGTTAAAATTTGAGAATCCCGACCGGACGGGGAATCCCGAATTTGGATTTATCGGCGCAATACTTGATAAGCATCCACAACTAAACATAAGTACACGGTTAAAGGAAAAATAAGGATATGAAAATCGCTATTGCGGGAACAGGCTATGTTGGACTGTCTAACGCCATTTTGCTGGCACAAAATAATGATGTCGTAGCGCTGGATGTTATACCTGAAAAAGTAGAAATGATTAATAATAAAAAATCACCGATTTGTGACCCGGAGATTGAAGAATATCTGGCTACAAAAGAGCTAAAACTGGTGGCGACGACGGATAAGAAACAGGCTTATGAAGGCGCGGACTATATCGTAATCGCAACACCAACAGACTATGATCCGCAGTTGAATTATTTTAATACGCAGACAGTTGAAACTGTTATTGGGGATGCGCTGGCGATTAACCCACAGGCTATAATGATTATAAAATCAACAGTACCCGTTGGATTCACTGAAAAAGTAAAAAAGCAATTTAATACGGAAAACATTATTTTCTCACCTGAGTTTTTGCGGGAGGGGAAAGCTCTGTATGATAACTTGTATCCTTCGCGAATTATAATTGGCGAGCGCTCGGAGCGCGCGAAGAAGTTTGCTGACTTGCTGGCAAACGGCGCTATTAAAGAAGATATTCCGATATTATTTACGCGCGCAACGGAGGCAGAGGCGGTCAAGCTTTTCTCTAATACATATTTGGCTTTACGGGTGGCTTATTTTAACGAATTGGATACTTATGCGGAAGTTCGCGGGTTAAATGCTAAAGAAATTATCGAGGGGGTCGGACTTGATCCGCGGATTGGTTCTCATTACAACAACCCTTCGTTTGGATATGGCGGTTACTGCCTGCCAAAGGATACAAAACAGCTTCGCGCTAATTATTCTGATGTTCCGAATAACATCATTGAGGCTATTGTTGAAGCAAACCGCACACGTAAGGATCATGTTGCGGATATGATTTTGCGCCGCCGGCCGAAAATAACAGGAATTTACCGTTTGACCATGAAAACCAATTCAGATAATTTCAGAGCATCCTCCATTCAGGGAGTTATGAAGCGGTTAAAGGCCAAGGGAATTGAGGTTGTGATTTATGAGCCTGCGTTAAAAGATGAATGCTTCTTTAATTCCCGTGTGATTAGAGATTTGGACGAGTTTAAGAAGATCAGTGATGTAATTGTTTCTAATCGCCTGGCTCATGAGTTGTTGGATGTTAAAGATAAGATTTATACAAGAGACCTGTTTGGAAGAGATTAGGGAAACGCTGATTAATTACCTGGGCATACAGGGCGTAGTACGCTACGCCCCTACTTGTTGCGCGGTGCTCGCAACCTCGACTATCCTTAGTATAAAAATCAATTAACCCGGATCAACTGTTTGCCTGACATAGATATTTTTCGCCACGTCCGGTTCGAGGGCTATTTCCGTCTCTTCACATTGCACAACATAAGCCGGCCATTTCTGTATGAGCCTGATATTAATGCCGGGAGATATGCCGAGCGACGAAAGCTTGAGCAGGCGCGAGTGCTCTTTCGTTGAAAAATAGGCGACGCGCGCCGATTCGCCGACGCTCAACTGATCGCACGGCACGACGACAGGCGCGACTTTGTCGCGTTCCTGTCGGCAGCAATCCCCTTCAGGGATCAATTTTTCATGCGGGCAAAGCCGCGGATGACCAAGCAGCGTGCAGATCGAGTTTGTGATTCCCTCGGCTATCATGTGTTCGTATTCGCAGGCGGCTGTTTCGATTTCATCGACATTCATGCCAAGAACATCAAACAGCAGTCTTTCCGCCAGACGGTGACGGCGGATGATCGACTCCGCGGTTTTCTTTCCGTAGTCAAGCAGGCGAATGCGCCCGCCCGATTCCCGCGCGGCCATTCCATCGTCAACGAGCCTCTGTATAAGTTCTTCTGAAACTTCCGTATGCGCGCCGTCGGCTACCTGTTTTCCCGTCGCGACTCCCTGTTCTTCCAGCGTCCAAAGGACTTCAAGCACTTCGGAAATTTCTTCGGAAATTTTATTTTTCACAAGTAATTCCTTTGGGTGGTTCGCGAACCGCCTCTACGAAAACTGAATGTTAAGCGCGCGCAGCGCCCAGTTCAACACGGTTCCGACGGCGATCGCAAACGGCGCGATAAACGCCGCGATAGCCAATGCCCGTTTCATGCCCTGCTCGCGGATAATCATAAAAAAGCTGGCTATGCAGGGAATAAAAAGAGTGATTGTCACGAGACTGACAACTACCTGCCGTCCGTCAAGCTGTCCGTCTCTCGCCATGGCGTACAGCCCGGCGGCGCCGTAATCGCGTCGCAGAAAACCGAGCAGGAAAATGCCCGCGGCTTCCACCGGCAACTGTAAAAGGCCCGCGATAACCGGCTCCATGCCGCGCTGAAGCCATGTCATCAGGCTCTGTTCCGCAATGTGTACTTTATCCAGGGTAAAAAGTATCAGCGTACCCAGGAGAAACAGCGGCGCGGCTTCTTTCAGATACCACTGAACGCGATACCATGTTTTGAGTACGACGTTTTTCAACTGCGGCGTGCGAACCGGAGGAATTTCAAAAATGAATTCGCTCGGCCGCCCGCGAATGATTTTTGATGAAAGCCAGCCGACCAGAAGGGTTTGCGAGGCGACAACGGCGACGACTGTCAGCACCGCCGACACGGAAAATCCTGAAGCGATTCCCAGCATCACGCCCAATTGCGCGGAACAGGGAATGCCCAGCGCCAGCAGCAATGTGGCAATCAGCCGTTCCCGTTTAGAACTTAGAATACGCGCTGACATGACCGCCATTGTGCAGCATCCGAAACCCAATACAATCGGCAGCACGGCCTTGCCGTTAAGCCCCATTATTCGCATCAGCCGGTCGGAAAGAATCGAAAGGCGCGGGAGATAGCCGCTGTCCTCCAAAAGGCCGAAAGCGATGAAAAACGCTCCCACAACCGGCAGGACAATTCCTATGGCGTACGAGACGCCCATTGAAATCAGGCCGTACTGGCCGACCAACAGGTCGGCCAGAAAACCGTCTGGAATAATTGCCTGAAAAAAGGGAACGATACACCGGCCGAACAGGACTTCCTCGATCAGCCCTACCATAAGCTGCGCTCCCGTATAGCCGACAAATTCGTACAGCAGGAGCAGTACGCAAATTAGAATTGGAATGCCTGTAGCGGGGCGGCGCGAAAGAACGCCCAGTTCGCGGGCAAAGCTCCGGCTGATGCGGAGCAACACGCTCAGAGGAATAATGACAGGAACGATAAAGAATAAAAAATGAATAAGACCGGGAATTATGCCGAACTGAAAATGCCCGCCCTGTTCGATACCGCCCAGAATGACGCGCAGCGGATTAGCCTTGATCGGCGCTTGATACGCGGGCAGAACGGCGTTAAGCCATGTTTCCGTTTTTTCCAGAAAAAATTTATAAGGTGTAGCCGTCCCAAAAAGCCCGCCGATTTCATTCCATATAAAAAACAGCGTCCCGAAAATCAGCAGGCCCGTCCATAGTTTTATTGAAAACCTTTCGTTTTCGGCGACAGGCGCTTCCTGTTTCTTTTTGAAAGAATCGACGGCGTCTTCCATAAGAAACTCGCGGGCGTCGCCGACGGCGCGGACCGGATTTCCGCCCGCGGATTGATAAGCGTCGCGCCATTTTTCCAGTCTGCCCAGCCCTGCTCCAAACGTTTCGGCTATGGTTTTATTAAAATCGCGGTTTTTTTCCGCCAGCCATTCCACGGCCAGCAGGGCGGGCGCGGGAAGATCTTCGATCGGCGGAACTGTCTTTTTTTCGGCAAGCCGTTCGGAAACCGGATTCCTGGGGCGATCCTTCGCGTTCAGAATCGCGTTCAGCAGCCGCTTTTTTCCCCTGGAATATATGGCGGCCGTTTCCACAACTGGAATGCCGAAAAGCTCCGATATGCCGTCACCGTCGATGAATATGCCGCGGTCTTCGGCCTCATCGATCATATTAAGAACAAGCACAATCGGGATGCCGAATTCCGCAAGCTGCGAAGTAATCAGCATTGTGCGGCGCAGGTTCTTGGCGTCGGCCACCTGGACGATGACATCCGGCTTTTCCCGCAGCAGAATCTCGCAGGTGACCCGTTCATCTTCGGATTGCGGAACCATGCTGTTTATGCCGGGCGTATCCACCACCTCGTAATCGCGCCCGTCCAGACGCATGTGTCCGCGGGAAACCTCGACCGTCGTGCCGGGAAAATTCGAGACCAACACATAGCTGCCCGTCAGAATCCTGAACGTAACGGATTTGCCAACGTTGGGGTTCCCGACCAGCACAATCTTTCCGGACGCAGATCCGGGTTCCTCATCAACCATCATCCAGACGCCTCGAGATGAAATACACGGGCTAAACCAAGTATAATATCATAAGGCGTTTCCTGTTTATTCCGCCACAATGAAATTTCTTATTGATGAGAAAACACGGGTTTCATGTTAAATTGAATCAGATTAAAGGTTAAAGATATGAATGATTCTTTTGACGAATGCGTGCCGCGGGAGTTCAACGATCCGGCGATCCTGAAATCCACCCTGTACCACCTGTCCGAAGGCGTCGTCGTCGCGGATCTGGAAGGCCGCTTTTTACTCTGCAACCATACCGCGCAAAAACTGCTGCAAATTGCCGCTGACGGCGGCATGCCGCGCATGTGGGCAGATATAAGCGGGTGCTGCAAGGCCGATGGATTGACGCCGTATACGTTTGCCGATATGCCCAATGTTCGTGCCGTTTCCGGTGAAGATGTAGCCGTCGAAATGTATATCCGGAGCGAGCAAAACCATTCGGGCTTCTGGATCGCTTTGCGTGCGAATCCGCTGTATGGGGAAAACGGCGAAATACGCGGCAGCGTCGTGGTTTTTCACGATATCAGCCAAAGGGTTAAACGTGATACGCGGTTGCGCATTCTGACAGGCGCGGTTGAACAAACAGCCGACAGCATTATTATCACCGACCGGAGCGGCTTTATAGAGTATGTCAATCCGGCGCTTGAAAGCACTACTGGGTATGGTCTTGAAGAATTGAAAGGTCTTACGCCAAGCATTCTCAATTCCGGCGTTCACGACCGGATGTTTTATGAAAAACTCTGGGACACGATTCTTTCGGGGAAAGTATTCCGCGCCACAATGGCCAACAAGAAGAAGAACGGCGAAGTGTTTTACGCGGAACAGGTCATTGCGCCCATGTGGGGGCCGGCCGGATATATTACGCACCTTGTCACGATTTTCCGTGACGCGACCGAGCAGAGAAAATTGCAGGAGCAGCAGTTCCAGATGGGTCTGGCGCGCGCGGTGCAGCGGCAGTTTTACGAGACGCCGCCGCCGCGCGTTGAAGGTTTCGACTTTGCCGCCGCCGCTTTTCCAGCCGACGCCATAGGTGGTGATTATCTGGACTTCGTGTCCATGCCCGGCGGCCGCGTCGGATTTGCCATAGGGGATGTTTGCGGGCACGGCCTCAGTTCCGCGCTTCTGATGGCCGGGCTGCGCGCTTATATACGCGCGTTCGCGCCT
>Ga0082212_10006846_pt1 | contig 15208 bp, 12 predicted proteins | sample TergutNt197P3_FD_71548 | JGI IMG/M metagenome (GOLD analysis project Ga0082212, IMG submission 71548) | Neocapritermes taracua P3 segment gut microbial communities from Petit-Saut dam, French Guiana - Nt197 P3 | ecosystem: Host-associated > Arthropoda: Insects > Digestive system > Gut ...
CCACGGAGTCCATGGTCACAAAGAACCCTGAAGTCGTGAATATGCACATCGACTCTTTTGAGCGCAGCAGCCAGGAACTCAGGAAACTGATCAACGAGCTGCAGGATATCGTCATGTCGATACGCATGCTGCCTGTGTCCAACTCGTTCCAGAAAATGCACCGCATCGTCAGGGACGTCAGCAAGAAAGTGGGCAAGGAAGTCGAGCTGGTGCTTATCGGCGAGGAGACAGAAGTCGACAAGAACATCATCGACACTCTCTCAGACCCTCTCATGCACTTGATACGTAACTCTGTCGACCACGGTATCGAGACCCCGGACGAGCGCAAGAGGGCGGGCAAGCCCGCGACCGGGAACCTTACTCTCGAGGCAAGAAACGCCGGCGGCGACGTCGTGATAATCGTTGCCGACGACGGGCAGGGGCTCGACCGCGATAGGATCATAAGAAAAGCCACCGAGAAGGGGCTTAACGTAAAAGCAGACCACGATATCACCGACAGGGAAGCATACAATATGATTTTCCTGCCGGGTTTCTCGACGAACACGGAAGTGACCGAGTTCTCGGGGCGCGGCGTCGGCATGGACGTCGTCAAGCGCAATATCGACAAGGTCGGCGGTTCTATTTATATCGAGAGCTCGCCAGGCGAGGGTATGACCGTCACAATACGCATCCCGCTGACGCTTGCAATTATCGATGGGATGAAGCTGCGCGTAGGCAACCTTGTGTTTATAGTTCCGATGCTGTCTATCCAGGAGTCCTTCAAGCCGAACGACGGCGATGTTTTCCTCGACCCGGACGGCAGCGAAATGATCATGATACGCGGCGAAGTATACCCTGTTATGCGGCTGTACAGAATATTCGACATCAACCCGGATTTCGAGACACTCGACGATGGCATTCTTATTATGATCTCTACGGATACCACAACGTTCTGCCTCTTCGTCGACGAACTGATCGGAGAGCAGCAAGCTGTCATTAAACCGCTGCCCGACTATATCCAGAAGCACAACATCGGCATGCATGGCATTGGCGGCTGCGCGGTCCTCGGCGACGGCTCGATAAGCCTGATCATCGATATCAACAGTCTAGTGGCTGAGTGATGTTTACGATTGCTCATTCATCGTGAACACATGCGCCCTGGCGATGCCGTACATAGGTATTACCATATCGCTGCTTGTGAGTTCCGCTTTGTAGTAAGCTATGTCTCCGTTTAGCATGTAATCCGCGAGGATCACTTGCATTCTGTAGTAATCAGCTATCATTTCTGTTAGCTCCAGCGTTACAAGATATAACGCGTCGCCGTCAGGGCCGGCATACGACGCGCCCGGCTCCACATCTCCTCTATATATCACTTTGATGATCACGCCTGTCTCATCGTCAAGCGTGATCGTCATTGTATTTTCGGCGGGGTCGTTGAGCACAAAGTCCCACACTATCATGTTGACTGATGGTTCTGCTGTGTTTATTACAAACGCTGCGCCTCCGTCGGTCACTGTGCTTTTATCAAAGTCGAACCGCAGCGGTCCGCCTTTGAAGCACCTTGCGAGCTCTGTTATCGCCTTGTCTGTAGCGCTGGACGTATCCAGCGCCCTCCCTGTTTTTATCGGGATTTTCTCAATGCCTCTGCTTGCTACAAGCTCGATGCGCTCGGCTATGCCAAGCAGCGGGGCGGAATCGAAGTTAAAACCCTGCATGTCGGCCATGGCGAGCTTGTCGAGAGTCCTTGCATCTGTTACTCCGGCTACAATGTTCGGGAGGAAAAAGCTCCCGATGAGAACAAACGCAACAGCCCCCCCAAGCAGCAGCCTCGAAGCGGCGATATGTAAGTTTTTTATTTTCGATATTAGCGCGCTCATACTCTTCACCTGACCCCTAGGCACTAGCCACTAGCCACTAGCCACTAGCCTCACCGTCACCGTTGTTCCCAAGTTTACCCGGCTCTCAAATGAAATGTCACCGTCATGCAGGGCGGCGATCTCGTCGCATAGCCTGAGTCCCAGCCCGACTCCGCCTTGCGCGCGCGAACGCGATTTATCCACGCGGTAAAACGCGTCTTTTATTTTCATAAGCTCATCTTCGGGTATACCCCTGCCGTTATCGGAAATGCTTATCAGGCAGTTCTCCCCGTCCTTTTTTGAGCGGATAGTTATCTCGCCTTTCCCGTCTATCGACTTTCGTGCATTGTCGACGATATTTAGAAGCAGCGACATGAACAGGTCCGGCTCCAGCTTGCAGACGCTCGCGTCGCAATCGTATGAAAGTCTGACTCCGCGCTGCCCGAGGACAGGTTTGAGCAGTTGCGCAGCGTCCCTGACGATGTTGTTTATCACTACCGGAACAAACTCAAAGTCGCGCTTTTTGAGCACTATGAGTTCAAGCAGCTTCAGCGAGAGGACTTCGAGCCTGCGCCCTTCCATGAACACATAGTTCGCGGCTTCGCGTCTTTCCTTTTCAGGAAGGGTATGCCCCCTAAGCAAGTCCGCGTACCCGATAATCGACGTTAGCGGCGTCTTTAGCTCGTGCGCAAGGCCGCCCATAAACTCTTCCTGACGGCGCATCGTGTCTTTCATTTCATTTATGTTGACTTCAAGCCTGTCTGTCATGTCGTTGAACTCAGAAGCCAGGACGCCTATCTCGTCATGGCTGCTTATCGCGGCGCGGCAGCTCAGGTCGCCGGAAGCGACTGTGCGCGTGACTGCCGAAAGTTTGCGCAGCGGCGAGGTCATCCAGTATGTCAGCAGCCATGAGATCGCGGCGCCGATCACCGCGGCTGCAACGAAAAGCTGCCTGTATATCGTCTGCTGGTACTGCCTGCCAAGGTATACGGGGCTCAGATCGTAAATGCTCTCTAAATGCAGTATGTGCGCTCCGAACTCAAACTGCCCGGTGATTTGCAGGAGGTACGCGCCTTTTCCGTCGCGGAAAGTGAGCATCGCCAGTTGACCGCTCGCGGCACTGTCCGCAAGCTCGTCGTTATATATTGTACTCTCGTGGGTAATGTAAACGACGCCGTTGCTATCCGTCAATCGAATGGACAGCCACGTCTGTCCGCCCTGCGCGTCGAGCCGCGACAGTGTGCTGATGAGTTCCTCATACTCCCTGCCGCCGCTTCTTTGCGGGCTTCCCTGCTGCCCCGACGGCGGCGGGTCCCCGACTGCGGAGAGTGTGTATAGTATCATCCTGTGCGCGCTCGCCGCCGCGTTTTGCGACTGGCTGAGCGCGTTCCCCGAGCTTGCAGATATGAGCACGCTGCCGCAGACGCCGAACGCAAGCGCAAGCATCGCGGTAATAGCAATCATCATCTTAAGCCCAAAACGCATAATTGATTCCTGTCTATGCCTCAAGCCTATAGCCGACTTTGTATATCGCCTGGAGCTTGTCCTCCCAGCCTACTTTTTTGCGAAGGCGCTGGACGTGCAGGTCGATGGTGCGGCTGTCGCCGAAGTAGTCGCCGCCCCATACTCGCTCGTAGATCGTCTCGCGGTAGAGTGCGGTACCCGGATTGCGGGCAAACAGAAGCAGCAACTCGTACTCCTTGCGAGTCAGCGTGATTTCTTTCCCATCACGCTGTACGACCATGGAAATCGTGTCTATTAGCAGCCCGGCCACCTCTAGCAGTCTATCAAGCTTGTGATAGCGCCTTAAGACCGTCTCCACCCGCGCAAGCAGCTCAATAATCTCAAAAGGCTTGACAAGGTAGTCGTCGGCGCCCATGCGCAGCCCTTTTACCCTGTCCTCGACTGTGCCCTTTGCAGTTATGAAAATGACAGGGATGTCGAGCGGGCGGATATAGTCCATTAGCTCAAACCCGTCGGCTCCCGGCAGCATGACGTCGAGCAGGATGAGGTCAAACCGCTCGTTTTCAAGAATATCCGCCGCTTTTATACCGTCATCGGCGCATTTGCATTTGTACCCGGCTTTAGTCAGGCTCATGCGCAGCAGGTCGGATATCGCCTTTTCATCTTCAACAATAAATATGCTAACCAAATCTTCCTCGCAATCTACAAACCTTAAAAGTGCTTCTTCAGGAACGCGGCGATCGTGTCGCTGTTTTCTTTTGTGTTGAACGCATAGTCAGAATGGTTGCGGTCTTCATAAATTATTAGCTCAACTCTGTCGTCGCCGCAGACTTCACGTATCCTGTCCGCAAGGATCGTCGACTGCTGGTATGGAACAACGCCGTCCTGCTTTCCGTGAAGCAGCAGCGTGGGCGGGATGTCTTTTGTGATAAAACTGATTGGGCTGATGAGCTTCAACAATCCAAGGTCGTTAGTCCTGAATACAAAATCGTAATGAGTAGAGTTCGGATCCTCACGCCTCGGGCGCGGGACGCCGGACTCGCGGAAGAAGCGCGTCGTGGGCTCGTCAAGGGTGGACGGGCCGTACATGGAGCAAATTGCCTGCACTTTGTCACAGACGCCCGGCCAGCCGTATTCCTCGCCCGCATACTCGGGGTGCCCCGCTGTGTACCCGATCATCTGAGTTAAATGCCCCCCCGCTGAGTCCCCTGCCATGGCAAACCGCTCCGGGTCAAAACCATACTCTTCCGCGTGCGCCCGCGCCCAGCGCACCGCTGTTTTGACGTCAAATATGAATTGAGGGAACATGAGCGTCCTGGACGCCAGGCGGTAGTCCACAGAAATAAGCGCATAGCCATGGTCGAGCAGCCCGATCATGCCGTCCAGAAAGCACTCCGTTTTTGACCCCATCACCCATCCGCCGCCATGCACATAGATCATAAGCGGGAATGGCGCTTTGCCGGATTCCGGCAGGTATATGTCAAGCTTCTGCTCAGGTAGAGTCCCATACTGCACATTAAGTATGCTGTTTTTCACCTTAGTCGGGTCGAACCTCGTCGGCCCTGCCATTTTACCAAAAGCCGCGAGTTCCTCTTCCGACATATAATTGCACCCATCGTCAATTATCTCAATTTCTTTCTTTTTTGCCATATCATTCTCCCCTTCTTTCACAGTAAAAAACTCTCCCTCGCATCTTCCGTTCCCACTTAGCCCCTGACCCCTGACCCCTGACCCCTAGTCCCTAGCCCCTAAATCCTGACGCTTGCGCCTCATATCTCAATCGTTCCGTCAAAGCATTTTATCGCACTGCCTGTCATGAATACGCCATCGTCAGTATAGCGTATCTTTAAGTCACCGCCTAGCAGTTTTACTGTTATATCAGCGTCTTTTTTGCAATAGCCATTTTCGACTGCGGCTATTGCAGCGGCGCATGCGCCCGTGCCGCAAGCTTGTGTCTCTCCGTTGCCGCGCTCCCATACGCGCACGAAGAGGGTCGTTTCGTCCATTACCAGAACAAACTCAGTGTTAACACGCTCCGGGAAAATCGGGTCGAACTCAAACTTCGGGCCGATTTCCCTAAGCTCGAGGCTTTGGACCTCCGGCACGAAAACGACGCAATGGGGGTTGCCGACGGAGAGGCATGTTATTTTATACTCCGCTCCCCCGATAATGACGGGTTTGTCAATAATTTCTGCGCCGCTCAGAGCCACAGGTATCTTCTCCGGCGAAAACTCGACTTTACCCATGTCAGCCATCACAGTCGAAACCAAACCGCCCGTGGTGTACACTCGCGTTTTTCGAATCTTGCCGTCGGTTTCGATGAGCATATCCTCTTTCCGGACTATCCCTTCATCGTAGAGATACTTGCAGACGCAGCGCAGAGCGTTCCCGCCGACCCCGCCGTAGGTTCCGTCCATGTTATACAAGCTGACCGACGCGTCCGCCGTTTCAGACGCACCGATAATAACGACTCCGTCGCCGCCTATCCCCAAATGCCTGTCCGACAAGCGTATACTGAGGCTCTCCGGGTCAGAGATTTCGTCCTGCAGACAATTGAAATATATATAGTCATTGCCGCATGTCTGCATCTTTGTAAATGGCAGAACACGTTTAGACTCGCGCATATTATTGATGTCGACAAGCTCGATGGTTTCTTGTGAATACCTGCTCAGCAGACAATCCGCAACTGCATCGGCAGTGTCGACCGATGTGAGGCACGGTATTGCGCGTTCGACAGCCTTCCGGCGTATCTTTACGCTGTCGCGTTCAGGGTTGCGCCCCTTTGTCGAGGTAGAGATAACATAGTTCACTTTCCCGTTTTCCATAAGCGACAGTGTGTTGTTCTCGCTTTCATATATCTTGCCGACAGTAACCGCGCCGATGCCGACGCTTCTCATTTTTTCCGCGGTACCGACGGTCGCGTATATCTTGAACCCGAGCTTCGCGAACTTCTGAGCGACCGCGATCATCTCTGCCTTATCCTGGTTCGTGACCGAGATGAATATGCCGCCCTGCTTGTTCATGTTGTACCCCGCTGCGCGCAAGCCTTTATACAACGCTTCTTCGCGTGTGGAGGCGATTCCAAGCACTTCTCCGGTCGATTTCATTTCAGGGCCAAGCTGCGTGTCCACGTTGCTGAGCTTCTCGAAGGAAAACACCGGCACCTTGACCGCGACATAGGGCGACTTCGTATAAAGCCCCGTTCCGAAACCCATATCCTCAAGGCGCTGCCCAAGCATACAGCGTGTTGCGAGCTCTACCATCGGCACGCCTGTGACCTTGCTTATATACGGAACCGTCCGCGACGAACGGGGGTTGACCTCGATAACATATAGTTCCCCTTCGGTCAGCAGGTACTGGATGTTTACGATCCCTACTACACCCAGCGCCATTGCAAGCCTTTTCGTGTGGTCTATTATCTTCGCGCTCATCCTGTCGTCCACGTTCCATGCAGGATAGACCGCTATGGAGTCTCCCGAATGGACTCCCGCCCGCTCAACATGTTCCATGATCCCCGGGATGAGGATATCCGCACCATCGCATATCGCGTCCACCTCAAGCTCGGTTCCGGCGAGGTACTTGTCGATCAGCACGGGGTTTTCAATATTCTGCCGCAGGATGATCTCCATGTACTCCCGTATATCCGCTTGCGTGAATGCAATGATCATATTCTGGCCGCCCAGTACATATGAGGGGCGCATCAACACGGGAAACCCGATTTGCTCCGCCGCCGGTATAGCTTCAGATTCAGACATTACAGTGACTCCTGCAGGCCTCAGAATACCCAGTTCTTCAAGCAGTCCGTCGAACCTTTCACGGTCCTCTGCGGCGTCGATGCTGTCGGGGGGCGTTCCGAGCAGCTTTACGCCGATCCCGTTTAGATACGACGTGAGCTTAATCGCTGTCTGCCCGCCGAACGCTACGACTGCTGCGTATGGTTTTTCCGTTTCGATGATATTTCGCACATCCTCGCCTGTCAGAGGCTCAAAATAGAGCCTGTCGGCGGTGTCGAAATCGGTCGAGACGGTTTCGGGGTTGTTGTTGACGATCACTACGTCGTACCCTGCGCTCTTGAGTGACCATACGCAGTGCACCGATGCGTAATCGAACTCGATGCCTTGCCCGATGCGGATCGGGCCGGAGCCGAATACTATAATAGTCTTCTTTTCCGCGCTAAGCGTTGCTTTGAACTGCGCTGCTTCGTTCTCATCGTCGTATGTCGAGTAAAAATACGGGGTCTCAGCCGCGAACTCTGCAGCGCATGTGTCGACCATCTTGAATACCGCTCTGCGCGGATTTACGACTTTTACCCCCGACAGCCGTTCGATGACGCTGTCCGGAAACCCCATGTGCTTTGCCTGCAGGTATATCTCATCGTCATAGCCGCCGGCAAGGTTTTTTTCCATTGCTACAATGTTCCCCAGCTTATGCAAGAACCAGCGGTCGATTCTTGTTGCCTCAAACACCGCATCGACAGAAATCCCGCGCCTGAGCGCTTCGCATACAATGAAAATCCGCTCGTCTGTGCAGTCATGCAGCCTGTTTTTCAGTTCGTCCGTGTCAATGTTTGCACAGTTTTTATCTATGAAGCAGTCTTTGCCGATCTCAGCGCCGCGGACAGCTTTCATGATCGCCGCCTCAAACGTCGTGCCAATCGCCATGACTTCCCCCGTCGCTTTCATCTGCGTGCCGAGGGTGCGTTTCGCGTAAACAAATTTGTCGAACGGCCATTTGGGGAACTTGACGACGACATAATCTATTACCGGCTCGTCACCCGCGCTCGTCTTGCCTGTTACGGCATTCTTGATTTCCTCAAGCCTGTATCCGATCGCGACCTTTGTAGCTACTTTTGCTATCGGGTACCCCGTAGCTTTCGACGCGAGCGCCGACGAGCGCGACACACGCGGGTTGACTTCGATAACCATATATTCAAAGCTGTCCGGGTTCAGCGCGAATTGGACGTTGCATCCGCCTTCAACGCCCAGCGCGCATACGATGTCAATAGCGGCGCGGCGGAGCATTTGGTATTCTTTATCCGCCAGCGTCACCGCCGGGGCTATGACTATGCTGTCGCCTGTGTGGACGCCGACAGGGTCGATGTTTTCCATTGAACACACCGCGATGGCGTTGTTGTCGGCGTCTCGCATAACTTCGAACTCGATCTCTTTCCACCCGGCGACTGACTGCTCTACAAGTATCTGCCCTATCGGCGAAGACCTGAGCCCGTTCTCCGCTACTTCCAGAAGCTCTTTCGTATTGCTTACCAGCCCGCCGCCCGTGCCCCCCAGCGTGAAAGCGGGGCGGATGATGAGCGGGAACCCAATAGTCGAAGCGAAATCACGCGCATCTTCCAGTGTCGTCACTACCATTGATGGGATGACCGGCTGGCCGATGCTCTGCATGGTATCTTTGAATATCTGCCTGTCCTCCGCCTTGTCTATGGTGTCGAGGCTCGCTCCGAGCAGCCGCACACTGTGTTTACCCAAAAAGCCTGACTTGAACAGCTGCATTGACAGCGTCAGCCCCATCTGGCCCCCCAGTGTCGAAAGCAGGCTGTCCGGCTTTTCTTTTTTGATTATCCGCTCAAGGACAGGTATTGTCAGCGGCTCTATGTATATTCTGTCCGCCATGTTGTTGTCGGTCATGATTGTCGCGGGGTTTGAGTTGACAAGCACGACTTCGATACCATCTTCACGGAGAGCGCGGCATGCCTGCGTCCCTGCATAATCGAACTCCGCTGCCTGCCCGATAATGATGGGGCCGGAGCCGATCACCATAACTTTCTTTATATCTCTGTTAAGCGGCATCTTTTTACCGTGCCTTTCAGTGGCAAAGCCACATTTTTGGAGTGAGGCGTTGTACCCGCCGGAATCTCATGCTCACTTGTTACGCCAATGTTTTAGAAATCGTCGCGTTCATAGCGCCGTTTTCGCGGATTATGCGGGTCAAAGCGCGAGTGTCGACGCCGCATAACCCCGGTATTTTCCTTTCGCGTAAAAAAAAGTCAAGGTTCCCTTCGTTTCTGAAATTTGAAGGCTCTTGACACCATTCTCTTACGATATATGCTGCTAACTGTATCGGGCCTGTGCCGAACTCCTCAGTAATGACTCCGTAGTTGCCTATCAGCGGGAATGTTTGAAATACTATCTTGCCGTGATACGCCGGGTCGGAAAGTGTCGCCATGTATCCTGTCATCTTTGTCGAATATACAAGCTCCCCGGATGCTTCCCCGTCATACCCGAATGACCTCCCCTTGAACACAGTTCCGTTTTCCAGTATCAAGTATGCCGCGCTCATAATCTCACCCCCGATTCTTTCAGCAATATTACCACAAATCCGAACCGCCAACAAGAGTTTCTTTGCCAAAAAGCTTAATCGCTTTCCGCGCGCAGCTGCGCATCTCCGCCTGTATCACTATTGTTTATATTGGCAGCATCGGACTTACTGACCGATGCGGTACGTGTGGTGCCGCCGGAAACATAACTCCTTCCGCATTCGGGGCAGCAGTCGAACGTTAACGTCACGGTCTGGCTTACGATCTCGCGGTCTTCGCGCCTGGCTTTACTGCGCTCATTGCGCACATGCTCGTTTTCGTGTGATGCGACGGCAGCCATAGCAGAGTTAGAATTGACTTTAGTCGGCGTCTGGAAACTGACGGACGCATCGTTAGACTTGTCGACATATCTCCTGCTTGCGCATGTCTTACATTCACCTTTCGGTTCGAGCGGGTTCACTTCAAACTCGCCAGTGTTGCCGCCCGGCAGGATACCATCCGGTAGTTTATACTCCGGCAGATCGCTTTGCGGGCGCGGCGGCGCAGCGTCCGGCGGTGCGACGCCCGGCGCCGGCTTGTCCGGAAGTCTATCCCAGTCGATAAGCGGGCTTGGCGATTCAGGCAGCGCAGAGCCTCTTGGCATTGACCCTGCTGGGTTTGGCGAAGCATTGTTCCCGGCCATCATATTGCGCCAAAGATCCATAGCTTCACCGGATATATCCACGCTGTCGCCCTGCGCGCTGTAGTAGCGGACTGCGCCATGGCTTAGTGCAGGCTCCGGCGCTTTTTCAACCGCGGCAGGTTGGCTGCGGGGAACCGGGGGAGCGTTATTAACCACCGGGCGCGCGGGCGGCAAGCCAAACCCGGCGCTGTATGCGTTCACGTTGTTTATCGACCCAACATTCATTGTGCAAGCCCTCCATGCGGTGATGCATTAATTCTACCACTGCTGCCAATCGCATGCAAGGGAAACAATTGGAGCATGCAGTTTTTCACAAAATTAACATAAAAATTACACAAACACAATATAATATCTGTCGTATAAATGGTATTATAGCCATAGCCTTATCAATGAGATTTTTTTGGAAGCAGGTATTATGATGAAGAAGCACCGCAAATTAAAGATCACTCTGCTTATATGCGCCCTGCTGGCTGTGTCCGCAACGGGCTATTTCTTTATTTCGAACTGGCTCGACAGCCTGCCGAAACTGAAGTATGATGTAAATACTGACGCCGCCTCCCCAATCGCCTACCCTGACGCGGAGTTTGCCGTGATCAGCGACCTGCACATATATGACCCGTCGCTTGGAGCTGACGGCACGGCATTTGAAGCCACAATGCAATCAGACAGAAAGCTCCTGCTTGATAGCATCGACTTGCTGGACTATGCTATAAACGACATTCTGAACTCGTCCGCTAAGTTTGTCCTGATTCCGGGCGATTTGACTAAGGATGGGGAGCGGGTATGCCACGATATTGCGGCTGAAAAACTCACAAGGCTTACGAATGCAGGGCTAAAGGTCTTCGTCATCCCCGGCAATCACGACGTTAACAATCCGGATGCTGTGTCGTATTCGGGTAACTCGACAACGCATGTGGATACAGTAACGGCTGAAGATTATGCGCAAATATATGCAGATTTCGGATATAAAGACGCGCTTGCAAGGGACTCCGGTTCACTCAGCTATGTAACCGAACCGGTGGATGGGCTTTGGCTTCTGGCCATCGACGCCTGCCGCTATAGGGAGAATGAACCGGAGAAAGGCGAGATCGTAGGCGGAAAGATCAGCCAGGATACGGCGGACTGGATCGCAAGCGTGCTGAAGGACGCCGCGAGTAACGGAAAAGCGGTTATAGTCATGATCCATCACGGCATTGTGGAACACTGGGACGGACAGCGCAAGCTTCACCCTGATTACTTGATTGAAGACTACAAGCATTTCGGCAGTTTTCTCGCATCTTACAATGTACGGTTGGCTTTTACCGGGCATTACCATGCGCAGGATATTACGCGGGGCGATTTTAGCGGTAAATATCTCTACGACGTGGAGACCGGTTCGCTTGTAACGGCGCCGTGCCCGATCAGGTACTGCACGCTGAGCGAAAACAGTTTTTCTGTGGAGAGCGTTACCATAGCGGATAAACTCCATCCCGGCACTGAATTTGCCCGAAACGCTACGGCGTTTGTGAAGACCACGGTGTACAACGAGGCTTTCAGCACGCTGAAGAACTATAAAGTGTCTGACAAAGACTCGGACATTATCGCTGACGCCGTGGGCGATGCTTTCGCCGCGCACTATTCAGGCGATGAAAACCCTGCCGAAAGACCGGCATTCGACAAAAGCCGCTTAAGCTTTTGGGGTAGATTCATCCTCTCGCAGCAGCAATACGTGCTGGACGGTTTGTGGAACGATTTGCCCCCGGCTGATAACAATGCAGTGTTTTCGTTCGAATGATAGTCTATAGAATTTAAATGTATTAGAGGATATTCTTTATGCTGGACAAAAGCGTGCCGTATGCAGGATTGTTTATGCGCAGGGAGGCGGGAACGCCGCTGGCGAACGCTCCTTTGCCGGATGGCTATAGTTTTGCGTTCTACAGCGACGGCTGCGCCCCTGACTGGGCAAGGATCGAGACGTCTGTCCTCGAGTTTAGCAGCGAGTTCGCCGCGCTGATGCACTTCAACGAGAAGTTCATCCCGCTCGCGGACGAGCTCGGGCGGCGCATGCTTTTTGTCGAAAACAGCGACGGCGCGAAAATCGCGACGTCTACAGCATGGTGGTCAGACATAGAAGGGGAGCGCCGCCCGTGGCTGCATTGGGTCGCAGTCGATCCTGCTTATCAGGGGCGTGGACTTGGCAAAGCTGTCGTCTCGCGCGTCACTGAGCTTATGCTGGAGATCGAAGGCGACGTGGACTTCTACCTGGGCACGCAGACATGGAGCTACAAGGCGGTAAATATATACAAGATGTTCGGTTTCCAGCCGACAAACGAGAAGGCTCTGTACCATGCCCGGCATGACAACTACAGAAAAGCTCTGCGAATACTAAAAAGGCTCGAGCGCAAAAGAGGGCGCACATGAAACGCCAAACAGCCGCGCAATGCGCGGCTGTTTGGCGTTAGTATTCTTATTATGATTATGCGTTGTCGTAAGCGTCCATGGCGGCGGGGAGGCATGCTGCCACGCCCGTGATGCCATCTGTCATCAGAGATACCAGAACGGCGCCGCGCACTTCCTCGCGCGTCGCGCCGGCTTTCTTCGCAAAACCCGCATGCGCTGAAACGGAACCGACTTCGCCTTTTGCCGTCTTGATCGCAAGATATACAAGCTGGAAGGTCTTTGCGTCGAGCCCGCCCTCTTTCTCTATAGCGCCCGCGAGGTCGAAAAACGCTTTACTCGTACCCGGGGACTCCGCCTGCCAAACTTCAAAGAAACTCTTTTCCGCCATGTTCATCACTCCTTAAATAATAATACCGGGATGTAAACCTAACGGTCTGCATCCCGGCGCTATGTTTTTCAAGATAAGTAGTCAAACAACCAGCCTGTGTTCGTGTAGTTGTACGACAGCAAGCTCCCTGTTCCTGAATACGCGAAGTTTTCCATCAAATCATTGCCAAACATCGATTTTGTTACGAAGTTCGCGGTATTGCGCGAAACATTGTCCGCAATCTTCCCCAACTGATATGTGAACCCGAAGTTCTTCCCGCTGTTGTCAGTGAAGAATTTTTCCAGCTTCCCGTTTTCCGCCGCTTTCCCGAACTGCTCTTCGTCGATGGTCATCTTCCCATCCTTGTCAAAGCCAATGCCAATGCTCGACAGCGAACTCAGGTATATCTTTGAAACGTTAAGCATTTTTGTCGCCAGGCCTTCTGCTTTCGGATCGTTCGAGTTCTTAAGCGCTTCGACGTAAATATCGTTGTAAGCCGAGACCATATCCTTGACGGCGTTCTTTGCATAACCGGCGTCCATACCCTGCGAGATCGTGACCTCTTTTTCTGATGCTTTGTTGAACGTGACGTTCAGGCCGTTCCCAAGGTCGACTGTGTTAGTAGCGGATGTTCGCGACGGGCCGCCGTCCACACTGTAGACCGCGTTTTGCGCTTTCTTTGACACGGTATCAGCGCCAACTTTCTTGACCAGTTCACCGCCGGCCATGTCTGTGATGCTAAACTGGCTTTTGCCCGAACCGCTTGCTCCTGCGAAACCTATCCCGCTGTTCCCTGTGGCGTTTGCTTCGATAACAAGCGAGCTCGTACCGTCTTCGGAATCTGTTTTTAGCGAAGCTTTTACGCCAACCCCGGAAGTATTGATGGCGTCCGCCATTTTTTGCTGGACCTGCTTGTTCGTATCGCCGGCTGCGACGTTGACAGACATCACCGTCGTCTTCCCGTCGACCTCAATTTTGAAGTAGTTCGTTCCGCTAGCGCCGAAAGCCGAATCTGATTCAAGCTTCTTGCCTTCGTTGACTTGACCTGTAGCCAGCTGGTCGATTTTTACAGAAGTGGTACCCGGGCGGTTGAAGATACTGCCGACATAATTCACCGACAGCACGTCGTTGTCGGAAGAAGTCATTGTCTTCTTCATAAAAGACGATCCGTTCGACAGCCCCTTGAGCGCTCCTGTGAGCTTGTTCGCGCCCGCCTTGATGTTCGTTACATATTGCATCGAGTTCGAGCTGAGCGGGTTTGTGTCCTTCGCGTTGTTGAACGGGAAAAGACTATTGCCAAGTTTGTTGCTGAACAGCGACATCTTGTTCTCGTACATGCTGTTGAACAGGCTGTATACGCTGTTGTAGCTGTTATTAATTGAATTAATGGCCATAACATGATCCCTCACAGTCATATAAAAGTATCCGTACGTCATAATTCTAAACCTTGTACAACCAATAAGTCAAGAAATATTTTTCCCCAATACACATAAAGGGGGCATTCGGAATGCCCCCTTTACTGCATTATTCTGCGAATCAATAAACCTTTTCGAGGAGTGCCAGCGCTGCAGGGCCTGTTGTCAGACCGCCCATTTGCGGAATCGCTTCCGTGAAGTGCGCGGCTTTCATGTGCGCGTCTAAAGAAGCCTGGTCTTCCCATTCCTCCAGCATCACGAAATGCAGCGGGTCATTGACGTCTCTGCAAAGCTCATACTTGATGCAGCCCTTATCCAGCGCATTCGTCTTCTCCACAAGCACTTTCGTAAGCGCCAAATACTGTTCGACACACTCCGCTTTTACATAATTATTCGCCGTTACCTTAATCATAACAGTTACCTCCTTTTTTCGTTCGTCGTCGGGCGAAAGAAAACGGTCGCCCCAATGTTCGTCACACTAGCCGCTAGCCACCAGCCACTAGCCACCACTATGCCTGCGACATTACGAAATCTTTCATATCATCCCAGGTATTGTATACGCCCTTGGCGTGCAGGTCGCTCATCTGCTCTGCAGAATACCCGAGCTGCTTGAGAATCTCTTCGCTGTGCTCGGCGAGCATCGGGCCCCTCGCGTATTTCATTGCTTCCGCGCCTTCTATTGCCACCGGAGGCCGAACCATTGCTCGCTTGCCGGACGGATAGTCGAACTCTTCAAATACGCCTGCAGCCCATGCCTGCTTGTCGCTGAGGACCTCATCCCACACCTGGCAG
>Ga0082212_10006848_pt1 | contig 15205 bp, 12 predicted proteins | sample TergutNt197P3_FD_71548 | JGI IMG/M metagenome (GOLD analysis project Ga0082212, IMG submission 71548) | Neocapritermes taracua P3 segment gut microbial communities from Petit-Saut dam, French Guiana - Nt197 P3 | ecosystem: Host-associated > Arthropoda: Insects > Digestive system > Gut ...
ATCTCACCCATTTGCCTTCTTCAGGTATCGGGGCAGAGGGATGAGCCGCACCTTGTTTTACGCAACACATTTGTTGCACTTCATGTGAATAAATCATAAATTTTACAAAATTATTATTGATTAGTTAAAAAATAATTTCATTTGAACACAGGATATTTTTAAGTCTTACACGCTTACGTTTTATATTCGTTCGTTCTAACGCTCTTCTTAAAAAATCCGCTACAAAGATAGTTTTTTGTGCTTAGAATATTGCAGTATTCATAAAAAAAACATACTTTCACAGTTTTTTTAAGGGTTTTTATGAAACAGGCTTTTCTGAAATTACATCTTTCGGTATTGCTGGCAGGCTGTACAGGCCTGCTTGGCAAGGTAATCAGTCTGAATGAAGGCTTGATGGTCTGGTATCGGTTGATGTTGACGGTTGTGTTGATTCATTTTTTTCTGGCAGTCGTGCAGAAATTTCAAAAGGTATCTTTGCGTGATTTTTTTCGGTTGACAGGTACAGGCGCTATACTGGCTTTTCATTGGCTGTTTTTTTTCGGCAGCATCAATGTTTCCAATGTTTCGATCGGGGTGGTTTGTTTTTCGTCTGTTGGCTTCTTTACGGCTATATTAGAGCCAATGGTGTATCGTTGCCGCATTTCGGTACGTGAAATTTTACTCAGTGTGCTCTCGCTGTGTGGTGTTCTGTTGATTTTTTCGTTCGATATGCGGTATCGGCTGGGGATTATGCTCGGCATTGTTTCTTCTGCACTGGCTGCATTGTTTACCATCGTCAATAAACGGGTAAGCGCCAATCGTCCGACTACTACTGTCCTGCAATACGAGATGTTGGGCGGATTTTTGTTTGTCAGCTTCGTATTACCTTTTTACTTAATTTATTTCCCTGTCCATACCATCATCCCATCGCTGCAAGATACATTTTATTTATTTCTGTTTGCCTTCTTCTGCACCATCGTAGTGTATATTCTTCAAATACAATCGTTAAAGAAAATTTCCGCCTTTACGTTCAACCTCACCTACAACCTTGAACCGATCTACAGTATCCTGTTTGCGATGTTACTGCTCAATGAAGCGAAAGAGCTAAACATCGCTTTCTATGCGGGATTAAGTCTGATCATTGTTTCCGTTGTGTTGCAGATGTATACTTATAAAAAAATTGAAAACTGAAACTGCTGTTCCCTATCATGGCGCAAAGGAAGTTCCGACAGGAACATGCAAAAGAATTTTAAAAATAATAAATAGAGTTAATTAAAAATAAAATAAAATAATGAGACAAATACATGTAACGTTGGAAATGGGTAAAGACGGTTATGGTATCTGGTTTGAAGAAATCGAAAATGTTTTTGGATTTGGTGAAACTGTCGAAGCAGCAAAAAAAGATGCAAAAGCAGCGTTAGAAGGCTATATTGTTGCTTTAAACAGATGTAATCAACCCATTCCTGAAATATTACAGAGCGAATACGAACTGGTATTTGAGTTTGATATTGAAGCGCTGCTAAAGTACATTGACGGTACAGTTACTAAAACGGCTTTGTCAAAGGCTTCAGGGATTAATGCGACACAATTAAGCCATTACAGTTCCGGATTGAAAAAGCCTCGCAGGGCACAACGTGAGAGAATAATAAAAGGACTGCATACAATTGGGACAAACTTGTTGTCCGTATCCTAATTATTTATTTGACAAAATAAGTGTTACGGATAGCCCGCTCCTAAAAAAGCGGGCTTTTTTGTCGTTGCTATATCTTTCCTCTTTAGTAATTGTTAAATCATCCGCTTTCAGCAAAAATAATGATGAAAAATTTGGATAATATACAAATGTGTCTTATCTTTGTGCCGTCAAATTTAAATAGAGAAAAATGAATAAAAAAGAAGCGAATGAGAGAGTTGCAAGACTCAAAAAACAAATTGCTGATTATACGAATGTTGCTCCTTTCGTAGGAATCAGCAAAAAAGATCAGGAAAGAACAATCAATCTTTTATTAGATGATTTGTCGAGAGAATTAAATAAACTAAAAGAAGAGTAATTAACCTGCCTCCCTCTTTCGAGGGGGCGTAACAAAAATGAGTTATGGATATTAAAACAATTATGTCTGATTATCACAACGCTTCCGAATCTCAAAAAGCGGAAATCAGAGAAAATCTGAAAAATGATTTTGTGTTACTTTCTGAAACTGAAAAAAAAGAGGTGCAAAGTTTATTCCTCGAAGGTTGGGATGCTGTTCTCAACGAAGGAAAAGCGTTTCTTGCCGAATTGAAGTTAAAGAATGAATTAGAGAGCGTTTCCAGGTATGTGTCAATGTCATTCATTGCAAAAAAATATTTTGGAAAAAGCAGGCAATGGTTAAACAATCGGATAAAAGGTAATTTTGTTAATGGTAAACCGGCTGCTTTTACTAATGATGAATTGAAACAATTTTCGTTTGCATTGGAACAAATGGGTAGCGAAATTAAAGCAACGGCGCTTCGTATATCTTGCTAAGTGTCTATTTAGGTTTGACAGCCGCCCGATACCATAACAGGTATCGGGTTTTTTTGTCCTTTCAAAGCCTGAGAAATCCGGCTTTTTTATATCTTAATCTTATGATTTAAAAAGCTGTTTATCTTATTGATAACCAGCTTTTTATCTCGTGATTCAGGCGGGATTCGAACCCACGACCCACAGCTTAGAAGGCTGTTGCTCTATCCAGCTGAGCTACTGAACCTCGTTTTGCGGGTGCAAAATTACATGAAATTTCAGGAATTCCAAGCGTGTGAAATGAAATTTATTATTTTTAAAGAAGAAAGACACAAATTCAATGGTGAATTGAAAATTGAAAGTTGAAAATTATTCAACTCAAATTTGTATGACTAAAATAATAGTCGTATCTTTGACGCCGAATTAAAATATATGAATTTATGAAAACTATACGTCTTATTATTGCCTGTTTGCCTTTTCTTGTTTCCTGTAAGAATCAGGAAAAGGGTATGTTAGATTCCAACACAATCGACATTGAATATGGTTTGCAAAACCCCGCAAAGCTAAAAACTTCCGATTTCGGAAAAACAATCCGCTATATTCCGCTCGAAACGACTGATGACGGTGTGGTAGGTAACAATCCCATCATCAAAGTACTAAAGGATTATATCGTCATGGAATTTCAATCTCCGAGGAGTTGTTTGCTTTTTGATAAAAAGGACGGCAGTTTTATTGCCAAAATCGGAAATATCGGACAAGGCCCGAATGAATATAGCGATATTTTTAGCTGGACAGACGAAAAAGAGGAATTTCTGTATTTTAGACGGGCGTCCGGCCAATTATTAAAATTCGATATGAAAGGGAATTTTTGTGGCAATATCGCATTTTCGACTCCTCCCGGACTGGCTGACTTTTACTTATTTACCGATTCGGAGATCATCGGATATTTTAGTGGATTAGGCCCGACACATCCGTTTTCATTAGGATTTTTTGATCAAGAGGGAAATTTGAATGATACAATTCCTTTATTATATCCAAAATTTCAATTGGATGCAGGAGAAGTCGAAGGGGTGAGCGTAATACGAAATGGAATCTCAAGTTATGGAAACTGGGGAAAAGCCGGCCTAATCATCATTGATTATAAAAATGATACAAGACAAATTATTGCTCCAAATGTGGCAAGAATGTGGAAAAATAACGGAAACGTTCGTTTCAAAGAGGATTATGTGGACACGCTTTATACGGTGTCCGGCAGCCAACTCATTCCGTCAATTATTTTTAATACAGGGAAATACCATTGGCCTTTAGAAGAAATAACAAATAAAAAGAACACAAATGAGCGGATTTGTGTTACAGATGTTTCTGAAAACGATAATTTTGTGTTTTTTCAGTGCATCAAAGGTTTACATTCCAATGAATCCATTTTATATAACGGACTGTATGATAAAAAAACAGGCGCAACGAAGCTCGGTACTAATAATGTAGCCATCGCTGATGATTTGACGCAATTTATGCCGTTTATTCCTTTGGGTATTAGCACATCAGGCGAATTTGTTTCTTATGTTGAAGCCTATAAAATCATGGCATGGTTAGAAGAACATCCCGAAGTAAAAAATAACGAACAACTTGCTTTTTTGAAAAACCTCAACGAAGAAATGAATCCGGTGGTCATTTTGATAGAGTTTTGATGTTAAATCTGCGAAAATCCTTCTCATCTGCGTCATCTGCGTGCTTTTGAGTCATCTGCGTGCTTTTAAGACAGCCTCTAAAACGGATACCCCACTGCAAAATGCCAGGCAAAATTATCCTTTATATTAAGTGGGTGAAGCACAGCCCATTTCATATTTCCTGCGACTTGCGGATTATAGGCTTTCATGCCCGTATCCAAACGCACCAAGAAATAATCAAAATCAAGCCTTAATCCCAATCCGTACGACATGGCTATTTCTTTGTAAAAACGGGAAATAGTGAAATTACCGTTCGGTTGATACGAATAAGAACGAATAGTCCATACATTTCCTGCATCTATGTACGCCCCCAATTCAAATTTCCAAAACAATTTTGAACGGTATTCGATATTGGCGTCCAATCGAATATCCCCTACCCTGTATACAAAAGTCGAATTTTCCGTAATCGGCATACTGCCCGGGCCAAGTGAACGGATCGACCACCCCCGGTTGCTGTTGGCGCCTCCGGAAAAATAACGGCGTTCAAAAGGCATTTCCTTCGTATTACCGTAAGGATAAGCAAGTCCGCCGCCAAAATGAAAAGCAATAGAGTTACGATTATCTATCCTCAGACTTCGTGCAAAATCAATATCCCCTTTTATATACTGAGAATAACTGATTCCGAACACCTGATATTGTCCGTTTCTTGTTTGCGGGGCGTTGAATAAATTGGACAGACCATACAGAATATTCCCTGCTGATTCGATTGCCATGCGAAACGAATAGGTGTTTCGTCCGCGTACCAACGGATCATAATTGTTAAATGAATAGGCATAGCCCGTACCTGCAATAAAAAGGTCGGAATAGTTATAGAGCGCGATCGTTTCGGGAAGAGATTGGAGAAATTGCCGCTTGATGAAAGGTAAAAACATATAGTTTACGTCAATTAATTTGAATACATGACGTGCGAACTGATTGGTCGGGTTTCGCCACATATAACTCCAGCCACCGGAAAGAATGGCACGTCCATATTCAGGGCGTCGCTGTTGGTTGTAACTGACTTTCAGCTCTGTGGTAGCCCGCACTTTATCTTTGAATGTCTGACTGACAGGGAATATAAACGAAGGAAAAACGATGGAGGCTTCGCCTGCAAACTCCCAATAATTGCCCTGTCCTGCCTCGTCGATAGATAACGACTCGTAGGCTCCTTTGACTTTGGCGGAAAACAACTCCGAGCCTTTAAAAAGATTGCGATGCTGGTAATTCAAACTGGACGCAAAACCTAAATCGCCTGCCGAATTGGTACCTTCTATCTCAACGCCAAAGCCTTGTATTTTTGCGGGCGCAGTAAGGATAGAAACATTCAATTTAAGCGTATCGTTTTCTTCAAATTCATCGTAATGGATATTGACATGACGTAGCGCACGTAAGGCAGAAAGCGCCGAATAAGTTTGCTCGACAACGCGTTGATTATACAACATACCGGGAGCAATATAGGTTCGTCGCTGCAACACACCCGGACGAATGCTACGTACATTTTTGCCATACAAAATGTTGATATTCTGCATCATAACCGAATCGGCCGGCACAAAACTCTCGTTTAGCCCCGACAACAGATTATCATAATCCGTGATTACCTGCACTTTATTAACATAATAAACCCTGTGAGGCCTTTCCTCAAGGATTCCATCCTGATTGATGTATTGAAATGGGGTTACAACCATTTCTAAGTCAACCCAATTCTTTTTCTTCAACGTATCCGCAAAAAATGTAATATAGTTATTATTAAACGCATAATAACCTCTTTGCCGCAGCAAACCGGTCAGGCGTTGCCGCTCTTTGTCGACAACATCCCAATCGAACAGTGCACCGGTATTGATTAATGAAGTGTATTCTTCAGAGGTTGAACGAAATAACGACCCAAACCAATTCGTTTTTGCAGCTTGTAACCGAAAAATACTGTCGATTTGCAGGTCTGAAACAGAGGAGAAATAGTGATCAATCCGATGGGGTGCATTTGCCTCAATATAGTAATTTACAGATGCTTTCTTCTTTCGGGTAGTATCTATCGTAAAGTTGACATCGGCATGAATAAAACCCTTATTATTCATATAATGCTTAAATTCGGTCCGGGCGATAGAAATCAATGTAGTATCCAATATTTCAGGCGGTTCACCTATCCTGCGAAGCTGTTTGTTCAGCCATTTATTTTCGTTACGCCCCGACCAGCCGTACACATAAAGCGGCCATTTCAACACACCGAAAATCTTATAATTAGGCTGTTGCCTGAGAAACGATTTCAAATCGTTTGCCTTGACCTGCGCACTGTCAATCGAAATTTTTACTTTGTCCAATAAATATTCATGCTCGCCCACGTACTTTGTCGTACTGCACGCAACGAAGCTCAAAATCAGAGATATAAATAAAAAATAACGAATTTTTATTAACACAGTGTAAAATTTTCAGTTTGCAAAAGTACGCTAAATAAATTATTTCTCGTACTTTTGAAATTGGAATAATGAGGATTTATGGTAAGCAAGGCAAAAATAAAACAAATTCGACTGTTGGAAATGAAGAAATACCGCGACGAAACAAAACTTTTTGTTGCGGAAGGTAATAAATTAGTGGCCGAGATGATGCCTTTTTTTGGGTGCGACCTGTTGATTGCCCGCACAACATGGATCGCCACACAAGGCAATTTGCCTGTCAAGGAATTGATTGAAGCAGACGAAAACGACATCCGGAAAGTCAGTTTTCTGAAAACTCCCCAAGATGTGTTGGCTGTATTTCGGTATCCGTCGTACAGTCTTAACGAAGTGAACCCTTCCGACGAGTTGGTACTGGCGCTCGACGGTATCCAGGACCCCGGTAATCTGGGAACCATGATTCGCTTAGCCGATTGGTTTGGCATCGAAAATATAGTTTGCAGCCCCGATACCGCCGATGCTTTCGGGCCTAAATCGGTACAAGCCTCCATGGGCGCATTGACGCGCGTAAAAATCCATTATACCAACCTTGAAGATTATTTATCCAAACAGGATATACCCTTGTATGGCACGTTTTTAGACGGAAACAACCTGTACGATGAAACCTTATCCGCGACCGGAATTATTATCATCGGAAACGAAGGAAACGGCATACGCCCGGCAGTCGAATCCCTGATAAATAAGCGGCTTTATATCCCCAGTTTCCCTCCAACCCGCCAACGCCCCGATTCCCTAAACGCCGCAATAGCTGCGGCGATTATTTGCGCCGAATTCAGGCGAAAACAAAGAGAAAGCGGTTAATGGTTAGTGATTAGTGATTAGTGGTTAGTGATTAGTGGTTAGTGATTAATGATTAGCGGTTAGCGGTTAGCGGTTAGTGGTTAATAATCTTTGTTTTGTCTGATTTGTAATCAAACGTAACATGGTTTCGGACAATATACGAAAAGCGAAAAAAAAACGTTATTCATATCAAATGATGAATGTTTAGCATATTTGTAAAAAAATTATGAAAGCAAAAAATGTTATTTTGGCGTTACTGTTTCTGATTACGCTGATTGCATGTAACATAGAAGAGGATCATTTGGATGTTGTGACGCCTGACAACTTCCCCGACAGTAATTTTTTTAAATTTCTGTTAGAAAGTTACGACATAAACAAAGACGGCAAACTCGATATCGACGAGGTGAATGCCGTACGGGAAATGATTTTTTCGGGAAACGTTGAAATCAATTCTATGGAAGGAATTGAATTATTTCAGAATCTGGAAAAATTAACCTTAGCGCATGTTCTTTTAGGGGATCATAGCGTTTTGAATTTGAGCGGCAATACAAATTTGAAAGAGTTACATGTCAATCATACAGGTATAACGACTTTGGACGTCAGCCACAATACCTTTTTAGAGAGGCTGGATTGTAATACAAATCGTTTGATGACGCTGAATATCGGCTCCAATGCGGTAATAAAATACCTGAATTGCCATTCAAACTTTTTAGAAAATTTAGATCCGGCAACTTGTCCGAATCTGGAAGTTCTGTATTGCGGCTTCAACTTGATAGAAGAATTGGATCTTACCGGTAATCCACTTTTGGAAGTCCTGCATTGCAATAACAACAAAATCACAAAAATCAATATCGGTCAGAATCCGGAACTTCGCGATTTGGATATTTCCGTTAATGAAATTTCCTTTTTAAATTTTACTCAAAATACAAGACTTAAAAAATTAGCCTGTAACGAAACATCGATCAATTCGTTGGATATTAGAAACACTGTTATTGATAGTTTGTCATGCTCAAGTTTTTACCTGAAATCGTTACACGCCAGAGGTAGCAGGACGTTGAAATGGTTGCAGTGTTCGGGAGAAACGGAAATCGTCGACGCCGGCGAATCCACGCTTGAAACGATAAAATACAATCAGAGAAGGAATTATACCGGAATCGATCGTGAAAACAACGCGACGCTATTATTAGACTTTTGCCCCAATTTAAAAACGTTTGAATTCATGCAATTTGAACAACATCCACGCGGATTGGTTTATGTTTTCAATTATGGAAAAATTGCCATGGATTTAAGCAACTGCCAATCCTTGCAAAGTTTTTCAGCCAACTATATTACCGATTTGAAAATCAACAATTGTCCGGCATTAAAAAGTCTGACGTGTATCGGTGAATTCCCTGATTTGGATTTATCAAATAACGGCGCGCTTGAAACTGTTTATTGCTATTCTACAGCCTTGGAAACTGTGAACATTGCTTCATGCGTTTTACTTAATGACTTCGATTGTTCCGGTTTATTTAAAAACATAGACTTCTCTAAAAACCGGAGCATGGAAAAATTAAGGCTTGTTACAGAAGGACTTACGGCGTTTGATGTCGACGCGTTATCCAAATTAAAACACATGGAATTAGGCTTGTGCAATATAAACGCCACTTTTAAAATCCATCTAAACCCCTCCCTTGAAGTTATTCATATCTACGATACCATTGTTGGAAGTAAGGGAGAAATGAATCTGAAACTTGAGATTGCTGATTTGTCGTCGTTAAAAGACATAAAAATGAACAGCAGTATCCTATCGAAAATCATGCTTGAAAACTGCCCAAAAGTTGAACGCATAGATTGTAGCAACTCATATTCATATTTTACTTACGAACAGCCTTCGTTCAGTTTCGATGTCGACAACTGTCCCTCTCTCCAAAACATTTATGTAACAGAGAAAAAAATGAATCATTTCAATGCAAGCAATTGCAATAACATAGATACGGTCAATATTGCAAACAACAATCTTACTTCCATTCGTCTTGATAAAAGCGTTAAATACCTCGACTGTAGTGACAATCAAATTAGTACGTTGGATGTCGACGGTTTTACAAGATTAAAAGAATTGTATTGTGCTTCGAACGAGATCGCCGCGCTTACGCATGATAGATGTAATCAATTAGAGGCGCTTGATTGTTCGGCGAACAAACTTATGTCTTTATCGCCGGAAAAACTATCCGGGTTAAAACTTTTATACTGTAATAAAAATCAACTTGCACCATCATTGAATGTCAGTAATAATCATTCTTTAGATAAATTGAACTGCGCTGATAATCAGATCAAACAATTATTTGTTAGTATGAGTCAGACGTTTTTCGAATTTAAAATTGACGCGCAAACGGAAATAGTTTACGTAGTTGATTAAAATTTGATTACTCATTCGTAATTATTCATTCGTCAGAACGAGTAGAAAAACGCTATCGTCGTACAATACCCGCTCAGGTCAAAGCCGACGCCTTTTGATCGTAGGGCAATGCCATTGCCGTCGTTGTATCCGATAAAACCAAATTGGGAAGCGGCAGTGATACGGTCAGTCAAAAGGAGTGCGACGCCGGGTTTAAATCCAAGTTGAAAACCTTCAAAATCGCCTACGCCAAACTCCATGCCTCCATCAATAAATCCTAACAAAATCCCGCTTTTAAAAAATGTATAACGTACGTAAGGATTTACGATAAAACCGCTGATATCAGGCGTCAGCGCACCTTTATCCGAATTATCAAATTTGACAGCTTGATACGCCAAAGAAGTTGCCAAAGTAATTTTAGGCGTAATCATATAACCTACTTCCGGCGCAAAGCTAAAAGTAGCCTTGTTGTCATCTGTCCAAAAATGTGTCCGTCCACCTGCCCACCATTTGTAGGTTTGCGCATTCATTCCTGTTAATGTGGCCATTACAATGATAGCCGCTAATACTAATTTCTTCATTTCGTTTCAATTTTAATTATCTATTATTCAATTACTCAGTTATTCAGTTATTCAGTTATTCAGTTATTCAGTTACTCAATTATTCAGTTATTCAGTTATTCAGTTATTCAGTTATTCAGTTATTCAGTTACTCAGTTATTCAGTTACTCTCATTGGTATCACCATCGTCCAACCTCCCCGCCGCCTCTGTGCCATAGCGATATTTTATCATGCTCAAATCGTTCAGATAGATTTTATGATAGGGAACGGCGGTTTCATTAAATCTGACGTATCCATACACCCGTTTGACTCTTTGGACAGGCAGGGTTCGGATAATCATTTCGTGAAATCCGTCGTTGTGGATTTTGTTCATCATCGTGATCGTCGTATCATTCTGTTCTGCCCGCAAATGCACTTCGACCGACGATTGCATACCTGAAATAAACCCCATCACTTGCATGTTAAAAACAAAAATACTTCCTGACGAATAATCTTCATTCGGCTTGAAGTTAAAGATCAGACTGTTTGATAATGACGCTTGATAAAACTCATGGTATCTGCCGATTGACCATATATCGAACATGTCGTCATTGGGCGATGCAACTTTTTCAGGTTCAATTATTTCAATGGATTCGATTTTCTTTATCACGTCAGTAAGCGCCATGTTATTAACCTGCATATACACATCTAAATTCTTACCGTACCAGACCAGCGAACTGTCATAAACAGCCTGTGTTATCCGGTGTTTAACGAACACAGACTTATATAGTGCCTGTTTATCTGCATCATTTTGGAAAGTCATTGGGTCTGAACTGATAATAGCGTCAGCAAGGTGCATATCCGTCAATACTTGTTGCATTTTTCTTTCAGAAATAATCCCTTTTGGCGCCCTGCTACAAGCGGCCACCAACAGGAAAAAAGGTACTAAAACCACAAACCCGTTAGACAATATCCTCTTATTCATGAACCCTGACATGTAGTACCTTTATAGTAAAATGTTGTGCCGATTTATCGGAGTCAATTACAACAATATATTTATTTCGACAAACTTCTTGAAAGCGCCTTACGATAAAACAACAACAATGAAAACACGCCCACACTGATGGCCGAATCCGCCAAATTAAAAATCGGCCTGAAAAAGATAAACTCATTTCCGCCCCATATCGGCAACCATGAGGGCAAGGTTGTTTCAATCAATGGAAAATACAACATATCAACCACTTTTCCCTGAAGAATAGGGGCGTATCCTCCGCTTTCGGGTAAGAAAGTGGCAATCTGACCATAACTGTGGTCGAATATCAAACCATAGAAAAGACAATCAAAAATATTGCCGATAGCGCCTACTAATATCAATGTGATACAAACAAGGAAACCAAACGAATAGTTTTGTTTTAATAGTTTAAATAGATAATAACCCAAAACAAAAACAGCTATTATCCGAATAACGGAAAGTATCCTTTTATCAATAATCTCCAACCCGAATGCCATACCCGGATTTTCGGTAAAATAGATATGAAACCATGAAAAAATCCGGTAACTGTCATGCAATGGCATGTGTGTTTTTATCCAAATCTTTGATGCCTGATCCAAAAAAAGAAGTAACAGAATAATGAAAATTACTCCCCACGTCTTCTTTTTTATTAAAGCATTTTCGTTCAAATCCACTATATCGATTTCACTCATGAACACATCATTTTACAATTACGAATTAATCCTCGAATCCTTTAATCCTAAAAATTATAGTCTCATTTCGCCCCCGCCAACTTAGCCTCCATACTTAACGTCGCATGAGGTACGGCGCGCAGCCTTTCCTTGGCAATTAACTTGCCTGTTTCGCGGCAGATTCCATAAGTCTTGTTTTCAATCCTTATCAATGCCGCCCGCAGACTTTGGATAAACTTCATCTGACGTTGCGCCAATCGGCCGGATTCTTCCTTCGAAAGTGTCATGGCTCCTTCTTCCATAACCTTGAATGTGGGCGAAGTATCGGAAACATCGTTTCCGTCTGAATTAGTCAGTCCCGCCCTAAGTTGCTCATAATCTTTTTGTGCAATCTCTAATTTTTCGTTAATAATTGCACGAAACTCTTCCAATTCAGCATCTGAATATCTTGTCTTTTCAGTCATCATTGTTTTATTTTTTAGTTATACATTATTTCAATTCTCTTTTCCTATCCCCCTTTGGAGGGGGCAGGGGGAGGTCTCTTTTCCTATCCCCTTTGGAGGGGGCAGGGGGAGGTCTCAAGTCTCAATTCCCAAAAGTACAAAAAAAGTGATTATCCATTACAAAAAAATCAACTTTTCGCTATTGTAACCATCACATCAAAATCCTCAAAATCCAACACAACACTGTCTTTCAAATCATTAACCAAATCAATGGATAATGCCAACACCTGATTTGAAATGTATGTTTTGTGTGTTTGAATGGCTTCGTTCATAACTTCAGGTGCGCAGATTGAGAGGCGGATTTTATCCGTAATCTCAAAACCGCTGCTTTTACGCAGATTTTGAATCCGATTCACAAGTTCGCGCGCCAGTCCTTCCTTTCGTAATTCGTCTGTGACCGTTATATCCAACGCGATAGTCAAACTGCCTTCGTTGGCAACCAACCAGCCTGGAATATCTTCAGAGATAATTTCCACATCCGACAATTCAATTGCGCACTCCTGCCCTTCAATTTGGAAAGTAAAATTCCCCGACGCCTCAAACTGTACAATTTCCGACATGGACATGGATTGTACCGTAGAGGCTAATTGCTTCATAATCTTTCCGTAACGGGGGCCTAACTTTTTAAAGTTGGGTTTTACTTTTTTGACAAGAATTTCGCTTGCATTTTCAATAAAATTCAGCGATTTGACATTGACTTCATTCAAAATCAAGTCCCTGACCGCCTCAATATGCGCTTTTTGAGAAGCATCAACGGCAGGTATCATAATCGTTTGAAGCGGCTGACGGACTTTGATATTTACTTTTCGTCTGAGCGACAATACCATAGAGGAAATATCCTGCGCCAGTTGCATCCGTTCTTCCAGCAACTTGTCTATAAACGCACTTTGACTTACGGGAAAGTCTGCCAAATGAACGGATTCGGCATGATTACGACCTGTCGCATTGACCAAATCCAAATACAGACGGTCGGCATAAAACGGCGCAATCGGCGCAATCAGTTTACCGACCGTTTCCAAACAGGTATATAACGTCTGATAGGCAGATATTTTATCCGCAGTCATTCCACCGCCCCAGAAACGACGGCGATTTAACCGTACATACCAGTTACTCAGGTTATCGTTTACAAAGTCGGAAATGGCACGGCCTGCGCGTGTCGGCTCGTAGGCGTCATAAAACGCATCGACATCTTTTATTAATGTATTCAACAACGACAAAATCCATCTGTCAATTTCAGGACGTTCATCGTAGGGGATATCCGCCTCGTTGTAAGTGAAATTATCTACATTGGCGTAAAGCGCAAAGAATGAATAGGTATTGTAAAGCGTACCGAAAAATTTACGGCGCACTTCCTCAATGCCTTCCGTGTCAAATTTCAGATTATCCCAAGGCGAAGCATTGGTAATCAGATACCAGCGCAGAGGATCGGAGCCATGTTTATCTATTGTGGCAAACGGATCGACGGCGTTACCCAAGCGTTTGGACATTTTATTCCCGTTTTTATCCAGCACCAGCCCATTGGAAACCACCGTTTTAAACGCCACGCTGTCAAAAATCATGCTTCCCAGCGCATGAAGCGTAAAAAACCAGCCTCGTGTCTGGTCAACGCCTTCCGCGATGAAATCGGCAGGAAAGACTTCTTTGTTATCAAATATTTCCCTGTTTTCAAACGGATAATGAATTTGCGCGTAAGGCATGGCGCCCGAATCAAACCAAACGTCTATCAGGTCGCTTTCACGTTTCATCGGCTTGCCCGAATCGGAAACCAATACGATTTCATCGACAAACGGACGATGCAAATCTATTCTGTCATAATTCTCCACCGTATAAACATCAGGCTGAAATCCGTTTTCTTTATACGGATTCATTGGCATATATCCTGCATTGACCGATTTCTCGATTTCATCGTACAATTCTTTGACCGAACCTATACATTTTTCCTCTGTGCCGTCTTCTGTCCGCCATATAGGCAATGGCGTTCCCCAATAGCGACTGCGACTCAGATTCCAATCCTGCAAGTTCTCAAGCCATTTACCAAAACGGCCTGTTCCTGTGCTTTGCGGTTTCCAGTTAATCGTATTATTCAGTTCAATCATCCGCTCCCGACATGCCGTCGTCTTGATAAACCAACTGTCTAACGGATAGTAAAGTATGGGTTTGTCTGTGCGCCAGCAATGCGGGTAATTATGGATTTGCTTTTCAATCTTAAAGGCTAAGCCTTGCTGCTTTAGCATTACGCAGAGGTCAATATCCAAACTCCCTTCAGAAGATTTATCTGATTTTTCGTAATTCGTAATTAGTAATTCGTAATTATCCCCAACTCCCTCTGTGGAACTTGTTTTATTCCCTTGAGGTAAGGTTGTCGGGATATATTCATTCTTCACATACCGCCCTGCAAATTCCTTATATAACGCTACATTTATATTTTCCTTTATATAATTCTCATCCAGATCTTCGAGGCGAAAATACCGTCCCTGCAAATCAACAGCAGGACGAAGATGCCCGTTTTTATCCACCAACTGCACAGGAGGTACACCGAAAATCTTACCTACACGGGCATCGTCAGCACCAAAGGTCGGCGCAATATGCACAATCCCTGTACCTTCATCTGTGGTTACAAAATCGCCCGAAATCACCCTGAAAGCGCCTTTGCCCGGATTGATCCACGGAATCAACTGCTCATACTCCATTTCCACCAAGTCGGCGCCCTGA
>Ga0082212_10006849_pt1 | contig 15201 bp, 16 predicted proteins | sample TergutNt197P3_FD_71548 | JGI IMG/M metagenome (GOLD analysis project Ga0082212, IMG submission 71548) | Neocapritermes taracua P3 segment gut microbial communities from Petit-Saut dam, French Guiana - Nt197 P3 | ecosystem: Host-associated > Arthropoda: Insects > Digestive system > Gut ...
AAGCGTATATTTGATATAATGGTTTAATTGATTTACTATGTTTGTATTGGTTTTAGATACAATATTTACAGTCGAGTCGATTGACAAAAGTGAATTAATATAGTAAAATAAGAATATGGGATATGATAAAAAATTTAGAGAAATTGTACTGAGCCACGTAGAAGCGGGGAAAAAGCAAGAAGAAGTACGGAAAATGTTCAATTTGGGAGCAAACACAATCACGCAATGGAAAAAGTTGAGAAAGGAAACCGGAAGTCTAGCAAACCGTCCGTTAGAGAGGAACTGGCGAAAGATAGACCCGGAAAAATTGCGTTTAGATGTGAAAGAAAAACCGGACGATTTCGACGAGGAACGAGCGGAGAGGTTCGGTTGCAGCCGGAGCGGTATACGAGACGCGCGGTATAAACATAAACTGACACGAAAAAAAAGACAGTAAATTATATAGAACGTGATGAAGAAGAGCGTGCCGAATTTCTTAGGCAACTGGAAAACATACCGGAAGATAGGCGAGTATATATAGATGAAAGCGGCAAGAACACGGATTTAGACAGGACACATGGTTATGCGCCGCGAGGTGAGAAAGTCGAGGGCAAAACGCACGGTAAAAAGCCGGAGAAACTGAACATAGTTGCGGCGAAATGCGGAGACAAGGTATTTAAGGAGCTTCTATACAACTGTGCTATGAAAAGCTGGCTTTTCGAGTTTTGGTTCGCTATGCTGTTGGAGATGATGTCGCCGGGCCATTGGTTCATCATGGACAACGCCACTTTCCACCGTAAAGAGGTATTGCGCGAAATGGCGGAGGCTGTTGGTTGTCATATTTTATTTCTGCCTGCCTATTCCCCCGATTTTAACAAGATTGAGCCAGAGTGGGCTAACCTCAAAACTTTTCTTCGTAATCACGGCAGAAACTATGATTCTGTTCAACGTGCTATTTATCACTTTTTTAAATCGTCTTGACTATATAAAAGATAATCAAGAATTAAAAATCAACAATTTTATATATTTATATCTTGACTTATAATAATTTTTATGATATATTATAAATGTAAAAATATAAATTTTATTTAGCCGTGAAAGGAGTTTAATAATATGAAAGTTTCGAGGGTTACTGTAACTTAAAATTGAATAACAGGCATAATGAATTTTTAGACGTGAGAATGAACGTCTTTGTTTCGTTGTGCTGATTTAAGTAACCTTCGGTGAACCTATAATCCGGCGTTATAGACACACTTCAGGGTGTGTTATTTTTACGCTCATTTTTAAAATCACATAAATTTTTGAAAGGATTTTTTCATGTTATTAAAACAAAAAAAGTACGATTTCTTCGACATGATAGCCATGTCGTTTAAGACTTCGCCGTTTTATTCCGTCATATTTGCCGCGAAATATATTGCCGACGCTTTAATTCCTGTATTCTCTATTTTCATCACCGCAAATTTTATCAACTCCGCGATGGCAGTATATAACAGACAAGCCGATATACCGTCGGTTTATATACCAGTCGCACTACTGACGGCGATTATGATATACAATACAACAATCGGCACAATCATGAATTTTATCGAATGCAAACGAAATATATATTTCCGCAAAAAACTATCGCCCGAAATGCTCGAAAAACAGGCAAAACTCGAATACAGGTATATCGAAAACCCCGAAACTGCCGACTTGATTGCGCGGGTTTGCCCTCAATTTGCCGATAATATATGGAGTATGTATTCGCAGATATTAAACGCGGTAAATCTCATTATATACATCATGGGGATTCTCATAGCATTAGCCGCGCAGGTCTGGTGGATTGCGGCAGGTATGTTCATATCTTTTATACCGATATTATACATAGCGACGAAAGCGGGACGGCGAAGTTACGAAGCTGACAGAGAATTGTCAAAGACAGAGCGACGAATAAATTATTTATCCGACCTAATGAAAAGCCGCGCAACCGTTGAGGAACGTAGTATATACGGATATACTGATAATCTGAACAATCAATATGTAGAAAAATTTGAATTTGCATATAGATTCAGATTAAAAGTAAATCTAAAAAATTTTATCAGATGGAAAATGGGCGGATTAGTCTCGTCAATTTATTCTATAATCATTATGTTCGCAATGCTGATTCCCGTGTCTAACGGAGATATAGATTTGGGTATGTTTATCGCGCTGATGGGCGGCGTATTCGGTTTGATTACGTCTAACAGCGTTTCATGGGGCATATACGGAACTATCCAAAACTTGGCGAAAAGGCGCGAATATCTGAAAGACCTCACTATCTTTATGTGTCTTGAAGAACATGACGGCGCAAATGATTTGCCAACTCAAAATATGTCGTTCAAGACGATTGAGTTCAAAAACGTCAGCTTCAAATATCCCGGCACAGACAAACTTATCCTTGACGATATATCGTTTACAATAGAAAACGGCAAACATTATTCTCTCGTCGGCGTGAACGGAGCGGGAAAAACCACTATAATAAAATTACTCACGGGACTATATACAAACTACGAAGGTGAAATTCTTGTGGACGGACGCTCTCTGTGCGATTTTACACAGTCAGAGATAAAAGGTTTGTCGTCTGTAGTTTATCAGGATTTCGCAAAACATTATATATCGCTGTATGATAATATCGCGATTGCCGGAAATGATGTTGAAAACGCCATCGAACTTGTGGGATTATCCGGCGCGGTCGAAAAATTAAAAGACGGAGTTAATACTCCGCTTGGGAAAATACAGGCTGACGGCGTGGATTTATCGGGCGGCGAATGGCAGAGAGTGGCTATGGCGCGAAGCGTCGTGAATAACGCGCCGTTGAAAATTCTCGACGAGCCGACCGCCGCTCTTGACCCTGTTAGCGAGAGCGCAGTTTATAATAACTTCGAGCGTATTTCAAAAGGCGGCACAACGTTATTTATCAGCCATAGGCTCGGTTCAACAAAACTCGCGGATATTATTTATGTTTTATCGGACGGCAAAATAATTGAACGCGGCTCGCATTCAAAACTTATGACGCTCGAACACGGAGTATATGCCGAAATGTTCAACTCTCAAGCTGAATGGTATAAAATTGTAGGGAACGACGACCTCGACGTTCCGCGAAAGGAGGTTGTTGTCAATGTCTGAAAAAATATCAGTATTTAAAATAACTAAATTTGCGTTAAAACTTTTTATAAAAACACAGCCGAAATTCTTTTCTCTTATGATTTTTCTCAGTATTCCGCATAGCTTAATGCACACTTGCGCGACGCTTGTTTTCTCGCAGTGGTTTTTCGACGCGGTAGGCGGCGTTATAACTAACGGCGAACCGCTCGGCAAAGCATATACGATAATAATTGCGGCAGGTTCGGTTTTTATCATCAGGGATATAATGGAGTGTATTTTTAATTTTTTATTCAGCACGATATTATTTCATAAACCCGAACGTGAAATGAAAAAAATCATACACGCCAAAATGGCGCGTATAGACCCGGTATATTTTGAAGATACAAAACTTCATGATATTGTGGAAAAGGTTGAGGTCGGCGCAGGCGGAATTTCAGGTATGATGGGCTATATAGCAGTGCTTCCGGTATATTTAACTTATTTTATATTCATGGCTTTTTACCTGAACAATTTACAGCCGTATTTGCTGTGGGTTATCGCGTTTGCGTTTGTTCCGACTCTGTTAAGCCAGATTGTAAAAATAAGCATTACCGCGAAATTTGAGGATAAAGCCGCGCCTATAAGACGCGAGTATAATTATTACGGGCAGACAATAACGGACAGAAGTTATTACAAAGAAACACGCAAACTTGGCGCGTATAAATTTTTTCTGGTTCGGCTGTTAGATTCAATGCGAAGATTAGGCAAAGCGGAATGGGGTAGAAGCAGGAAAATTAATTTGATAGAATTAGCGACAAATTTAGTGACTGCGTGCGGTTACGTCGGAATTATATATCTGCTTGTGACTGCTTTGCTTTCGGGAGATATAACGGCGGGAGCGTTTGCGGCTGTGTTAGCTAATATTGGCAAGGTATTTAATTGGATGGGCGATATAATCAACGAAGGCGTAGGGGATTTTGCGGTGGGCGTAGGCAAAGCGCGGAATTTTATGCGTTTTATGGAACTGCCGGAGCGCGGCGGCGTTGACGTAACGCCTGATTTTGATAAAGGGATAATTGCAGAAAATTTGAGTTTTGCATACCCTAACGCAGAATTTACAAGCGTGAATAATGTGTCGCTTGAAATAAAATCCGGCGAAACAATCGCGGTCGTAGGCGCAAACGGCGCGGGCAAAACAACGCTTGTTCGTTTGTTGATGGGATTATATACACCAACATCAGGTACATTAAATATAAACGGCATGAATACGTCGGCAGTAAACAGTAAAAGTTTATTTAGCGGCATATCGGGAGTATTCCAACATTTTCAGCGTTATCAAATGACTTTGGACGAAAACGTGAAAATCTCGGATTTTTCAAGCGACGGTAAAACCGATTTAGTGTTATCTGAAAGCGGCGTTGATGTTGAAAACGGCGATACATTCCCGAATGGCAGAGATACTATGTTGTCGCGTGAGTTTGACGGCGTGGATTTATCCGGCGGGCAATGGCAGAGAATCGCGATTGCACGGGGACTTTACCGCAGACATAACGTAATTGTGCTTGACGAACCGACCGCCGCCATAGACCCGATAGAAGAAAGCCGGATTTACCGCAAGTTTGTGGAAATATCAAAAGGCAAAACTGCGATTATCGTCACGCACAGATTAGGCTCAACAAAAATTGCCGACCGCGTGATTGTCATGGATAATGGGAAAATAATCAATATCGGTTCACATGATGAACTGTTGCAGAAATGCGAATTATATTCAAAAATGTTTAACGCGCAAGCTGTATGGTATGAAAAGATTTGAACAAAATGGACATAAAAAATGGGGCACGGCTTGATTTCCGTGTCCCATTAGTCTTTTTTTGCTACATCGCAATCTTTCTATCGCACAAACGGATTGACGATTCCCTGTGTGCGACAACGATTATCGTTTTATCTTGCGCTATGTTTTTAATCGCGTCGTGGACGATGTTTTCACTGTACTGGTCGAGTGCGCTGGTGGCTTCGTCAAAAATGAATATGTCCACATCACGCAGAAACAATCTCGCAAGTACAATTCGTTGCCGCTGACCGCCCGAAAGTTTTATGCCGCGCTCACCGATAACCGTGTCCAGTCCGTTGGGTAGTCCTTCAATAAAGTCGTATATGTACGCTTTTTTACAGGCTTCTATCATATCGTTTTCGCTTGCGTCGCTTTTACCATAAATCAAATTATCTCTAATTGTCGTATTGAACAAAAGGTTTTCTTGCATAACATAACCCATTCGCCTGTGCATGGCGTGTAAATCAATGGCTTTCAAATCAACATCCGAAAATAAGACTTGCCCCTCGTTTGGGGTAATCATACCCGTCAACAGTTTTAATATCGTTGTTTTTCCGCAACCGCTTTTGCCTGTGATGGCAATACGTTCACCTTTATCTATTTTCATTGAAAATTCGTTGATGACTCTTTTATCGCCGCCGTTATATGCGAATGATACATTATCGAAAACAATGTCATTAGAGTTACCGGGAATTATTCCGTCCTTTGTTTTAACATCGACCTTTTCAAGTTCTTCTATCAATCTGTCCGTGTATGGCATGGACGATTGCAATTCCGCGTCTGTTGACGAAACAGTTTTAATCGCTCCTGAAAGCATGGCATAATACATAGAGAACACAAGCAAGTCACCGATTTTAAGATGATTGTTTATAATCAGCAAACCGCCAAAAAAATATAAACCAAATTGCATAAATAAATCATCTCGAATTTTCGGCAGCACTAAAACGCGAATCGTCCAAAACTGAACGGCTTTTGCATATAATTTCCCGCGCTCGTTTAAGAAATGTACAAAAGTACGCTTCTCATGCCGTTGTAAATTTAACGCTTTGACTTCACGCCAGCCTTGAATACTTGTATGTAGCCAAGCAGTCATGTTTTGATTATTAATTCTCTGTTTATTGTTGTAATATTTTTCTCTTTTGCTTATCGCATTATCTAAAAACAATGAAAGCGGAATTACTACGATAGAAAATAATGCAAGCCGCCATTCGATAGAAAATAACAGAAATGCGGAAACAAACATGGTAATATAGGCGATAACATAATCTATCGTCTGATGGCTTGCGAAAGATGAAATGCTGTTAGTATCATCTTCAATTTTCATTTTTACGTCGCCTATATTTTGCTTTTCGTATTCGGTAAAATCTTGTTTGAAAAGACTTTTCCATACCTTATGCTTAACACGGAACACGGTACGGTTGATAAGCCTGTTATTGTCGTATTGCCTGATATAGCCGAACAATACGTCTATCAGACAGATAGCAAGATAGCCAGCGATAACATACACAAACACGTTAATTTTAGCCTGTAAGATAACCTCATCAATGAACATTCTATAAAAAACAGGCTTAATAAAATTCAAAGCAAGACTTATTATGCTTAATAGAGTATTCAAAAGGAAGAACCGTTTTACACCGACGGTAAAAGGCATTATTTTATTTATGAACGCGAGCCGGTACTTAACTTTCTTAAACATAAGATAAGCCCCCCTCGTCGTTTTTGATGGCAAAAAGCGTCTTAAAGGTATCGCTGTTCTGTATCATGTCTGCGGGCGACCCGGTTTCAGCGAGTTTGCCGTTTTCCAAGATAGCAACTTCTCTGCACAACATGACCGAACTCTGCCGATGGGCGATTACGATTGAAGTTCTGCCGATTAAAACCTTTTCCCATGCTTCGTGTATCTTTTCTTCCGTTTCGCTGTCAAGGGACGATGTAGCTTCATCAAATATAATGATTTTCGGATTTTTCAAATAAATCCTCGCTATGGCAAGGCGTTGTTTTTGCCCGCCCGATAATCCAATCCCATCTTTGCCGATTACGGTGTTGATACCGTCCGTCAATTCTTGTATGTATTCATAAATGCCCGCTCTTTCGCAAGCGGTGATTATATCATCGTCCGACGCGGTTCTTCTTCCGAGCAATAAATTATCCTTTATGCTCCCGTCAAAAATAAGCGAATCCTGTTGAATAATTCCGATATTGCCTCGTATGGACGCGAGAGAACACTCGTCGAGCCGTTGACCGTCAATTTCAATCCAACCGTTTTGTGGGCGATAAAACCCGACTAACATATAGGCAAGCGTCGTTTTGCCGGAGCCGCTTTTTCCGACAAGGGCAAGTTTTTCATCGCTTTTTATTTCAAGTGAAAAATCCTTCAACACATCATTGCTTTTGTTATATGCAAAGTCGATGTTGTTAAACTTGATTCTACCCTCCGTTACTACGAGTTCGTTTTTGCCTTTCCAATCTTTTTCGGTTGGGGCGTTCACGATGTCGTGTACTCGCTGTATATATGAAATCCTATCTTGTGCTTCTAAATTCATTCTGCTCAAAGTGCCGACTACCCGTGTTATATTAGCAAAATAGGCGAGAATAAGTACCAACAAGCCTATTGTTATATTATTATCATACGCCATATACGCGGCAACGCCGAAAATGGCAAGCTGAACTAATAAATTAACGACCGTAATGATGTTCTGGGCGGTCATTGTCAACAATCCGCTTTTGATATTCACGTTTATCATTTTCTTTTGGTGTTTGATAAACGATTTATCCGCTGTTCTCTCAGCTCCGAGCATACGAATGTCCCGAAGCCCCACAAGGATTTCAAATAACCAACCGCTGTACTCGCCGTAATTTTTTCTTTGCTCTGTCGAATAGTTCTTTACCTTTTTGCCGAAAACGTATGAAACGACCACGGACAGAGGAACGATAATCAACATCAGTAATCCGATTTGCCAGCCGAGCAAAAACACATAAATAACATACAGCATAAGCATTGTGGTGTTATTTATTAAATGGATGATGTTTTGAATGACAAAAGGCATACATTCTTCAATGTACGATTGTATTGTAGCGATTATATCTCCCGTTTTTATGTCCGACATATATTGTGCGTCCGCGTTTTGAATTGAGTCAAATACATCTTTTCTTATATCAAAATTATATAAAACCCTGAGATAGCTATAATGGGTATCGGAAAAATAATAAAGAACACATAAAAACAAGAGCATTATAGCAAACAGTATGCTTACGCTCAAAAATGACGTTGTATTTTTATAATATACGATTTCGTCTATCATTATAGCAAAGGTTATCGGTATGTAAAGCTGTAACAAAGTAGTGAACAGCCACCCTATATAAAATAGGATATAGGTTTTTTTGTGCTTTTTGATGTACTTGGAAAGGAACTTTATAGCGGAAAAGTAATTGAGTTTCTTATCCATACACTTTACCGCCTTTCAAAAATATTCGCTCGAAAAGACTTATCTCGCCAATCGGAATATCTATTTTTACTATTCCCGTATTTGATATTTCGGAAAGCTCGGTGCCGTCATTAAGAAAAAATGTTGTCGTGCTATCGTTATGGTCGATATTCGTTACGCTTACTAAAAAGACCGCTTCATTTCTATTTTCATAGACATAGATTTTATCGGGAGCAGTTTTTATTTCGGTGTTTACAACGATGGAGTTCCCCGTCATTGTTCCGTCGTATGTTTGAATAAGGCTTGTTTTAGTAGTCAGCGAAAGAAAAAGAATGAAAAAAACAAAAACACAAACCATTGCGAAAAATAGTATAGGCTTTTTCGCAACATATTTTACATAGGTGTTGATGAACCGCTTGCCCATACTATGTTCCTTTCTTCCGAGATAATTATTTCAAGGATATGTGATATAGGACTTGATTTTCGTTTTTGTTGACAACCTCAAAATCGGGATTGTCCGACATTTCAAAGCCAGAGTTCGGGAGCCATACTCCGTCTATGTATCTGTAAACCGTCATATCTAACTTTTCGCTGTTCAATGTGCCGTTGCTGATGTTGTAATTGAATACCGCATATTTTGACGCGGGTATGATTTTTTTAACCATGCCGGCAGGTATCGCCGCATAACTCGATACTTCGGCGCAACAATAGTAGTTGAAGTTTATGTCCTCGTCTGTTTTGTAAAGATTTTCTGCGGCATAATCATATACTGTATAAAAAATATTAGGATTTATTCTGTTCTCGATACTGTCTGCCATCGGCAAGAATTTTGCTTGTGTTTTTAGTTTAAGACCGTGTTTTATAGATTCGGCTCTATTGACGTGGTTGACTATTCCTAAAAGCTGGATTTCCTTTTTGAGAATAATCTCCGGCTGTATCAACAATTCTCTTTTCTCTTTTGCTCTATTCACGAGATTGATTTTTTCATAAAGGTTCAGTTCTACACTAATTTTCCGAAAATCTTTTGGGGAAACGCCGCAAGCGGATTTGAATGTGCGGGTAAAAACTTCATGCGACTTAAACCCGCTCTTGAAAGCGATGTCCGTTATGTTTTGATTTGAATTTATCAAATCATATTTTGCATTACTTAATCTTCTACGACGTGCATATTCAATCACTGAACAGCCGATAATAGCATAAAAAACTCTATAAAAATGCGGGATTGAATATCCCGCTATCTTTGCCGCCTGTGTCAATTCAATGTCACCGTTTAGGTTCTGCTCGACATAATCAATAGCTTTTTGTAGATTGTTGTAATAGCTCAACGAACGCCCACCCTCCTTGCATACTGCATATCATTATACCATATAGAATGGAAAAATGCTTGACCGTTTTTATCATTTTTTATGTTCCAATTTTATAATGCGCTCCCCCTCGTTATCAGAGCAGCTTTTTCAAATTGTTTTCTCTCAATCTTCTCCGGCAAGCCGTCGCTGTAACTCCTGAAGCCGTTTCTGCCGTTCTTTGTAATCGGGCAACACATTTGCTACAATCGCCCAAAATTTTTTAGAGTGATTCATTTCGGTAAGGTGAAAATGTTCGCCGTCAAAGCCTGCGCGGTTTCCGTTCTTGGCGGTAATTGAATATTCTTTACCTTTGAGAGCGCAATGGTCTTGCGTTTGGAGCGGGTGAGAAAATAATTCCTCGTAATTATTTCGCCGTCCTCCATTCCTCAATCAGTTGTTTTATTGATTGCTGCCGTTCCTCTCGCTCGTCGCTGACCGCTTTTTTTACAACTTCATACAATTTCATATTCAGCGCCCATGCTTCCGGCGAGCGGTCGCGTTCATTGTCAGAAAATAACCTGAACGCGGTCGCGCCCATTGTATATACATTGCTGATTTCATCAATCAAACCGCCGATACGAAATTCTTCCGGCGACATAATAACCATATCGCCTAATGCTTTACCGAAACCATTTATATACGATTGCTTGGCATAAAAATCAATATCGCAGATTTTAATTTCTCCTGTATTAAAATTATATAGGGGACTGTAATCATTGAAATCCATTGCGACATAGCCACATTTCACTGCATACTCATGAAACCGTAATATTTCTTCAAAGACATATATTTTTTTATCAATCGGCAAGGCTTTGAATTTTTCATATAATAAAGGCGTCTCAACGCTGAAACTCTCTCCGTCAAACCAATCGAAAACAACCATATACCCGTTGCCGATTTCTTTGGCTTCAATCAGGCGAATCAGCAAAGGATGTGCCATTTCCTTATATTTTATGACGGCAGCTTTTAATCTCGCGATTGCATCTGAAACGGGCAAATCGTAGTTGTTTACAGTTTTTACGCCTGCGAATTTAATAAAATATTTATGTTCGCCGTTTGATACGCCAAAACAAATACAGCCGGACGCTTGTTCGTCGAAAATCTTGAACACTTTGCCGTATTCGCTTAAAAAAGAAAAATCAAACGGCTCTTTGAGTTTATATGGGATACCGTCGAGATATTGAACATGAAAATCCTTGAGATACCATGTCGGCACAGGGTTATTCATATTGTCGAACCATTTCAATACGTTTTGCGATAATTCTAATGTAATATCACCCCAAAAATCATCAGTGATGGGATGATTTTTCCAAAAAGACAATAAATAATCTGCGAAGTAAAGAGCAAGCAACCCCCAAAATTCCTTTGGCGGTTCGCCGCCGAAATACCCTCGGATTTGCCCGGTAGCAAAATGGTGGCTGTATTTAACACTCCAAACAATGTCGCAAAATTCTTCCCACGGGTCACAAATATTGTAGCGTTCAAAATCAATAATTACCAATCCGTCATTTGAAAACATCATGTTAAACACATTATAATCATCGAAGCCAAAACATTGTGGGCGTTCATTTAACAAATGGCGATTTTGTCCTATATAATCAAGAACATTAGTATCGCCATCAAAATGCAAATCGTTTTTATGATAATCATTTATATTATTATCTAATTGACGATTAAACTTTGCTGCCCAATCCTCTTTCGTTGGTAGGGCAGTCCAAAAATCAATAGGATTATCAGAAATAGGTATGCTGTGTATTTTCCGTAAAATTTCCCCAGCTTTCAATCCCAGCACATACTGTTCTGATTCAGACAATCGAGGCATCACATCTTCCAAATCCTCGCCGTCAATCCAACTTTGCAACGAATATACCCCTGCATCGCAAGCGCCAAATTCTATTGGTTTGCAAATAGAATCATTAAACGTAGCGAGCAATTCATGCAAAACAAACAATGATTTTTGAGGTTCATATCGGGAAATCGGCGAAATACGGAGTAGATACTTCATTCCGTCCGTTGTGGTTACGCAGTATTTTTTATTTTCCGAATAGCTTTTTGTTATTGGTTCGGATTTTACGATAGTGTCGTAAATTTTGTTATCTTCCATATTTCTTATTCCTCAACAATTCCATTTCAATTTTGCCGGATTCGGTTCGTCCTTCACGGCAACAGCGCGGAGCGCATCCGTGTAGTCGAGGCAGACATCCTCAGCAATCTCCACATAAACATCTTCTGACGCTTCAAGCCCCACACGGTCATACGCGACTGCCGCCGCCGCGTAGAAATATAAGCCGAGCGAATGTGTCAAAGTATGAACGACCGCCGAAGCCTGCCCGACAGCTCTTGCCGCCGCTTGCGCGATTGGATTATCGTCAAGCTCACGAGCGGCTTGATGGCACTCATTCAAAATGATATTTTTGACAACGGGAAACTTAACCTTGCCGTTAAGGTAGTCACGAGCGGCGTTCACCGCGTTTCGCGGACGTTTATCATCAGGACAATACTTCTCAAATATGGGTAGAATTTTATCCGTGGCGTAGCCAAGACACAACTTGCGGATTGTGTCTTTACTCTGCGTATCAATCAAGTTTCGGAGCGTTACACATGACGGTGCATTTACATCTCCAAGCATTTTGCGTAGTTTTTTAGGCATTTTTTTCTTTCACTTTTTCGAGCGTTTCGCGCATATCGTCAAGCAAAATCCATAGGCGTTCGTCAAACTTCTCAACCGCACGGCTTGTCTTGCGGAAAATCGGGTCGTTCCAGTTTGTTAAATTGCGGATTCCCATAATCTATATTCTCCTAAACTTTGACTTTATCGGCGTATTTAAAACTCCACTCTATCCAGCCGTCAATGTATTCTTCAACCGTATCGGCTTGCGCGGACGCATCTAAAAATGCAGTAAGATAGAAAAAGAAAAAATCGTAGCAATAATACGCTAATCGTTCAGGACGCAACATATATGCAATGTCATTCTGACGCAGAGCGTCGTGGAAAGCGTCCCTTGCCCAATCCTTGCCGCACATGACCCATGCGTCGCGTTCCGGCGGCGCGAGAATGGGATTGTCCCAATCAACGATGAAATATTTGTCACCGCTTACCATGAAATTACCTCCGGCATCGCCGTGGGTTATGACAAAGTCGGTTGTGTCAGCCTTGCATAGTTTAGCAAATTTTCGCAATCTCTCAGCTCTGTGTTCAAGTTTGACACGGTTCTTTTCAAGCAACAAGAAACGGATTTGCTCGTCATTAAGTTCGTTCCATTGCTCGAAAAATTTATCGACGGTTTTATCCGAAAAGTCTTCGCAGATAATGGGAATGCCGCAAACCGGAACCGTATATACTTTCGCCAACATTTGATATTCCGGGATTTTTGTGTCATCTGTTTCTATATTTTCACCGTCAATCCAATCAAAAATGCCGAGAACCGCTCCGTCAAACTCTGTTGATAACTTGCTGTCTTTCGTTTTTATGATTCGGTTAATGAAACCTATTCCGTAGTCAGAAAGGTGCTGGATTATTGGAAAACTACGCTCATAGACGAGTTTATGCGTTGCGGGATAAACTATTTTTATAAAATATTTCTTATTTCCCGTAGCTTCGAGCCGCCACGTTTCACCGTAAAATCCGCGCTTGGCTGGAGTTAGAGCGATGGGGATTATCTGATATTCACGACAAATATAATCAGATAGACGGTTTATATATTCGCTGTCGCGATTAATATTGCTATACAATTACGCTTCACCCCTTTCGCGCTCAAAGGCTTATACCTCGTCGTTTGATAAATACTGGCGTAACTTTTTAAACTTCCTTCCAAGACGCTCTCGGAGAGTATCATCGTCAATTTTGAGAGCAAGCCGCATTTGAGCGAGCATCATTTCAACATCGGCGATTTCGTCTAAAATATTGTCGATTGTACCGGGGCGCGGAGTACGGTTTATATGTTTTTGCAGAGCAACAATCAGTTCCGCGCACTCCTCAATCGTTTGACCGACTTGAGCGTTAAGCCCCCATTGGTCAAGAGCTATCTGCATTATTTCAATTTCGTTATCAGTAAATATGACTTTCATGTTGATTCCTCGTTTTGATTATATGTTCCACCTGTGTTTTCTTTTGCGAGCGTTCCCTCAATTTCAATAAGAAGGCATTTAACTAACCCTTTACATATTGGTCTATGTGAAATCCCCTTTGGGATAATGATAAAATCCCCCTCGGATAAATGCGTAATACTATTTTCAAATTCAATGTCAAATTCGCCCTCAATGCAGTAAAACATCTCGTCTGAATTGTTGTGAATATGAAAGTCCAATGTTCTGTTTTCTGCTTGCAGTACGTTTAGCACATGATTATTTAGTTGCCCGACTTTGAGATATGAAAATAATGTCGGAACAGAATCAACCTTTTCTTTCAAGTTTATTTTTTCAATCATAAGGTTCTTTTTCTCGCTTTCGGTTTAATTAAATCATAACTTTTATCAATCATTTTGCACAATTCCTCATTCGGCAAGTCGCCGCCGAGCGTTATGGTGTTCCAATGATTTTTATTCATGTGCCAGCCGGGTGTTACATCGACGAATATTTGACGTATAAATTCCGCTTCTATCGGGTCGCATTTTAGGTTGACACACAATTTATTGTTCCGCTCATATATCAGCGCGAAACTTTTTTTATTTATCTGATGACGCATAACCGTCCATCTTTTATCGTCCGAAATATCGTCAAACGGATAATCCTCATAAGCAAACGGCAGCGATAAACAATAATCAATCAATTCTTTTCGTGTCATAGTTTCTTTTTATGTGCCGTTATTATCGTATAGCTGCGAGCATTTACGGTGATTACGACATTTTCCTTATAAACATACCAGTTCTTGCCTTTGCGGATTATTTGGTCTGCGTGTTCAACCGTTTGTCTGCACCACTCAACAATATCATCGAGATTTACAGCAATATTTTTTCGTATTCGCTCTGTACCTAACTTTGTTGTATGGATTCTGTCGAGATTATTTAGCAATCCCTGTCCGTTATCACCGACATATTCAAACCGCTTAACAGTCTTTCCGTCAACTTCAATCAGATTATTCCACATATTAATCGGGCGAACCCAAATCCCGCGTTCGCCGTAGAGAGCTTTGTAAATGACCATATCTTCAAGCGTTTCGCTATGTTTCGCAAAACCGATTACTTCGTATTGATTACCTTTATAATGGCGGTATATGCCAAGCGGAATTTGGTTCATAACGTACTGCTCCTTTTATGCTTTCGATTTATAAAGTGTCATTTTACCTGAAAAATAAAAACATAATTTCAAAAATGAAATATATTTATCGTATATTTGTTTATGGCAATGAAAAAATTATATTGTAATATTATACATGAAAAATATACTAAATTAAATGGCTTTTTGTGAATTTTATTTTATATCAATACCAGATTACAAAAAAGGAGTCAAGATGAATGAGCGAGGAAGACGGAGAAATCGAAGTCAAGGAAGAAATCGGAAGAAATATGGCGGGATTCAA
>Ga0082212_10006850_pt1 | contig 15201 bp, 15 predicted proteins | sample TergutNt197P3_FD_71548 | JGI IMG/M metagenome (GOLD analysis project Ga0082212, IMG submission 71548) | Neocapritermes taracua P3 segment gut microbial communities from Petit-Saut dam, French Guiana - Nt197 P3 | ecosystem: Host-associated > Arthropoda: Insects > Digestive system > Gut ...
TAAAGAAACCGGCAAGTTTTGCATATTTCTTTTTGTCTTCAATAATTGCGCCTTTTTCTTCGGGATGTTTGTCGGAATATTCTTCCAGTCCTTCCTTAAGGTCGACAAAACGGGCAGTCTCGTAGAGAAGTGTCCGGCCCGCTTCGACGGCGACTTTCATTTCGGTAAGCATTTCATAAACCGGCGGCAGATCCCGTACAGGCGCACCGAACTGGATGCGTTTTGCCGCATAAAGATTCGCTTCCCTGTAGGCCGCTTCTGCAATGCCCACCCCCTGGGCGGCAACGCCAAGGCGGGCGCTGTTCATCAGCCACAGGGTATATTTGGTAAGGCCCCGCTGCCGCTCGCCCAGCAGTTCCGACGGGGCATGGTTAAACTGTAGCTCGCAGGTGGGTGAACCATGGATACCGAGTTTATGTTCAAGCCGGCGGATAATCATTTTTTCATCACGCTTATAAATAAAGAACGAAAGCCCACGCGCCCCTTTGCCCTTTTCTTCGCTGCGGGCAAGGACCAGGCCGATTGTCCCGCAGCCGTTGGTGATAAAACGCTTAACACCGTTAAGGTACCACTTGCCATCCTCTCCCTGTACTGCCTTAAGGTTTGCCGACTGGAGATCGCTGCCTGCGTCCGGTTCGGTAAGGATCATCGAGGAGTCCCATTCGCCGGAGCAGAGTTTGGGGAGGTATGCCTGCTTTTGTTCTTCCGATGCGAATTTGTTGATCGTTTCGGCAATGTCCTGCTGCAGGCCAAAGTTAAGGAACGAACCGTCCGCCCGCGCAAGTATCTCCGCTGCGATGCTGAGGATCGTGGAGGGCATGTTAAGGCCGCCGTACTGCCGGGGTACGCCGAAGCCCATCATGTCGGCCTTTGCCAGCATATCCAGGGCTTTTTGCGTTGCCGGGTTAAGCGTTACCTGGTTGTTTGCCAGGGTGGGGCCCGCTTCGTCAACAGCCGGGGCGGCAGGCGCCATAAACTCGCCGCCTATTTCCCCAATAATGGAAAGCACCATGCGGTATGAATCTTTTGCGTCTTCCGCATCTTTTGGCGCATGGGCGAATTGTTTAGCCTGACTGAAATTTTCTTCTTTTAGATGAATAATTCTGTCCAGATCAAGATGTTCCAGATGGAACAGAATATCTTCGTTATCGGTTAAAAAGTTTTCCATATATTACTCCCTACACCCTTGCCTTGTACGCTTTGATCATTCGCGGTATTACCTCGTTCAGGTCGCCTACGATGCCGTAATGGGCAATGCCGAAAATCGGCGCTTCCGGATCGCTGTTAATGGCGATAATCCTGGCGGAACTGTCCATGCCTGCCCTGTGTTGGATCGCACCGGAAATACCGCAGGCGATGTACAGCTTGGGCCTGACTGTGGTTCCCGTCTGGCCGACCTGATGCTCCTTGCCGATAAAACCCTGATCCACAGCGGCGCGCGAAGCCCCGACTTCCGCCCCCAGCGTTTGCGCAAGGTCGCGGATAAGTGCAAAATTGTCCTTACTGCCCACGCCCATCCCGCCGGACACAATAATTTGTGCGCCTTTAAGGTTTACGGTTTTTTCTTCCAGCACACGGTCTATAATCTCGGTAAGGAAATCATCCGGTTTAAAATTAACGTCGACTTTTACCGTTTCTGCTTTCCGTGAAGTGTCCGGCTGCCCCATGCGCATTACCCCTTCGCGGACTGTTGCCATCTGGGGCTTTTTTTCCGGGCTTACAATTGTTGCAATAATATTGCCCCCAAAGGCGGGGCGTATCTGGTAGAGTATGTCTTTGTATTCGGTTTCCTTTTGGGTATGATCCCCAATTTGAAGGTCGGTGCAGTCCGCGGTTAACCCCACTTTAAGAAATGACGCCACGCGGGGAGCAAGGTCGCGGCCTTCGGTTGTAGCCCCATACAGGACGATTTGAGGTTTTTGTTCGGTTATCACCTGGATCATCAGCTTGCTGTAGGGGAGGGGTGTGTAATGTTTCAGGCAGCTTTCTTCCGCCACACATACCCTGTCCGCGCCGAAGCTTGCAAGGCGTTTTACTTCGCCCGCTACATTTTCCCCAAAGAGGGCGGCGCTTACTTCCACTCCCAACCGGTCGGCAAGCTCCCTCGCCTTGGAAACCAGTTCCAGGCTGACTTCCGCCGCCTTTCCTTCGCTTTGCTGTATATAAACCATTACACTGTTTTCTGCACTCATCTTTATTCCTTTACCTAAAGGTACAATTTAGCCAAATGTATGATCGGCAATCAGGCCGTGAATTAGTTCGGAGATCCCCGCTTCGCCGGGATCGATGTATCTGATGTCCGCGGCCGTTAGCACAACGGAGTCGATTTTCTTTACCTTGGTGGGCGAACCGGAAAGGCCGCACTGGAGCGGGTCTGCATTGATCGCCGGAATGTCCCACAGTGCCATCGGGCTGGCGTTCTGCGAAGTTTCCGCGAATGGATCGCTGGGGGAACCTGCCGCTCCGGAAACGGGGACCGCCCGCTTATAGGTCATGGTCTTGATTGCGGAAGCAGGCCGGGGCATTTCTCCTTCTGCGGTAAAGGTGATAAGGACGGGCAGTTTTGCCTTTACTTTTTCCCATCCGCCTTCGATGGAACGGAGGGCGGTAATTTCTTTTTTTGCCGGCTCGAGGGTTTCGATCCTCGAGACACAGGTGATTTGATTAATGCCAAGTTTTTCCGCTGTTTGGGGGCCTACCTGGGCGGTGTCCCCGTCAATTGCCTGGCGGCCGCACAGCACAAGGTCAAAAGCGCCGGTTTTTTCGATGGCGCATTTAAGCGCATACGATGTAGCCAGGGTATCTGCTCCGGCAAAACCACGATCCGACACCAGGGCGGTAAAATCCGCACCGCGATAGAGGCATTCTTTGAGCACAGCCGCCGCCGCCGGGGGACCCATACATATCACGTTTACCGTTGTTCCAGGGTTTGCGTCTTTTATCTGCAATGCCGCTTCCAGGGCATAGAGGTCGTCGGGGTTAAAAATCGCCGGCAGCGCCGCACGGTTTACCGTACCCTCCGGCGTCATGGCATCCCCGGTTACATTCTGGGTGTCAGGCACCTGTTTTACCAGAACTATCACATTCACAACAAAGTCTCCTTAAAAAATTCAATTTTACGTTTTTTTACTTTTCTTTATTTTTCCGGCGCAGGGCCGACAAGGCACATCCACTCGGCTTCTGCGGCAAGCTCATCGCCGATAAACGCTTTGCCGGACTGTTTGATCATTTTGGGGGAAACCCGCAAATTCGTTACTTCCGACCGTACTTCGTCGCCGGGGCGTACCTGACGGCGGAATTTTACCTTGTCGACGGTTGCCAGAAAAAACAAGCCGTCTGCGGCAAGGACGCCTGATTTCCTCAAACCTGCCCCGCCGGACTGCGCCATGGTTTCGATAAGGATAACGCCGGGCACCACCGGGTATTCGGGGAAATGCCCTGCAAAGAAAAATTCCTTTTCGGTGAAAACGTGCTTCGCAACGATTCTTTCCTTGCCGGCTTCGACTATCTCGTCTACAAACAAAAACGGTTCCCTGTGCGGAAGCAAGCTTTCTATTTCACTCATATTTTCCTCTTTTCTTCCTTTACGTTCTCTGCGTGAGGTATTACGAATACTTTTTAAATACTATCACACCGTTGTGTCCGCCAAAACCCAGTGAACCGGAGGCCGCAGCGTTAATCTCGCCATACTGTGCCTTGTTGGGCACATAGTCAAGATCACATTCGGGGTCGGGATTGTCCAGGTTGATCGTCGGCGGAAAGAAACCGTCCCGCATGGCAAGTACGCAGGCGACGGCTTCGATGCCGCCGGCGCCGCCGAGGCAATGGCCGGTCATGCTCTTGGTGCTGGAAAATTTCATCTTGTAGGCATGATCCCCAAGGGCCATTTTAAGCATTTTTGTTTCCGTGGGATCATTAATTTCCGTTGAAGTACCGTGGGCATTGTAGTACTGGAGGTCTTCGGGTTTAAGCCCCGCATCGGCAATGGCCTGCACTACCGCCTGGCAGCCGCTCTTGCCGGTGGGATCCGGCGCCGTTATGTGATACGCATCGGCCGTTACGCCGTATCCGGCCAGCTCGGCCAGGATTTTTGCGCCGCGGGCTTTTGCGTGCTCTTCGCTTTCAAGAATCATGATGCCCGAACCTTCGGCAATAACAAAACCATCGCGGTCCGCATCAAAGGGGCGGCTGGCTTTTTCCGGCTCGCTGCAGCGTTTGGTGGAAAGTGCTTTGAGCATCTGGAAACCGCCGACGGCAAAAGGAACGATGGTCGCTTCGGTACCGCCGGCAATAACTACGTCGCAGCGGCCGGCACGGATAAGATCCAGTGCGTTGCCCAAAGCATCGGTGCCGGACGTGCAGGCTGTTACCTGGGTAAATGCCGGCCCTCTGGTGCCGAACATCATTGAAATGTTTCCCGCCGCTTCGTTTGGAATCATCATTGGAACTGTCAGGGGCAGCATTCGCTTTGGGCCTGAATCAAATAATTTTTTGTGAGACTCTGTGATGATCTCAAATCCGCCGATGCCGTTTCCAATTACAACGCCCGTCTTCCATGGATCGCTTTTAACGATTCTTTTGCCTTCGGCATCAGCTTCGCCCATTAATCCCGCATCGATGAGGGCCTGCGCGGTCGCCGATACCGCAAATTGAATAAAACGCGCCATTTTGCGGGCTTCTTTTTTATCTATCCACAAGCCGGGATCGAAATTTTTTACTTCTCCGGCGATGGTTGCATCAAAGCCGGTTGTGTCAAACGCCGTGATGTGCGCAATCCCGCTTTTCCCGGCCTTGAGTGATGCGCAAAATTCTTCAACTGTATTACCGATGGATGAAATTGCACCCATTCCTGTTACAACAACTTTTCTTGCCATTATCTTTCCTCTTTATCCCTATCTTTGACTACATGAACATCCCGCCGTCGACGGGAAGCACCTGACCTGTTATGTAGGCCGATTCGTCAGACGCCAGAAAAAGCACGGCGGAGGCAACGTCATGCGCTGTTCCCATCCGCTTGAGTGCGATTTGCTCCAGCATCGCTTCTTTTACTTTATCCGGAAGAACCGCCGTCATGTCCGTGGCGATAAAACCGGGCGCGACCGCATTTACCCTGACGCCCCGGCTGGCGGTTTCATGTGCAAGGCTTTTGGTTACACCGATAAGCCCTGCCTTGCTGGCCGAATAATTAGCCTGCCCGCCGTTGCCGTGAATCCCGACAACGCTCGCCATGTTGATGATGGAACCTGCGCGCTTTCGAATCATGTCCCTGCCGACTGTGCGGGAAACAAGAAAAGCCGCACTTAAATTTATATCGAGTACCTTCTGCCACTCTTCCAGGGACATCCTGAAAGACAAATTGTCTTTTGTTATACCCGCGTTGTTTACCACTATATCAAAGCCGCCCGATTCCTTGACTGCGCTTTCAATTTTCGCTTCCACTTCGGCAAGCTGCGAAAGATCAACGGTAACCCAGTGGAGCTTCCCCTTTGCCTCATTAACCCGGCCTGAAAGATCTTCCGGCTCTTTATAATCAAGCCCCCAGACTTCCGCTCCCTCGGCGATAAACAAATCGGCTATTACTTTGCCAATTCCCCGAAGCGCTCCCGTTACAAGTGCTTTTTTATTTTCCAGTCTCATCAATTTATTTCTCCTTGTTATTCTTTTGTCAGTTCGTTTATATCCGCCGCCGTACCCGCAGCATAACAGGGAACTTCCGACCCCGTATCCTTCCACAATCCCTGCAGGACTTTTCCCGGCCCCGCTTCCAGCAATGCTTCCGGCTGCAGTCCGGCAAAGGCGGCTTCTTCATCAGTCCACCTGACGCCTTCTACAATCTGCCGCAAGGCAAGTGTTTTTGCTTCTGCCCCGCTCTGTACCTGTTTTCCCGTTACATTGGAAAAAAGCGGAATGGCCGGATCGCTGAACGTTGCTTTTTCCAGAATGGGGGCAAATGCCTGGGCAGCCTCTTTCATAAAGGGTGAGTGGAAAGGCCCTGCTACCTGGAGGCGCAGTACGCGTTTTGCCCCCGCTTCCTTAAAACGGCTTTCCGCTTCCGCCAAAGCCGCGGCGCTGCCCGACACGACAACCTGTTTTTGTGAGTTATAATTTGCCGCATACAGATCGGCAAGGCCGCCGCCTTTCCATTCGGCAATAAGGGATTCCACCTGTTCCGGGGCCAGGCCGATAACCGCCGCCATGCCCGGGGCGCCGTCATCTGCCCCCCCGGCTTTGATACGGTCTATTGCAGCCTGCATTGCCTTGCCGCGTTCATCGGTTAGGCGGAAACAATCCTCGGTGCTTATTACCCCTGCGCAGCACAGGGCCGGGTATTCCCCCAGGCTAAAGCCGGCGCACGCTATGGGTGTTATGCCGCGTTCTTTCAGGCAGGCTGCTGCAGCCAGGGAAGCAACGCTCATGGCGCTTTGTGAAACGTCGGTGCGTTTAAGGGTGTCAGCGTCCGAATCCCGAATCAGGCCGATCATATCCTTACCCAGAATTTCCGAAGCGGTATTAAAAATATTTTTTGCCGCCGCCGATACTTCAACAAGGTCGAGCCCCATGCCGGGGTATTGTGCGCCCTGGCCGGGGAATAAAAATATCACTTTTTTTCCTACCATCGTATTAAATTCCCTCCGTATGTTAGCCCTGCGCCAAAGCCAACGGTCATAACCAGGTCGCCTTTTTCGATTGCGCCGGAACGGTTTAATTCATCCAGGGCAATGGGGATGGAAGCGGATGATGTGTTGGCATATTCTTCTATATTAAGGTAAAGTTTTTCTGCCGGTATTTTCAGCCGTTTTCCCGCGGCGTGAACAATCCGGGCGTTTGCCTGATGTGGAACAATCATCTTTATGTCTTCTGCTGTAATACCTTCGTCTTTCATTATCCTGGCGATAGTTTCGGTGATAATCCCCACGGCAAAGTTATAGACAGCCTGACCGTTCATTGAAATTTTGGATCTGTCGTCGACAGTCTCCCCTGGTTCCCATGGAGCCCTGCCGCCAGCTTTGCGGACGATAAGGTGTTCCCACCCTGAGCCGTCGGAGCCCAGTACCGTCCTGAGCAGGCCCCGGCCGGAACTGTCGGTTTTATCCAATAAGACAGCCCCTGCGCCGTCCCCAAAGAGGACACAGCTGGACCTGTCTTCCCAGTTGGCAAATTTGGTTAGCACTTCCGCCCCGATTACCAGCGCCCGTTTGCGCCTGGGGTCGGCATTTAATAGGGCCGCGGCGGTTTCCAGCCCGTAGATAAAGCTGGAACAGGCCATGGTTATGTCCATGGCGGCGGCGTTTTTTGCGCCCAAAATATTCTGGACAATGCAGGCGGTGGAGGGGCAGCAATAGTAATCCAGGGTGGAGCTGCCCAAAACGATTAAATCCAGCGACAGGGCAAGTTCTTCGGGGCTTTTTTCGGTTACCAGCCCCTTTTCTATGGCCCAATTAAAGGCTTCCAGGGCAGCGGCGGCCCCTAAATCGCTGGATGCGGTGTTTTCATCGGCAATATGCCGGTTCCCAATCCCCGTATGGGAGCGGATCCACTCATCGCTGGTGTCAAGCCGCTCTGCCAGTTCCTGGTTTGTTACCCTCCGGTCAGGAACAGCCCGCCCGGTCGCTGTTATTTCAATTGCCATTAGAACCCCCCTCCATTAGACCAATAATAGTAGAGAAAGGTTGCATTTTCCATGACAAAATTCCAAAAAATGTCATAATTGGAATATAATAGGCCGTTAAAAAAATGTCAAGGGAAATTTTTAAATTTCCTTCAATTGTTCTCACGGAGGCACAAAGGCACAGGGGGGAAACACTTGTTTTTCGCCGCCCTGTCAGGTTGATTGTTTAACAAATGTAAGACGATAACCGAGCGCATTGGCAATTTTTGCCAGAGTACTGGCTCTAGGGTCTGTTTCGCCGGAAAGAATACGGTATAGACTTGCGCGGTCAACCTCTGCTTCTTTGGCGGTTTTGAGCATGCCTCGTGCACGGGCGGCAGTTTCAAACGCATGAATAAGAAATTTAGGATCCGTATCATTTTTTGCTTCTTCAATAGCTGCCTCAATAAATCCTTCGATTTCATTTTCGTTTTTTAGCTCGGAAGCTATGTCGACAGGGTAAGTTTTTACAGTCAATTTTTTAAACCTCCTTGGCAAGCTCAGTTGCCTTTTTAATATCCGTGGTTTGGCTGCGTTTGTTGCCGCCGCAAAGCAGGAATACAACTTTTTTATCTCTAATAACATAGTACAACCGATACCCTGACCCATAATCAATTCGCATAGCTCTTACCTCGCCCGATTCGGTTTTCCAATCACCAAAATTACCATAAAAAACGCGATCTATTCTTGCCTGTATCCTGTGCTTTGCTTGTATATCCTTTAGATTTTCTCGCCAATTTTTAAATACATCAGTTTCAACAACTTTGTATTCCATTTACACATTGTAGGTTATTACCTACACAGAGTCAAGCACTATATATACCTATTATGCCCAAATCTGTGTGAGGAATAGCAGGAAATTTCTTTCAGAAGACCTCACGCGGAGACGCTGAGATCGCAGAGTAAACACCTGGACTTCAGTCTTCTTTGTGCCCTCTGTGTCTCAGCGCCTCTGTGTGAGATATCTTGAGAAAGTGATTGTATTGGTTTTTGTTGGCTGGTGATAAAACCACTGCCAAAAGGCTATTATTTCTTCCATATAAAAGATATACTGTCTTGGTATGAAAAGAACATGGCATTTACTTTTTGCCCTGGTAATATTATGCACTACATGCAAAAACCCCTGGATGTCGAACCTAGTTGACCCCCTTATAAAGGATAAGGGCGAAGTATACGATTATACATTTTATGTTAGCAAAGAAGAGGAGTGGGATTATGCAAGGACAAAAATTGTTAGCCTCTACCAGGACAACAATTTCATAAATTTTTTAATTGTCCTTACTGATAGTTTTTCCGTAGATGGTTCTACTCAACCTACCATTCTCGATGATGCCAGCGACGTTATTGTAACTATTAGGGGGGCGGGCTATTCAATAACCCTGGACAATTCCAGCAACGGCAACTTGCTTAATGTTACCGGAGAACAGCAGTTTACAATACATGATGTACACCTTAAAGGAAAAGTTAACGGCGATCAAAATACCGGAGGATCGCTGGTTTATATTGACGGCGGTATCTTCAACATGACGGGCAATTCATATATATCTGGAAATATAACCCGCGTTTCGGGTGTCCCAATCGCCAACAACGGTGGCGGCGTTTATGTTGAGAACGGCGGTATCTTTAACATGAAAGGCGGTACAATTTCTGACAATATTGCCACCAACGGTGGCGGGGTTTCTGTTGAGAACGGCGGCACCTTCAATATGAATAACGGCACGATTAAAGACAATACTGCCACAACTGGCGGCGGGGTATATGTGAATGGCGGTATATTCAAAATGAGCGGCAGCGCCGAGATATATAAAAATACTGGTAGTCCCGGTGGAGGGGTATTAGTTACAAATGGAAGCCAATTCACCATGAGTGGTGGAACTATAGGCAATGAAGACTCTGTTTTAGGAAATAGTGCCGCCGCCTACGGCGGTGGGGTGGGTGTTACTGGTGGCAGTACATTCACTATGACTGGCGGATTCGTTAAGCGTAATAAAACCACAGGCGGCGTAGCTGGTAGTGGTGGTGGTGGTGTTTATGTTAGCGGTGGCGGCAGTACATTCACTATGATTGGCGGAACAATATCCGGCAATACAGCCCAATTCAACAACGGCGGGGGGGTGAATATGAATGGCGGTACATTCACCATGACAGGTGGTAATATATATGCCAATACCGCCATTGACGGTGGTGGGGTGTTTCTTTACAACAGCAACGACAGCATATTCCGCATATCCAGTGGTACGATAGCTGGAGACTTTGATTCAGACTCAAACATTGCAAACAACAACGGAAATGCACTGTATGTTTTAGCTGGGTCAGCCCAACACGGCACATTCGGAAATGATGGCATAACATGGAATGGAGTCGACATTATTGTGGCTCCAGATAATTTCATAAACACCACCATAAAAGTACAGAACGGAGTGTTGCAGTAATAACACCGTCTCTGTGCCTTCGGTTGCTTGCAAACAATGCCCCTGTGTGAAGGATAACAAGAATCAACGAATTGAACGAATGAGCACGAAAAAAAAAGGAAAATTGTTCGAGTTGGTTTGTGTGGTTCGTGGTAAAAAAAACTCAGAAATGCCTCACACGGAGACGCAAAGGCACGGAGAGGGAAAAATCTTTTCGGAAGACCTCACGCAGAGGACGCTGAGATCGCAGAGTAAATACCCGAATTTCAATCTTCTTTGTCCCCCCAGTGCCTCCGTGCCTCTGTGAGAAATCTTCAGATAATGTTCGTGTTGGTTCGTGGTAAAAAAACTCAGAAATGCCTTTTATGGGGAGCGCGGAGGTATAAGTGATTTTTTTGCTTGACAAGTATATTTTATTCTATATAATATTATATATACAATAATTTGGAGAATAATATGATGATTGAAACTAATCAAATGTTACCTATTACGCGGCTTCAAAAAGAGCTTGGCAAGACAGTAAAAGAACTGTCAGATTCCGGGGAGCCGGTATATATTTTAAAAAATAATAATATGGAAGCCGTATTGCTTTCGTACCACGAATATGAATATTTAAAGGAAATTGAAGAATTAGTTGAACAATTAGAGATAAAGAATGTTATAGAAAGCCGGTTAAAAAATTATAACCCTAAAAACAATGTCTCATGGGAAAAAATCAAAGAAGAGATTTGACCAGTGAATATTCAATTTATTTCTGAAGCAATAAAAGACTATAAATCTCTTGATGGAAATGTTAAACATTTAGTTGATGAAAAAATTGAAAAATTAAAGAAAAACCCTTTTTTGGGAGAAGCTTTGGGAAATAAAAATAATATTGATTTAACCGGTTTTTATAAATTATACATTGCAAAAAAATCATACAGGATTGTTTATAGGATATTAAAAAACAAAATAGAAATTATAGAAATATGGGGAATTGGAAAAAGAGACAGAATGGAAATTTATAAATTAGTAGGGAAAAGAATATCAAAAAGGAAATGAGAAATAAAACCTTCTTCTTAACTTTGCGCCTCTGCGAGACCTCACCCCAAATTACATGGATAGCTGGGGGGAATCCAGAAATTTATTACCACCAACCTCACGAACCCTCGCGAACCTGTACTTTGATTTTTTATCTTTTATTCGAGTTGGTTAGTCCCAAAAGGGGCTTGTTGGTTTAGAGTTTATTGGTAATAATGTGGAAATGGCTAGAATGACTGAAGAAGAAGCGTTTGCCCTTGATAAAAAATGGACGGAAACCGATCCAAAACTTGGCCCTAATGGTTCTGGTTTTCTTTCAAAGAGAAGGACTGCTCATATGGTTACTATTGATGATCTTTCGGCTAATTATTTGCTTTCCAAAGCGATTGCCGATCATAAAACTCCGGCGGAAATAATTAATGAAATGGTACATGAACGGATTGCTGCCGCACTATAGAAAATGAATTACTACCTTTCTTCTTAACTCTGCGCCTTTGCGTCTTTGCGAGAACATATTGTGAAAAATACCAAGGGAATTTTTTTGTTGTTGGGGGTTTGGTTTATATTCGTCTATTATGGATAATCAAGCAGTGGAACAATGCGCTGCTGGAGTGATTTTACTTTTGGTACAAATTTAAAATCAGGGTTTAATGCATAGATTTGATTAAGCAATTGCAGAGCTTGTAATGGTTTATTTTCTATTACTGCTTGTGAAGCCTGCTGGAAGAGCTTTTCTGCTTCAAAAGTAATTCCCATATTGTTTATATATCTGGCATTTCTGGCGGCAAAATCTTTTAGGCTTTTTGCTTCCTCGTTATGCGGGTCAAGTTGTATTGCCCTGTCTAATTTACTGATTACATCATTTAGCTCATAATACCCGCGGCTGTTATGGACGGTTTGTCTGTTCGCGTCCACAATTGTCTGAGCTTCAATAATTTCCGCCGAGGTAGGCTGTTTTGGCCTGGCTGCTTTTCCTTGCCGGATCATGTACGACCAGTATTCCAGCTCCCCGTTTGGATTGGCTTGAGTTTGCTTCCAAATATTTTCTGCATCGGTAATAAGCTGTTCGGCCCTATCAAAATCACCGGCGAAATAACTTTCCTCGATCCGGCCTATTAATTCTCTTACCTGGCGTATTGTTTCTTCAGAAAACTTTTCGGTTATTTCAATATCCAGTTCAGGGATCGATACGGTTCGTATTATCCAGATGCTTTCGTCATGTTCCAGTTCCAATGATTTATCGTAGGCCGTTGCTGCTCGTTCTACCATGTTTCGTGCGGCTGCAAAGTCGTTGTTTGCCAGCGCCGCCCTGGCTTCGTTAAAAAAACGGTCGCCTTCACGGCGGAGCCTGGCCGCTTCGGTATCACTTTGCCCGAAAGCAGCAAACAGCAAGCCGGTAAACATTACAAAAAACAGCGCTTTTTTCATTTTTACACTCTCTTGCTTTTAAAACCTACTTTTTCAGTTCCAGCGTGTAAACCTTACTTTTTCGTTCCGGGTTATATGTTTTTTTTCGTTCTTCCGGCAGCGATGAAATATCAGCTTCCTTAAACCCCAGGGTTTCGAACCAGTCCTGGGTTTGCGTGGTAAGCACAAAAATTTTTCGCAGCCCGTCATCAGTGGCTTTGTTAATAAGGAACCGGACAATTCGCTTTCCAAGCCCCATATCGGCATAGGCGCTGTCTACGGCTACAGCGGCAATTTCCCCCATGTCCCCCCACCGGTGGAATGCCGCAGAAGCATGTGCCTGGCCGTCTATGCCGAATACCCAGTAGTCGTCTTTTTTTTCATGGATATCATCCGCGATCCGCCGGATAAGGATACCCTGCTGCATAAGCGGTTCCATGATTCGAAGCACATCGGGGATGTCCTGGGTCTTTAAAGGCCGGATAGCCTCGTATTCATCGGCATAAACCATGGTTCCGGAGCCGAGGTTGGAAAAAAGTTCACGGAGTACGGCCCCTTCTTCTTTTCCGTCGATGATGTGAATCCGCTCGACCCCGGCTTTGGATGCCGCCAGGGCCAGCCGCAGTTCCGCCAGGGCTTTGTTGTTTTCTGCCGTTACCTTGTTTTGGTTAAGGATCTCTTCCGTTTCTTGTGGGGTCAGGCGCACAATACGATCGTGTTGTTTTCCGTTTAACAATAAAAGGTTTTTCCCTGCGGAAACAATAAAGAGTTTTACCGCCCCCAAAGCGCTTGCCGCCGCAAGGGCAATCTCGTCGCTGGGAACATTGTACGGTTTTCCGGAAGCCCCCCAGCCTATGCAGGGGAGTATTGTTACCATCCCTGCATCAAGGGTTTTTACGATGGGTTTTACAAGGATTTTTTCTACCCGGCCTGAACATTCCATATCATGACCGTCCAGCACCCCCAAACCCCTGGCTCTGACAAAGTTTCCGACAACAGAATCGCAGCGGTTGGCAGTAAGCGCCGTCATAAACCTGGTTGCTGCATGGAAAGCGGCCATTTCGACAAAAGGCATGGCCTTGCTGCTTGTAACACGGATAGACCCATGATCCGCCAAAGGGACATAGTGCGTTATAATGCTGTTTTCTGCCAATACGGAGTCTATCCATTCCTTGGCGCCGGGAACAATGACAACATGGAAACCGGTCTGCGCAAGCAGGGCGATATCTTTTATTAAGGAAGGAAAAGCCGCTTCGCCGGTTACGGGAAAATCAATCTTAAAAACCATCGTGGAACCGGCAAAGCGATGCTGGTAGTGGAACGCTTCCCGAATCAGGTCCATTTCTGAGTGCATGGAAACACTATACACTTTTTTTTGATGTTACGCCATTGGAGCCGAAAAATCACTCGATTAAAGAATTGCCCCAATCCCTATGCGTTTTTCTTCTATTTCCCTGTTAAAATACGCCTTGTAGAAAGCTTCGTCCGCTTCGATAACCGCTTGTCGCAGCAAGCTGTTTCCGTTTGGGCTAAAAGTCCATTTTTGCACCAAATCCAGAGGTATCGTTTTTATTTTTCCGGCAAGCGCTTTCCCTTGCTTTTCAAAGGCAATGACCAGATTATTTTCGATATTCAAGCAGGTCAAGTTTTTTAAATCTACATGCCATTTTTCGGTTGTATTTGTAGTCAAGTGTAACTCCTTATTATAAAAAATAATAAAAAAGCATCTGGAAACCAAATAAAATAAGCACAAAATTCACGTTTTTAGGCCAAAAATATTGTTTTTTAAGCGAATTATTGGCATATTTAAGCATATATAACTCGTTATTGGAGTAAAAAAGGAAGATTTCATGCCTGAACAAAGCATGGTGCCCATTGACCAGATTTTGCCGAATAAACTGCCCCTGGTAGCCCTTATGGGGCGGCCTATTTTCCCGGGGATTTTTACCCCCATCATGATTGGCAACCCGCCGGACGTTAAGGTAATCGACGACGCTGTTTCCGGCAACGCCCTTATCGGCCTGGTGATGCTGAAAAACGAAACGGAAAACCCTTCCATTACCGACCTGTTCCAGGTTGGGACGGCGGCTAAAATTGTAAAAAAAATCAACCTTCCCGACGGAGGGGTGAATATCTTTATATCAACCCTTAAACGGTTTCGGGTAAAGAAAACCCTGCATGTTCAGGCGCCCATAGCGGCGGCGGTTGAATATATAGAGGATGAAGAAGACAACACTGCCGAGGTAAAAGCCCTTACCAGGGCGCTTATCTCCGAGATGAAACAGATTTCCGAAAACAACCCCCTCTTTTCCGAAGAAATGCGGCTTAATATGATCAACATCGATCATCCCGGTAAAATTGCAGATTTTATTACCAGCATCCTTAACATCGACAAGGCGGAACAGCAAAAGATACTGGAGATGATCAATGTACGGAAACGCATGGAACAGGTGCTGGTGTTTATCAAAAAAGAACAGGAACTCCTGCGTATTCAAAAGCGGATCCAAAAAGAGATAAACGAAAAGATCGAAAAATCCCAGCGCGATTATTTCTTAAAAGAAGAGCTTAAGGCGATTAAGACAGAGTTGGGGATGACTACCGATGCAAAGAGTTCCGAGCATCAGCGCTTTAAGGAAAAGATAGACGCCTTTAAGTTTGAAGGGGAAATTAAGGAAGCGGTGGAACAGGAACTGGAAAAGTTTTCTTTAATGGAAC
>Ga0082212_10006851_pt1 | contig 15198 bp, 16 predicted proteins | sample TergutNt197P3_FD_71548 | JGI IMG/M metagenome (GOLD analysis project Ga0082212, IMG submission 71548) | Neocapritermes taracua P3 segment gut microbial communities from Petit-Saut dam, French Guiana - Nt197 P3 | ecosystem: Host-associated > Arthropoda: Insects > Digestive system > Gut ...
ACGGCGGGGGCCCCGAATTTTGCCGGTTCCGGCTGAAAACCCTGAACCGGGGCAGGGGCCCGGGGTGCCGTTCGTAATTTCCAAGTTCTCCTCCTGAAACCAGGGCCTTACAGCCCGGACACAGGCAGTATCGTGGCCGCGCGCTTCAAGTTTACGGGATAACCCTGCCTGAGTTTGCTCTGCGCGGGCTATTAGGCGCATCCCGGTCTTCTCCGCCCTGAAACAATACTCGCAAAAGCGGAAAGCAGCCTCTTCATCAGGGGAAATTTCCCTTCCGGGCTCAAATGATGTATAAAAATCCCATGAAACGGGACTTTTGTAGTAAAAATTGAGATAAAAATCCTTTACTTTGAGAAAAGTGCCGTCAGAAAACTCAAATTTGAGCAGATTGGCGTTATCAAGAGTCCCGTTTTTGAGGGATACCAATGTCATGGTACCCTTTTTTCCTTTATCTCTTGGAGAACTGGAAGCGCCTGCGGGCTCCGGCCTGACCGTATTTCTTGCGTTCGACCATTCTGGGGTCGCGGGTCAGGTAACCGTTGCTTCGTAAACTTGTGTAATTGGCCTCGTCAACCTGGCAAAGCGCCCGCGCAAGACCATGACGGCAAGCACCGGCCTGGCCGTTACAGCCGCCGCCGTAAACATTGATTAATATGTCGAATTTATTCTCTCCGGCCGTAACCATGAGGGGCTGTCGCACCATCTGCGCGTGTTCGCCCTGGGGAAAATACTGATGAAGTTCCTTGCCGTTAATGGTTATTTTACCGCTTCCGTCCCGTACATATACGCGCGCAACTGAAGTTTTGCGCCTTCCTGTGCCAATACCAAGATTCTTTACCATAAATACACTATCCTTTTACAGTTCTATTGCCTGGGGGTTCTGCGCTGTGTGAGGATGCGCTCCACCGGCATAAATTTTTACGTTTTTAAGCAGCTTTCTGCCCAACGGCCCCTTGGGAAGCATGCCTTTTACTGCCTTTTCCATGGGGGAAGTCGGGTGTTTTTCCGAAAGTTTTTCAAAATTCACGGTTTTTAGACCGCCGGCATACCCGGAATGGCTGTGATAGAGCTTCTGCTGAGCTTTCCTGCCTGTAAGTATGGCCTTTTCAGCATTAATTATTACCACAAAGTCACCTGTTTCCTGATGGGGCGCAAAAACAGCCTTTTCCTTGCCCCTTACTATAGAAGCAACCTTGGCCGCAGCCCTTCCAATGGGCTTGCCTTCAACATCCAAAATAAACCATTTCCGTTCAATATTGACCGGTTTCACAAAAATCGTCTTCATACATCAACCTTTCTTAGTAACATGAGTCTAGGGAGTAAAGCTTCTTCCAAAATGTTAGGTTTTGGAAGAAGCTCAATTTGCCATAAATTCAAAAAAGTGTCAATAGGCTAGCAGCCACTCAAGGACATTTAACTGCCTGATACCATTGTGTGATGTTTTGGGTTCGTAATCACGGGTCAAGAGGTATTTGGGAAAATGATCGGGTATGGCATTGAGAGGGGCCAGCTCACGGGCAAGCGTTTCCCTTCCGCGTACGGTTTCCGCGACTTGGTAATATTCGAGTCCATTGGCGCCTTCTGCAACGAAATCAAGCTCTTTTTCCCCGACCTTGCCAATATAAACCTTGTAGCCCCGGCGCAAGAGCTCAAGATAAACGATGTTTTCAAGAATATGCCCGCTGTCTGCTCCCTTGTTTCCAAGGAGGTAATAACGAAGCCCCACATCAACGGCATAATACTTGGCATTTGTCCGCAAATACTCACGGCCTTTAACATAATGGCGTTCGGCTTTATAGAACACATAGCTTTTAAGCAACCCGTCAATATAGGCCTCCAAGGCAGCGGCATAAACTTTCTTTTCTGTTGATCGCAAACGGAGATCATTGTTAAGCATATTGACCATGTTGTTTATGGATGTCTCGCTTCCTATATTTGAAAAGAGGCACTTTACAACACGCTCAAGAAGAGCAGCTTCTTTGACTCCCTGCTGAAGCATAACATCCTTGATCATTATGCTGTTGTATATGGTATCAAGATAGGCGCGTATGCCAGAAGGATCATTATATGCAAGCACTTCCGGAAACGAACTCTGCTCTATATAACTCCTGAAAATCTGTTCCGCGTTGATACGGGTTTTTGGAAAAACGCTTGCGTATTCCCTGAACGACAGGGGAAGCATTCTGACTTCCACATAACGGCCTGCCCAGCGTGTAGCAAGTTTGCCGGACAGTATGTTTGAGTTGGAACCTGTAACATAGAGATCAACGTTTTTGAGCAGACGCAGACTGTTTACGGCTTCTTCATAACCCGCGGCAAGCTGTACCTCATCAATAAACACGTAATGGAGTTCATTGCCTTTGAGCCTGCTTTTTACATATCTGTAGAGGGACTTGCCGTCGCGGAGTTCTTCGTTTTCAAATCCTTCAAGGCTTATATTTACTATGCGAGCGGATGGAACCCTGTTCCTTTTTAGCTTTTTCTGAAAAAGCTGGAGCAATGTCGATTTACCGCAACGGCGGACACCGGTTACAACCTTGATTAAGTTGGATTTGCCCCTGTGTCCCTCCAGTTCTGTAAGGTACTCGTATCTGGTTATCATATATTCGATAATATCACGAAAGTGATATCGCGTCAAGCCATGTTTATGATTTTCCTAAAGATCGCATGAATTTATGTGAAGTTTAGGATAATCCTAGAAATCGAAGGAGTGGACAATTTCCGATGATTCAAGCCGTTCTTCGTCCAGTTGTTCACCAAGGCCGGGAATATCGCCCATGGAAATAAAGCCATCGGAATCTATGGGCCGGGGTTTGAAAAAGGCGTTTTTCTGATCCATGAAGTTTAAGAGGTATTCGCAGTACGGGCAGGTGTCCGGGGGCATGGCTGCCACAACATGCAGTGCCGGCATTAGCGAATGACCGTGAGGGATAAATGTAACACCGTACATTTCGCATAGGTCTGCTATGCGCAGGGCTTCTGTAATGCCGCCGCACCAAACCGGATCTGACTGCATAACGCTAAAGATGTGTTCCTTTAGATAGTCCGAAACTTCCATGCGTGTATAAAGATGCTCGCCCGCTGAAAGGGGAATGTCTGTAACTGCGCGCAGCCGGCGGTAGCCGTCAATCATGTGGGGGCGTAGAACTTCCTCGACCCAGGCCGGCCTGACTTTTTCAAGCTCGTAAAAAACCTTTTGCGCATAACTTACTGTCCAGCCCATCCAGCAATCAAACATTAGTTCGTAATCTTCACCCAGTGTGTCCCTTAAAACAAAGGCCAGGTCGAGGTTTTTTCTAATGCCGGCTGCGCCGTCAGAAGGGCCGTAACGGAAAAACCATTTCTGGGCGTTAATGCCCATGGCCTTGATTTCAAGAGCCCTTTTTCTAGCTGCCTCAGGTTCTATCGAAAAGCTCAACGCGCTTATATAGGGTTTGATTTTGGAACGGCCGCCGCCAAGGAGCTTGTATACAGGCTGGGAGAGGATTTTTCCCTTTAGATCCCAGAGCGCAATGTCCAGCGCAGAAATGGCCATCATCATTATACCGCTCCTGCTGTGCCTGTCAAAACGGCTCATAATATCCCAGAGCATGCGGTTTTCAAGAGGGTTACGGCCTATAAGGTGATTTGCAAGGCCGTCCATTATCGTAAGAAGTTCCGGCTTGCTTTCGATAATGCCGTATTGCCCTGTGATTCCTTCGTCAGTTGTGATCTCAACAAAAAAACCTGATTTCTTGCCAGCTTGAGTTTGCGGCACGGGTCTTTTCGTTTCTCTGGCGTACTCGTCATAAATATCGAGGGGGCCGACAGAACGGGCCTCTGAATTATACTTTGGTTCAAATCTGCAAGTGCGCTTGATAATGTTAATACCGGTTATTTTCATTTTTGACCTCTTTCTTTGGCTTTATTTTATGCCGATAGCAACTCATGTACAGCGGCAGCGTTAGTAAGGCTAAGGGCTTTTTGCGCAAGGGCTTTGCATAATTCTGTATCAAAAGCGCGGACTCTGGCTTTAAGGGCCGGAATCACGCTGGCCGCGACACTTAGTTTTGTCATGCCAAGACCTATAAGCAAGGGAAGCGCTTTTGAATCAGCGGCAAGTTCGCCGCATATACCCACGGGAATTTTTGCCTCTGCCGCAGCATTGCAGGTAAGGGTCATTAAGCGCAGTACCGCGGGATTAAGCGGATCGTAGAGTTTGGAAATACGCGCGTTTCCCCGGTCTGCGGCAAGGGTGTATTGAGTAAGATCGTTGGTGCCTATGCTGAAAAAATCCGCTTCCGCGGCAAATTCCTTTGCCATCATTGCTGCGGCAGGCGTTTCTACCATTATCCCAAGCAACGGATTTCCGGCTTCTTTTTTTTCCAGTGCCAATTCCTTTTTACATTCGTCAACAATGGCGCGGGCTTCAAGGAATTCGTCAGGCGAAATCACCATGGGGAACATGAGTTCCACTTTACCGTATGCTGCCGCGCGCAATATGGCCCTAAGCTGCGGTTTGAAAACTTCAGGTTTATCAAGGCTTAGTCTTATGGCCCTGTAACCCAAAAAAGGGTTTTCTTCTTTTTCAATGCCCAAGGCAGGATGCGCCTTGTCCCCGCCTATGTCAAGGGTGCGTATGGTTAGCAGCTTATCTCCAAGAAGAGACAGCGTTTGCTTATACGCCTTGTACTGTTCTTCTTCATCCGGGCAGCTGTTGTTCATGTAAAGGAATTCTGTGCGGAAAAGACCTATGCCGTCAGCGCCAAAAGCCGCGGCTATGGCGGCTTCCTCCGGGGAGCCTATGTTCGCGCATACGGTGATAGGAACACCGTCAAGGGTGCAACAGCTTTCATGCGCGCTTTCTTTAAGAGCTGCGATGTTCTTTTGGCGTTTTTCCTCTGTTATGCGAAATGTGGCAATGGTTTCTTCACCCGGATCAGTTATGAAAGAGCCGCCAGAGCCATCAAGAGCGCATAACGCTCCTGTTTGCACATAAGCCGAAGCGTTTCCAAGTGCAAGAACGCAGGGTATCCCAAGAGACCTGGCCAAAATCGCCACGTGGCCTGTATAGCCGCCTTTATCCATGGCAAGGCCCAGAATCAGGCTATGATCCAGACCTATTGTTTCAAAGGGGCTCAAGTCATCGGCAACAAGTATGCAGGGTTCGGTTAAAACGGGCAGGGACATAGTTTTTTCGCCGACGATAAGGGCGGCAAGGCGGCGGCCCAGATCGGCAAGGTCACTGCCCCGCTCTTTCATATAACCTTCAAGTGCTTCAAGTTCCATGGCCTGCTGTTCAAGTGCTTTTTGCGCCGCGATATGCGGGGCAGAGCCTTCTTTAATAAACGCCTTTACCTGATCTTCGATTTCTCCGTCAATTAAAATTTCCGCATAACCCTCGTAAATACCGGCCTTGTCACCCCCGTATTTCTGTTCCGCTTCTTTTGCCATGCCCAAAAGTTCATCATGGAGAACGCGGCGGCCTTCGTAAAAGCGTTCCATCGCGGCTTCAAAACCAAGCGGGCCGGATTGCGCTGCGTCAGCACTGCGCCGCGTTTCAGTTTCATGGCGTATAACAAGAGCTTTCCCGGAAACGGTTCCGTCCGAAGCGCCTATGCCTTTAAACTCCACTGTTATTCCTTTAGGGCGGCAAGGTAGGTTTCAAGTGCCGCGATGGCTAAAGCCTCATCTTCGCCTGAACAAGAAATAGAAACAGTATCACCCTGTACTATGTTAGCCTTCATTATTTTTAATAGACTTTTTGCGTCCACGGTATTTTCACCCTTGGTTAGTGTTATATCGCAAACAAATTGCTTGGCGGTTTTTACAAAATCATTGCCCGGCCTTGTGTGCAGACCGCTCGCATTCGTTATGCTAAATTCTTTCTGTACCATTGAATATCCTTCAAAATAGAAACCCCGGATTCGGGAGCGGGCGCATCAAAAAAATTACAGGCCGCGGCCCCTGTGTCGGCAAGAGTTTTTCTCTCGCCCAGATAAAACGCACGGTTGTTTTTTTCTTGCGCCAAACGCCGTCCCCAAACCAGTACGGGTGTTTTTTCCCTGGTATGTTGAGGGTGGCCTATAGTGGGATCATTACCGTGATCCGCCGTAACGACCATTATATCATCTTCGCTAAGTTTATTCATGATCGCGGCGATCCCCTGATCCGCAAGGCGTAGTTTCTCGCCGTAAAGCGCCGGGTCTTCGCGGTGTCCCGCTAGGTCTGTTTCCTGCACGTTGACGCAGACAAAGCCCTGCGCAAAATCATCAAGGACACGGCAAGTTTCCGCAAGAACTTCTTCGGTATCAACGCCGGGTATGCTTAGGCCGCCAAGGCTCCTGCCGGATTCGGGATTCTCGACTATATCTGCAACTTTGCCGATTAACACCGTAGGAATACCGGCCTTGGCAAGAACGAAAGGTGCCTGCACATTCGCGTTAACGCCATAGCCCAGGTGCAGCACCTGATAGCCGCAGCGGTACACACCGGAGCGCGGTGCATTAACCCCGGCAAAACCATGGCGGCTCTCGTAAGCATCGAGCAAATTCCCAAGGCTCACTCCCTCCCCGCCAAAAACAATGACCCTTGACGATTGAACAAGGGAGCGAACCATTGCGCCGATTTTTTTTTCTTCGTCAAAAGGAATTAAATCCAGTGCCGCTGTAACATTGTAATTATCCCCAAGGTCAGTCTCAAGGTTGTCGCCTATGGTTACACCTTCATCAACTATCAGTATGCCGGGAACTGAAAAATTATGATTTGAATTATCCTGCGCGTCAATATTTTCCTTTGAAAAAAATCTGAGCTTGTGTCCCGCAGCTTCAAGTGTTTTCTGAATCATAGGCAGTTTTGAAAGTATAGGGGCTGATACGCCTTTAAGGGGTTTGGTTCCCATTAATTCCTGATGACCCCAGAATGTGTCCGCGCCGTTATGTGCAAGGCAATGTATTCCGTAGCAGCAGGATTCTGAGGTGGCAATTCCCGGGGCTGCAACACCGTTAGCTGCCAGAGCATTGCCAAGGCCAAGAGAGGCAAGGGTTGGAAGGCGAAGATTTGGCAGCGCATCAAATATATGCTGCGCCGTGTTTGCGCCTGTGTCCTGCGGTCTTAGATCAGGTACGTCATCCATCGCGCCTATGCCGTAACCGTCCAGCACTATTACCACAAAACGCTTCATTCAGACTTGCCTCGCAGAAGCGTTGTTTCGCGCGGAAATTTTATTTACGGCGGAAACAATGTTTCGCGCGGAAATCTTATTTCCGCATGAATCCCAGATACTGTGAAGAACCGGGCAGGATTGCGAAAGGCCTTCGACAAGTGCAACCCTGCTTCGGGTTACGAAAATCTGGGTTCTGAACGACATAGCGACAGGAGAGCCAGCGGGGAAGAGACCGTAAAGTTTAAGGTGATAATCAATGGCTTCTGGATCGGGTGTAATGACTTCTGTTTCCATAAGCCCCTTGCCAGTTTTGACAAGGGCGTGTTTTAGTTTACTGCGCCTGTAATAACCGCCGCCAAAACAAAGGGAATAGCCTTCGTGATCATGGGAAACTTCGCTCATGTAGAGGAGAGATGGTATCAAAGGCTCTGCTTCGTTTAGGTTATCGGGGTTGGTGCCGGTTAGGCTGTGTCCCGGTTCAAGGTGAGTTGCGCCTAATTCTTTGGCGATGGCTATGGTCGCGGGTGAATTGCATGAAGGCATATTGATCTGGGTAATGTTGATGCCATGTTCTTTTAGCAGTACGGTACCGCGCACTATGGTACTTGCGTTGGGTGTGGGAAGGGACTTGCCCTTGTCTTCATTAAATAAAAAACAAGGAAAGGAAGTAACGCCAGTAATGCATATACCGGATAGTTTTTTGAGCGATGCAAGTACGTCGGGTATGGCTGTTATGCGAAAGCCGCCTTCCTGACCCGGATAAAAAATGTCACCATCATCCCAAATACGCAAAAGTACATCCTGAACCATGCCGCGTTTTTCCGCTGCTTTGGAAAGTTCACTTGCCTTTTCAAGCGAGTAAATTGTGATGACTTCTGGCTCCATATCAAGGGCAATATCCCATGAACCATGCGGAATCTGACAGAGGTGCCCCAGGTGTTTTACTGGAAGTCCGGCTGTACTAAGAGTTATGGCCTCGCGGAAGTCAACTGCCACCATGCCGGTAAAAATCTCTTTCCCATCGACATTTCCGGCAGAAAGTACGCGCTGCGCAATTTCCGGGTTACGGCCAATTTGCTTACTCATAAAATAGAGACTTGACCCGTTTGCGGCGGCAAGTTTTGCAAGGCGGCGTGCGTTAGCCGTTATGCTATCGAGATCAAGTACATAAGTGTCACTCTCTATTAAATTGTTTTCAAGGAGATAAATTCCATAGTCGATGAGTGCAGGGTTATGGGTTTTAAGAAAACGGAGAAACACGATTATTTCTCCTCTATGGATCGCTTTAGTATATTTACAATAGTTTCAGCGCCGGCGCGCATGGGATTAATGCGTATCATGCGCGAAGCAAGACTTGGATCGCTTTTGATAAAGGTTCCTGATACGCGGTAAAAAAGCGGGGTAATTTCGTAGCGGGACTCCGAGCCCACGGGATATGGAGCCGCGCCGTAATGTTCGGCTTTTTCTATGGCAGCCTGTGCTTTTGCTTCTTCCAGTTCCACAATGATGACCCTTGACTGGGCGTTCACAACAAAAGCGTCTTTAACGCCCTTGACTTCACCATTAAGAAGCCTTGCTGTAACTTCATCGCAAACCTGTGCCTGTATTGCTAACGCTACGGGCGCATATACTAGGGAACGCAGAGCCTCCATTGCCTCTGTGCCCTGAACCTGAACCCCGCCCGAATAATGTGAGGCTCTGATCTTTTCTATATATACACGCTTGCCTGTTACGCAGCCAATTCCTTCGGGTCCCAAAAGTTTGAAAAGCGAAAAACAGCTCATGTCGGCACCTGCCTGGCAGCCGGTTTTTGGAACCTTCATAACAGCGTAATTATCGTCGCTTACAATGGGTTTATCGGGGGAGCTTTGTTTCAAAGTCTGAATAAGAGAAACGTAATTGTAGGAGTCATCGGGTTTTTGGCGCGCCAGTTGAACTAATGCCCCGGAAGCCGGTGAGTTCCTGTAAGAATTAGCAGCGCTGTCAATGTCGTTAAAATCGACTGCTGTTGTCAAAAGGTTCATCATATCAAGGGTAACTTTTGTGGTTGGATAAACTGGCGCGCTGTGTACAAAAATGCTGTCCCCGGGCTTAAAGGCCGCTGCCAGGGCAGCGCGTATGGAGCCTGTGCCCGCGCCGCGTACAAGTACCGCGTCCTCCTGGCCAAAAAAGTCCGACAATACTGCCTCTGTTTTTTCGGTTGCTTTTGGCCGCCCAAGGCCCGGAACCAGACCCCTGTCCCCGCCTGACAAAAATTCCGCGCCGGAAAAATGCCTTGTGATGGCATCAACAAGGGCAAATTGTTTTTCCATTGCTTCACTTAAACTTAACGCGGGGAGGGGCCAGGTCTTCATCAATTAACTCCCCCGAATATTCTGTTTGGGTTATGTGTTAACATATCTTCGACAGCGTCATTTGGAACGTCCGCTTCGCGCAGCCTTGGCAGGAAATTATCAATGAGGTATGCGTAACCTATACCGCCGTTAGCCGCAAGATGGCTGCGACGCGTTATGTCCATGGAAAGGAGAAGCTGTTTCGCATAACCTTTGTCGCAGCAGGTCTTGATAAAGGCAATGCGTTTTTCATCGCTTAAGTATTTGATTTTTCCTATGGTATCAAATTCAATAAAAACCCCGGAATCAAGCGCCTTTAGGATAAGGTCAAGGTCATCTGCAAGGTCAAGATGACCAATGATGAGTTTTGAAAGATTAACACCAAGTGATTTTAACAGCACTATCTGATCCCAGCCCATAGTTCCAAGCGTTGTATGCGTGGAAATTGGTATACCTGTTTTCTCGTGGGCGATTGCCGCGGCGCAAAAGACTTTTTCTTCGTTAGGTGTCATGCAATTCTGACTGGTGCCTATTTCGCCTATGATACGCGCTTTCCGGCAGCTGCCTTCCGCGCCTTTTTCAATATCACAGATCATCAAAGCGGCAAGTTCACTAACACTCGACGTTTCTACTATAGCAGGCAAAAAAGGGTCTTTGTAAAAACCGGTAGAAACTATCACCTTGATTCCGCTTGCTTCTTCCATACGATCCAGATAAACGTAATCCCGCCCAAGACCGCGGCAGGACATATCTACAATGCGATTTAACCCTTTACCGGCCAAAGCGCAAAGCTCATCACGTATATTATCAAATTCATCAAGAAGACAGTCGGGATCACCTTTTTCACCTGAAAGATCAATACGCAAATGCTCGTGCATATATGTCATTTATGTCTCCAACAAAAGACAGATATTTACAATCATGTATTTCATTTCTGCATCCGGCAGGTTCATTGGAGTCCAGTCAACAAGATCGTTAACGATTTCTACTGAAAGGTCAAAACTTTCAAGGTCGCGGAATTCATCCATTATATCTGTTTCGGGAGCGGGAATTTCTTCGTTCCGGATTATCCGCATTAGGGCCATGGCAAGATGGGTAACCATACGGCCGCCCATTTCTTCGGTAAGTTTTATCTGCCAGCGTTCTTCAAGGCGTGAAATTACGCGCCGTACAAGCGTTTCAGCTTCCGGAGAAATTACATTTCCCTGCCGCAAAATGCTTAGGCGCTCATCAAAAATCAATTTTCTCTCCTTATATTAACTATAAAACCTAAAAAACCCATAGTCAACATTTTTTGATAACTTTGATGAAAAATTCACATTTTGCTTGACAGATTATCTTAACCCTCTTACCATTTATATATGAAATTTGTAGTCGGCGGACAGATGGACAAAAAAATTATTGCGGATTTGCTTAAGAAGCATGCTCCGCAAGCGGAAATTGCCATTATGAGCGATATTGAAGCTACTATGGCAATGAAAAACAAACAGGCGGATTACTATTTTGGTTCGTGTGCGACAGGAGCAGGCGGCGCTTTGGGTATAGCGACCGGGCTCCTTGGCATTGACAAATGTGTTACAGTCAGCATGGCCGGTAAGGTTCTTTCACAGGATGAAATTACCAGCGCGGTTAAAGCAGGCAAAGTGGCATTTGGATTTGTCAACTACGATGCTGAAAAAGTGATCCCCATGATATTGAAAGCTATTTCATAATCTCAAATTTCAGGAGGAATTTATGGTTTTTGAAATTAATGCATTGACAATCATTGTCATGGCAGCACTCGGAGGTATCGCTTCATACCTGGCAAACCAGAATATCGCCGTATTTAACGACGGTATCAGGCCCATGTATCAGCCCTATCTAAATAATGAAATTGACCGGAAAAGCCTTTTTGCAACCAGCTTTGCATTATCATTCGGCCTGGTCATTGGCTTCGGCCTCCCGACTTCCATAGCCGGCGGTATTATCATCGTACATACCATCTTGCTGGCCTGCGATATTATCGGGGCCCTGTTCAAGGAAGACAAACTTGGCATGCTGCTTGCAACCGGAGTGGGCGCTGTTTTCGGCGTTTTCCTGATGTTCTTCATGCAGATTGTAATTGATCTCTTTGCAATGCTGCCCATCCCATTCCTTGATAACCTTTCCACTGTAGGCGGGCTTATCATAATTCTGTTCTGCGTATTCCCGGCTCTTGCTGTTGCGTATCAGACCAATGCCAAAAACGGTATTATTGTGCTTGCGCTTACCATGCTGGTTAAACAGGCTACAGCTATGTATGGAAAATTCACAATCAATGAAATCAACATAGCGCTTAACGCAGATGGTATGGCTCTTCTATTCTCCATTATAGCGATGGTATTTGTGGCTATTAGGGTTTCCAAAAGAGGCGATGGTAAGGCTACCGAGGCTTTCGCGATTTTTGAAAAAAACATAGTCCGCATCAAAAAGAACCTGCTATTCCTTGCCATTGCAGGCGGTGTTGTAGCTCTTGCAACAACCCTGCTTCTGGTCGCGGAAGGTCCCGCATCGTTAAATATCACAGCAGAGACTGCGAGAGCCGCGATAGCAGGCGGTGGAACTTTAGCAGATGGTAACTTTTCCGAAGCTGCCCTTATAGCCCTTGGCCGTTGTATAGGTTTCATACCGCTGGTAATGACTACCGCGATAATATCAGGTGTGTACTCACCTGCGGGAACCAAGGCTGTGCATATACCGGCCATACTTTTTATCAACATGGGAATCATGGGGCTTGTAGGATCTTTTGTGATTGGCGCTTTGATTATGGCCATTGAAGTTCTGCTTCTTGGTTTTATCGCGAAGGGCCTTGACCGCTTCCCCGGCATGAAGGAACTGGGCGACAACACGCGCACGGCTATGAGCAAGGTACTTGATATCGCTCTATTGGTCGGCGGTATGCTTGCAGCCAATGCCATTGCGCCTACCATAGGCTACATCTGGGTAGCAGGTCTATATTACCTGAATCAAGTTTCCAAGAAGCCTGTTTCCAGTATGGCAATAGGCCCCATAGGCGCTATCAGTATGGGTATTATTGTAAACATACTTCGTCTGATTAAGCTGTTCTAGTCAGAAGAACACCCTGCTGAGTTTACATGGGGGCCTGTCAGCGGGTAAACGTGCCATGCACGCATGGCCCGTATACCCCTGACACCCCATATAAAATTAATAGGGGTGTTCTTCTGTATTAGCAAAAAATTGATACCGTTTTATTTTTTTACTCTTTGGCAGCTTCTGCTTTTTCTTCTTTCTTTGCAGTGATCTTGTCTTTAATGTCCATTACCCCAACGAATAAGGCAATCAGACCGATAAAAGCCGCAAGGACAGGAAGGCATCCGCGCAGAAAAACCAGAACCTCATCCCACCATCCAAGACCCATGGGTAAACACGCGACTACAGCTGCGGCGATCACAATAAAACCAATAATTAACGCTTTCATAAATCCTCCCTATGCTAACGGCCGCGGTACTTTCTGATAACCATGACCGCAAAAGCGGAAATAAAAAATATGGTCGGTAAACAAGGTAGCAGTATGGATACCAGCGGCATGGAACCTATGGAAAGCAGATTACCGCCTGAAATGCCAAAAAGCTCCAGAATGGAATAAACAATATCCACATAAGCCGCGATGGCACCTATTACCATCAGCATCCATGCCACGTCTCTGGTTTTTGACCAAAGCAAAATGGCAAAAAAAGCGGCAAGCGCGCCCAGTGACAAGCGGCTGATAATATAAATAAGCTGCCCTGCGTCCATAGTCATAGTATTATAGTTTTCCGCATAAAATGCAATACTATAACAGTATGCGATTTAGGGGTATGATTTATTATCAACTAATCCTGATTAACGGAGATTAATATGGAAACACAGGGAACAGGGCTTAAGCACGGACTTAGCGTCAAACGCCTAAAAAATGTAGACGCCTATTTGGAGCGTATTGTGGATCAGGGCAGAGTTGCGGGTGCCGCAGGAATGATCATACGTCATGGAGTAGAAGCCTATTGTTCCAGTTTCGGGATGAGGGACAGAGAGAAAAAAGCGCCTCTTGAAAACGACGCGATTTACCGGATTTGGTCAATGAGCAAAACATTTACGGTTGTTGCTGCAATGACCCTTTACGAGAAAGCGCTGTTCAGGCTGCACCAGCCCATTGCTGATTTTTTGCCGTCTTTTAAGGAAATGAAAGTCGCGGAAACCGATAAACGCGGCGTGGTCAAACTTGTGCCGGCCAAACGGCCCATCACTTTTGAGCATCTTTTTACAATGACTTCGGGCATTCCCTATCCCGGAGAAGGCAGTTATTCGGCATTGGCAATGGGCCAGATTTACAAAAAATCCGGACGCGCAGCAAAACAAGGCAAGCCATGGAACACGGCAAAAATGGCAGATGAAGCCGCAAAGACTCCGCTTTGCTTCCACCCCGGCGATCAATGGATGTACGGGTTTTCACACGATATACTTGGAAGGCTTATTGAGGTAATCTCCGGTAAAACCCTTGGCGTATATTTGGCAGAAACAATTTTCAAACCGCTTGGGTTAAACGACACGGCATTTTTTGTTCCGCCAGAAAAACAGAACAGGGTTGTAAAACCTTACAATCTGGGGCCAAAGGGGCTTGTTGAAATTAAGCAGACTGGCTATGACAACGCTTCTCCAAAACCTCCTGCCTTTGAATCGGGCGGCGGAGGTCTTTGTTCAACCATGGCGGACTGCGCCCGTTACGCGCAAATGCTTTTGAATAACGGCAAACTGGGGAACGAACGCATACTTTCAAGAAAAACAATTGAATTAATCAAAACCAACCATTGCGATCTTTCCATACTGCAGCCTTCCTTCTTTGGCCACATGAGAGGATACGGTTACGGCCTTGGTGTCAGAACCATGTTAAGCACTGCCGAAGCCGGGCTTAACGGCTCTATCGGAGAATGGGCATGGGACGGCATGATGGGTACTTATTATTTAATAGACCCGGAAGAAGATATGACAGCCCTTTTCTTTATCCAGCTTGTGTCCGGAATCAATAGTGATCTTCAGCGCGGGTTTGTGCAGACGGTATACGGAGCAATTGATGACTGAACGGGAACGTTTTATAAAGGCCCTACAACGTAAAAAGATCGAAGGCCATGTCCCTACATTTGAACTGGTTTTTTTCCTGACCATGGAAGTACTGGGGAAGGTACATCCTTCCCATCGTCACTATAAACAATGGAACCAATCCAGCGCCAGGGAAAAGGAAGCCCATCTTAGAGACATGGCTTTTTGCTATACGGAAATCGCGAAACTCTACCATCATAGCGCTATATTCGTACATCCCAACCCAAATGACTTTGACAGCGTTATAAGACTCCTTCAGATAATCAGAGAAACAACGAATATGGAATACTATATCTGCATGCACGGCGATCCTACTTATGGAATACCCAACGGGGATCGCATGGTAGATTTTTCTGTCCGTCTATATGAGGATCCTCAGGGCATTGTTGCGGAACAAGAGCAATCCATGAATAAAATGCTGGATTTCGCAGCAAGGCTGAAGCAAATAGACGACGGAAAACTGCTCGACGGCTTTACCCTGTGTGCTGATTATTGTTTTAATGTGAATCCATTTTACACTCCGGAAATGTTCGCTGAAATAGTTGCCCCCGTTTTATCTAAGGTAATCAAAGGCTACCGGGATCTGGGCTATTACACCATCAAGCACAC
>Ga0082212_10006852_pt1 | contig 15197 bp, 11 predicted proteins | sample TergutNt197P3_FD_71548 | JGI IMG/M metagenome (GOLD analysis project Ga0082212, IMG submission 71548) | Neocapritermes taracua P3 segment gut microbial communities from Petit-Saut dam, French Guiana - Nt197 P3 | ecosystem: Host-associated > Arthropoda: Insects > Digestive system > Gut ...
GTTGCAAGAGGGCGCGGATGTTATTCCCGTTGAGGTTAAAGCGGGCGAACGGGTAGCGTCGCGCAGTCTTAGCGTATTCGTCAAGAGATATAACTCGCTTTATTCGATTAGGATTTCCGGCAAAAATTTCGGGTTTGAAAATGGGATAAAGTCCGTACCGTTATACGCGGCGTTTTGTATATAAAGAACAGATGCCGTCCCTTGTGGCGGCATCTGTTTATGCGTGAGCGTTGGCGTTTCCATTCCTCAAAGCCTTCCAGGATTTTTATAAACTCCTCCAAATTGCTCCAAGCATCAATGAAGCGGCGGCTTGCGATGAGCGCGCTCATCCAATTCGGCACGGATACGGGTCAGATGATCTTCCCGGACATATTCACTTGACAGCTTGCCGTCAACCCTGAATTGAAGGTATGCGTATTTCTTCCCGGATATGGTTTTCGTAGAGATATATCCTTCCTTTAGCAAGGCAAGCCTGTTTTAGCACGTGTAATCTGTCAAGCCTGTTTTAGCACGTGTAATCTTTACGAAAAGCGATAATCATGATAGTATGGAAATGGCTTAGTATCGTTAAGCGACTTGTAGCAGTCGATCCCCGTATAGACGGGTATTTGTTTTAGTTGAGGAATGATTATTCGTGCTTTACACTAAAAGACTCCATTATATTACCTCTTTTCTACTGATTCTGGCAACAATCGTTGGGTGTAGTCATCATGACTATCGCGTCTCGACCGACCCTTTTTCGATTAGCGTCACAAAAGCGCGCATATTTACAATACCCGCGAATGACGACGTGCAAAAATATCTGCCGGAAAACTACAGTGAAGACCAATCTCGTATATATAAAGGCACCCGGTCTGGTGGTATTAACAGCAGCGCGATCATTTATGGTGTTAATGACGGTGGACCAGATGGACAAGGGTACAAGTTTGAAAACACACAGACAATGGTCGAGGTTCGTTTTGATGTATTGAACATTTCTCGAACATGGAGCAAAGTGGCTCAGGAAAACGATTTAGACTTCACAGATTTGTTAACCAGACATTTTAGTTTTCAGTCAATAATAAACTGTTTGAAATTTGCAATCCTACCACACGAAAACTTTACATATAGATTTGATTATGTTCTGCTAGGGGAATATGATTCCGAAAATGATATCTTACGTGACTGTACAGCCTACCTTCTGTTTAATGACAGCAACATGTTTATCCAAACACAGTACGTATTTATATTTCAGAAAACCGAAAGTGATTATTTTGATGGTTTTAGCATGGCATACCTTGATTTTGACTCTATCGGGCTGGAAGCAAGCAACGAAGTTTATAAGCCTTACTACTTTCTGGAGGATCTGCTAAAGTTACACGGCTATTCAGCGGTTGTACTTAATAATTATAATCTGGGATTAAGAGCCCAAGATGAAATAGTCATAAGAACCGATATGCCGTATTTTGAAGTGCTGCGAGAGGTACGCGCAGGCATAAGGGATTACCCTGATAATAAAACAGCACTGGAAAAAATAAATGACGTCGCATCTATACTTCAACAACTCGATGCGACAGAATACATAGCGGAAGAGCTAAGGGAAATAGCGGCAAGAAAAATGTTACTATATAGTTCTGGATATATTTCCGAAGCAGAGTTAATACTAGCGCTAATCAAAATGGAAGACGCAGGAAAACCGGTGGATTTTAGCGATTTACGCATCGCCTGCAGCAATGGGAAATCATCGGGGTTAAATGAAATTGCCGCCATGCTACTCGTCATTGAAACTGGCAGAGACCGTTTACGCTATTATAACTTCTCCTGTTCGTATTTAAATGACATTATTTCAAACGCCTCAGATGAGATTAAGGATGCGCTTTTAGGAACGCCATTTATCGTTATGATGAGGGCATCTACACCGTCACAGGCAATAATAGTTGATCGAATTACGTTTCGTCCTACGACTCCGTTGCCCGGTGGGTATCTACTGACAAAATCAATCAGCGGATTACCAGGGGATTCAAGACCGCCTGCCGCTTATTATAATGACCGATATGAAGACCTTAGCAATTCTTTATTTAGTGTCTGCGATCCTGATAATATCAGTATTTATATTGATGAGGAATACGCGGTTTCATTTATAGGCAACTACGAGCTTTCAGGTCGAAACCGGAGAGATGTAGCTGTCTACGGTGTTACAGTAATTGTTACAGTTACTGATGCTCTTAGTGGCGAAGTCCTACTCGCAAAACGATTAGGTGAAAGCGGGATAGTGCCAAGCACGTTTTTCGTGCCAAATACTTTTACTGAAGATGTGTTTTTCTACACAACAAGCGTACAAGATGATACAATCGATGAAATCCTAATAATGTTGAATTTGACGTGACAACAAGCGGCTTTAGCAGTATATGGAAAAATTTCTGTCTTCGATTATGCTGATTTAGTGCAGATAGGTAACCTTACAGAACCTGATGATAGACAAATGCAAATCGGGGTGGATACAGTAGACAATAACCATAATCTCTGCTAGACTATGCACATCCTGAAAAATCAAGGATGTGCTAATTCTATATGGGAAATGGACATTGGAGTGAAGAACCGGGAGCGGCTAATAGCGCGGTTCCGGAAAACAGCACAAACGTAGTGCAGCAGCATATCAAGGGCGTGGCTGATTTTGACAGCGCCGCTGACTTGATACGGGATCATCTTGTCCAAAAATCCATTTTTGATTATTTTCGCCAGCTCTTTTCAGAGTGTGGCGTATCTTCTGCTGAAGCCGTGAACAGGGCCGATCTGGACAAGGATTTCGGGCGGCAGATCATCAACGGGGAGCGCCGTACTCGCAGGGATAACTATATAAGGATCGGTATCGGTATAGGTCTAGATTCTCATAAAACTCAAAGTATGTTGAAATTCGTACAGACAGGGCAGCTATATGTCCTGCGGCAGCGCGACGCGGCTATAATGTTCTGTATAGAGCGGAAGTTGAGCCTGATCGATACGCAACTGATGCTTGATTCGTATGGATACGAACCTTTAGGCGACGGCGGATTCCACACTGAAGACGACGTCCCTGTCAAGGATACGGAACAATCTGTTGAAACCGCGCATATCGAGCAGATCATAAAGGGCGCTTCAAATTTCTCGGAAGTTCTTGACAAAACAGCAGGCAGGCTAATAAAAGGCACGATTGAACAATACTTTGACGCTTTGCTAGCTGGCGGGAACATTGACAGAAAAGAACTGTTTGAAAGAGCAGGCGTCAGCCTGAATACCGGATATCAGCTCATCCGCGGGGTCAGAAGAAGTAAAAACCGTGACGTATATTTAAGGATAGCAATCGCCGCGGGTATCGGGTTTGACGAAACGCAGCGGATGCTGAAACTACTGGACGCCGGAGCGATCTACCCGCTGGTCGAACGCGACGCCGTCATATATTTCGGCATGGTCAACGGATACAGCCTCGCCAAGATACAGGAACTACTGGCTGACAGAGGCTTTTCGCCGCTATAGAAATTTTTTATGATTGTGCATTTTGCTCGCGTAATGCGTCGAGTGATATATTAAACTGACAGCGCAGGAAGTATAAGAACACGAAACGGGTAACAAGCAAATGCCGGACGACTTTAAATCATTTTACAATGAAATATTGCAGGCAAGCGTAGCGGCGAGCATCCCGGAAGCGATACGCAGGGACTTCGAGTTCCTGAGCTGCCTGGCATTTGACGAGAGAAAAGAGCTCTACCTCGTCAGCGGCAGGCGTGACGGGCGAAAAGGGGTCTTGCGCGTTACGAAAGCCGAGGCGCTCTATGACGCGCTCGCCGAAGCGGGTATACTCAGCGGGCTGAACCATCCCGCCATTCCAAAAATCATATGGCAATGGAGCACACCAGACAGAAGCTATCTGCTGCGCGAATACGTCGACGGCATGACGATCGGCGATCTGGTCAAGAGACAGGGCGTGCTCAAAGCCGACCGTATATATGAGATAACGGTGGAGTTGTGCGACGTACTGAGTTATCTCCACAGCCGGAATCCGGCAGTCATCCACCGGGATATAAAGCCGGAGAATATCATTCTCACAAAAGACAGCGGCGCAAAGCTAATAGATTTCGGCATAGCGCGGCAGTTTTCCACGTCGGCTACCAAAGATACGATGATTATGGGCACCGAGCCGTATATGGCGCCGGAACAGTTCGGAAGCGAGCAGACCGACGGTAGGGCAGACGTCTATTCGCTGGGCGTGCTTATGGTTTTCATGGCGACCGGAGGGACGGATAAAGCTGATCTAAAGAGAATATATCCATACAAACCGCTGATCCCGGTCATCCAAAAGAGTGTAAAAAAAGACCGAGACCAGCGTTTCGCGTCGGCGGCGCAACTGAAAAAGAAACTTCTCCGGGTGCAGAGGAAAGCAATACAAAAGACACTGATAAGCGCCGGGGCAGTTTTGCTCGTTATCGCCGCGCTTCTGCTCGGATATTATATAGGTCATGAGCGGGGTCATGAGAGCGGTTACGATAGCGGGTTAGGCATAGGGCGTGAGCAGGGCTACGGGTTGGGGTCGGAGCACGGCTTCGAGAGCGGTTTCGGTACAGGGAAAGACCAAGGTTACGAAGACGGGTATGAACAGGGGCTAGAGCAGGGGTTCCGCGACGGCGTCGATTCCATCATGGACAGCCCGACCGAGCGAAACCAGCCATTTACGCAGGAAGAACTGTACGAGCCGATCACATTCGATAGCTGGTATCTTGACATGGCGGTCCGCAACGCGCTTAACAAGAACGTCGGCGATGTGATTTACCGGACAGAGGTCACAAGCCGCATAGATGCAATTCGGATATATGGTACCTTTATTCTGCATCCCTCTCTCGATGACGTACTGCTCAAGAAACATGTAGGGAAAGGCACGGTCGCCTACTCCACTGACAGAGGTTTTTGGATCGACGACCGCGGCGATATAAGCACTCTTGCAGAGATCCCTAATATGTATTACTTGCGCGACCTCACACTAACCTCCCAATCCATAACCGATCTGAAACCTATCGAGGGTATGAAACTCGAACGAATCTGCCTTGCTGATAATTTCGTTGGAAATCTTCTCCCGCTCAAGGACATGGTGACGCTGCGCGAACTTGATTTTTGCCAAAACCCGCTTCGCGACCTTACGCCCATCTCCCGGTTGCTCTCGCTGGAGGCGCTGGATATAAGCCAGACGCAGGTGACGGACTTAACGCCGCTCTCCGACCTTACAATGCTGAAAAGCCTGTCGCTCGCCTACTGTGATGTCAGCGATATAAGCGTGCTGGCGAATATGACTTATTTACAGGAACTTGATATAAGCAACACCCTCGTCACCGACCTGACGCCGCTATTGGGGCGCGCCGAACCGTTAACCGTCATCTGCGATGGGTTGCCCGACGATGTAGTCGCTCAAATGGCTGGCGCTGAGAATGTCATTGTTGTTTTTTAGTTGCAATATATGTGAAATTAGTAAATACTGCAAACGCAAGGTGAGCATTGAGAAAATCGGGAGGGATGGATTATATCATGAAAACAAAATATGCAGCAGCAACTATCTTTGTTCTGGCGGTGCTTTTATCCTCTTGCATTGGTAAAACAGAGCAAACAAATTCGACTGCGCCCGCCTTAGTTACTGAGCAGGAAACACCCCCTGCACCAAAACCGGTGTTGGATGAGATGCCTACGCCAACGTCAAGCATAATACCTGAACTGCCGTCAGAACCGGATGACGTCGGTGAAGATATTGATTATCCGGCTATTTATCAACAAGCGCTTGAACGAATTGAGGAGATGGATCTATATACGGCATTGACGCTGTTTGAGCAATTACCTGATGATTATGAGGACGCTAATGTATATATTATGGGATTGTCTGGTATTAAAAAATATGAGGACAAAGCATGGCTGGAAGCCTCAAATTATTTTTCAGCGTTAATTGACGCGATAGATATACGTTATCCGCGTTGGACTATCAATTCTCCAATGAATCCCCCTTATGAGGAATCTCTGGTGATTCCTATTTTCAGAATTATTTATAATGTTCCACTAAGTGATTCTGAAGTTGAAAACTCAAGATTTGTTGATTATATATCATATTACGACTACTATGAACTGCTGCAGAGAGCGCTTTATCAATACTATTATGAACAGACTCTCAACGGAAATGATATAGCCCGATTAGAGTACTACCCTTACAAGCTGGAGCATAACAGACCGGGAAGCATTTCGCTCTTGTATACTAAAATAAGAACCAGTATTGAAGAAAGCCTGGACGAGCAAGGACTAAACGAGTACTATAACTTAACGGATTCATCCATCAGCCCTGTGGAGGTTTCCGGAGATAAGTTATATATTACATATGAAGGCGATAAAGGGGAAGTCATTGAAAATCTCTTTTCACTTATGGATATACGTGATAAACACATTGCACCATGTTGTTTGGCGTTGGAGCCGGAATCAATCCGTTACGTTCTGAAATTTCAAGAGTCTTATACTTTTGCGTTCAGCTACAGTAATAATACAAAAGGCTATACGTCGATTATCAGCGCTACAATTAAGGATGTTGTCACGGGTGAAATTTTATACTCATTTGAAGCGTCGGTTGACCCTCCACGCATGGTAGAGGGCCAACGCGCCAACTCAGACACATATGGACGGTTTGGTGACGGGTTTAATGAAGCAATAGGAAATGATTTATTAGTTTCGCTGGAGAATCTGGGGATTATTACTTACAGGTATTAGCAAAGATAATCGCCGATCTGACGCCGCTATTGGGGTGCGCCGAGCCGTTGACCGTCATCTGCGATGGGTTGCCCGACGATGTAGTCGCTCAAATAACTGGGGCGGAGAACATATTAGTGATTACCGGACGATGACTAGATACGATCGAAAAGGCTTATGAGTAGCTGGAATTAATTCAAATATGAATCGTAGTATTTTGTGAATGCTTGATTGAGGAAGCAAACAACGTATTCAATATCACCTGAAGGAGGGAAATAATGTTCTGCACTAATTGCGGGAAAGAAACCGGAAGCGGGGCGTCGTTTTGCCCCCATTGCGGCCGGCCTGTGAATGTGACGGCGATTCCCAACCCACAGGCGCCGCTATATTCAACGAAACCTGAAGCTACACAAAACGGGAACACAAAAGTGCAAGCACCAAAAAGGAAGCGTCGTCTGCTGAGAATCCTACTGTTGGCAGCAGCAATCGTAATAGTTTGCGTTTTCGGTCTTCTGCTTCTTTATAATCTGGGCGTCGATTTCTACTTGTTTGGGGACTTTGCCGAGTATACCTACGTCCGTGCGGATGGCGTAGCATTGAATGCCAAAGATATAGAATACATCAAGTCCATTGTCGAAGCACGAGACGCAGAAGCTAATCCTGGTGACAGAGGCCATGGCGTACCAAGGCTAAGGCTGCGGAATGGGCAGCTTCATGTAAAGGTACGGACGAATTATACTTCTGAAATCGAGATGGGTTACCTGATGTCCTGCGGCAGCGTACGCGTACTGACTGAGGATATGGTCGTAATTGTTGATAATGAGGAAATTGTTTCTGCTACTCGCGGAGAAAGGGCCCCCGCAGAAGGTTTCAAGCTCTATCTGTATGTCGACGGAGCCGCAGCGCAGCAGTCTATTGCCCTATTTACAGAGTATTCAGGCGCAGCCCTTTTTGAATATGACGGAAATGTGATATATCAGAGAGTACAGTATGAATTCGCATCCTCAACTTTAGATGAAAACAAGCTCTGGGTAATGAGCGGCAATACCAATCATGTCGGGATGATTGCCGCCGCTATAAATCATCCACTTGATATTATTCTTAGGGAAGTAACGGAAAGGCCTGCAGTAGTTATACCGCAGACAGAAACACCCGGCATTGTTAACCAGCCGACGCCGACAGGTCAAAAGCCGGAACCAACGGGTGATCAGCCGGAGCTTCGTGAGGGAGAAACACTCTATCAAGGTGTAGCCAGACTTGACCATTGTGACGGAGTTACGGTAAGTTTCATATTATCTGCAGATCAGAGTGAAATCCGCAGCGTTTCCTTCCAGCTTAAAAATCTCTCAGTAACGACGACAAGCGGTAACTCACAGACTACTATCACTGTTGACTCAGTTCTTTCAACGCTCTCGGGGGTATACAAGGTTATTGACGGCAGTGTGGATATTTCAGCAGGCGCCGGAACTCAGTTGACTCTGACTGGTATCGGGTCGCAGGAAGCAACAGGTACGCTCCAGTACACCTATACTTCATATGGAACGACCACAGAAACCTTCGATTTGGGTACCGTGCCAATTACCGTTGCCCGGCAAAATCCGTAGCATAGACATATAACACCATACCGGACCGCTCAACTGACTGGCAGTTTGAGCGATCCGGTTTTTAGTTTGTGCATTTTGCTCGCTCAAACGGCCTACGTGTCGGGTATCATAGGGTCAGTCATTGAACACGAGATCCGCTTCACAACAAATCCGCTTCACTTCTTGATTAGTTTGTAAAACTAATGTAGAATGCGTAAAGCAGTGACTGAAGCGATGACCGCGTTCTCTGGCAGAAACAATCGGCGTCATGCCAGGGAGGTTATCTTATGTACTGCTCTAAATGTGGGACCAAAACCATTGAAAACGCAAAGTTCTGTGCTAAATGCGATAGGAGTGCGATTATGTTTTGTCTTAATTGTGGTAATAATATAAGCGAGGGTTCAAAGGTTTAAATAATACGCTATACCTGTGGCAACTGTATGGGTGTCAAACTCAAGCAACAGCGTATGTACGTTTCTGAGGAGTAGTGATTATGCGAAAGATTTGCCTTTTCACACTTGCGATCATTATATCAACAATGTGCCTGGCGGCATGCTCAGCCAAGCCAGTTGTTAAGGGCGGACCTCTTGTTCGCGAAGACTTTAACTTCTATAAGGGGAATAAAACCATCGACATTGATGATGACAGTGTACACCCTGTTCTGGATATTGGCTGGTATACCGCGAGAGGTTATAAGCGCGGCGACAGTTTGCAGAAGTTTATTGAGTTATACGGTGGGTTTCCGTGCAACATCGATATCGAAGTCAATCGCAACATCGACCGTCAGTATTATAATGCACTGATCCTCGAAAAAGTCCCGGACATTTACGATAGTTTCTATAGGAGCATCACGTTTGAGTTTATTCATGAGGGGTATGTCTTGAAATGCCGGTACAGTTATGAGCGTGAAGAAGTCAGCGTATCAGCGGAAAGCCGGCTCACACGAGCGCGACGGGAGTTATACTATTCGACTCGACTGCTATCATCACCGCTGCTTGACACTCCTGAATTTGCCATTCTCACTGATGATCAAATGGCATTTTTATACGCGCAGTCTGAAGCTATTGATCAGATGCAAAGCGTTGTAGGCAGAACAAGCTTCACGTCCGAATACTATGATTCTTTAAAAAGACGGGATAAGGAAACCTATGACTCGATTGCTTTGCAAGTATGGGAATGGAAACAAACACACTGGCCCTCCGATCGGGGAGAAATTGAAGATGAAGGTAATGATCCGGAAGAAACAGTAATTTCCGGCATTAAGCCGGACGGCGTTTTGACAGTAGCTGTCATAGCTATCGAAGGAACTGCGGAAAGCAGCAGAGGCGTGTCTATACAAGGTCCTTATTACGGTGAAGGCGAGGAAATCACATATGATTCTGAAGGGGATATGGTAAACGTATCAAAAAGCACGGGAAATAATCCAGACAACTGGTTTTTTGAAGCCACTGTATCAAACATTGATATCGGCAATAATTCAAAACTTGTGACATTCGGCGATGCGTTTTCGATGATTACGGATAATGGCTCAATAATCGTGACTGTCAATCAAGAAAATGTAGAACGCGAAGTGGTTATTGAAATAGGTATGGAGTTAAGCTGTATCTTGAGGAATGATGAAGTAGTTTTGCTCTTGGAATAAGCAGACCAAGCCGTAAACCCAGCTTTGGTAAAGTATCATCATGTGGAAGGCAGAAATAGGAGGAAACAAATGTTTTGTTCAAATTGTGGGGCGCAACTACCTGAAATCGCGGCGTTCTGTACAGCCTGCGGAGTAAATACGAATAGAAATGATCAGTACAAGAGCAACCATTTTACCAACATGCAAAATATGAGTATTCGCATGACATCCGGACAATCATTCGCACAGTAACCGGACAAAGATTCGCGACACATCCGGACAAGCAAACGCATGACATCCGGACAACGGTTCGCAAAGTATCCGGACAGAGGATCGGCATCTCAAAAATAAACTCCTGCTGTATAATTGGCGAAGCTAATTGTGCAAAAGGAGAAGAAAATGAGGTGCAGCGAAATAGTGAATATCCTGGAAATCATGAGACTGGGCGAGTTAGGTCTCACATACCGTGAGATTGCCGCAAGCACAAAATGCGGCAGATCGACGGTTGGGGAAGTAAAGAAACGATGCAAAGACGCCGGGCTGACATATGAAACAGCAAGAGTGATGGGCGGGGCAGAACTCAAGGCGTTGCTGTTCCCCGCGACAGCGGCGGTCAAGACAAGGGTCATCGTAGATTGGGAAAGCGTCCACAGGTGGCTAAAAAGCGGCAAACGGCGCAACCTGCAGATTGCTTGGGAAAACTATAGGCTTGAGAACGAAGGCGGTTTGGGGTATAGCCAATTCTGTAGGCAGTATAGGGCTTGGAAGGACTCCGCCGGCAAAACGGTAACTATGGTGCAGGAGCACGAACCGGGCAAAGAGGTGTACATCGACTGGATTGGGGACACACTTGACTGCGTGGTCGACCCTGGTACAGGGGAGATTCTGACGGCACACTTTTTCGTATCGTGTCTGGGCTACAGTTGCTACCCATATGCGGAAGCGTTCCCAAATGAGAAGATGGAAAGCTGGCTGACGGCGAACATACACGCGCTGGAGCATTACGACGGAGTGCCGAGCATGGCAGTTCCGGACAATACATCCACAGCAGTTACGAAGCCGCATTACTATGACACAAAACTCAACCCGACATACCTTGATTTTGCGCAACACTATGGGATCGCCATCGTCCCTGCCCGACCATATCGCGCCCGAGATAAGAGCTTGGTCGAAGGGAGCGTCGCATGGCTGGAATCGTGGTTGCTGGAGTGGCTGCGGGGACAATGGTATTTCAGCTTCGATGAGTTGAACAAAGCAATCAAAACTCGCGTCAAAGCCCTCGCGGAAAGGCCGTTCAAGAAGAGACCGGGCAGCAGGGCCAGCGATTTCGAGGAGTTCGACAAACCCGCGCTACGCCCGCTCCCTCCAACGAGGTTCGAGATCGTTGAGTATGCCACCCGGCGAGTCCCCGACTCGTACCATCTCGAGTACGACGGCTATTATTACTCGGTGCACCATTCGCTGTACAGACAAGAGGTAACGCTGCGGGCGACGCCCACGACGATTGAGGTTATCAACGGCAACCGCGAGCGCGTAGCCCTGCATGTGCGCCGCTACAGCGGGACGCGATACGTCACCGAACCCGCACACATGACCGAGGGGCATAGGCGTCAGGCAGAGAACTCGCGCCGCACAGGGGCAGACTACAAGGCATGGGCGGCAACAGTCGGGGAAAATACTTGCACGGTGATAGAACGGATGCTGAAAGCCCAAACCTTTGAAGAGACGGCATACCGTTCCTGCATGGGTGTCATGCAGTTCTCAAAAAAGTTCACCCCCGAACTGCTGGAGGAAGCCTGCGGTCGGGCGCTTGAGATAGGCAGCCCAACCTACACAACGGTCAAAAACCTCATGCAAAACCCAAAGCCTGAGAAACAGCCGCAACCGCTTCCGAAACACGGGAATCTCCGCAGCCCTGCGGAGTTCTCGTAGGGGTGGCGTTGGTATGATGATGAACCAGACCACAAATCAACTATTAGAAATGCGCCTGTCCGCCATGGAGTCGGAATTCCGGCGGCAATACGAGTTGCCGGCAATGTCGAGCCTGTCCTTCGACGAGCGCTTCGGGCTGATTGTCGAGGCTGAGTGGAGAAACAAGTACAACGCGAAGATAGGGCGCATGCTCAAAGCGGCGAAGCTCCGCTGCCCGGCTGCTTGCCTGGAAGACATAGATTTCGATGAAGCCAGAAAGCTTGACCGGTCGCTCATCGCACGGCTTTCGGATATGTCATGGATCTCTGAGGGGCGTAACCTTTTCATAACCGGAGCTACCGGCGTCGGCAAATCCTGGATCGCATCTGCCTTCGGGAATGCCGCATGTCGTTTGGGAAAGCGGGTCTCTACGTACCGCATGTCGCGCCTCCTTGACGACTTGCGCAAAGCGCGCGCTGACGGGACGTGGGCAAAATTGCTGGCATCGCTGGAAAAGCCAAGCCTTCTCATACTCGATGACTTCGGACTGGACCGTCTGGACACTATCCAATGCCGGGATCTATATGAAATCGTGGAGGATCGGCAAGGGGCCGGCTCAATCATTATCACAGCCCAGCTCCCGGTTGCGCAGTGGCATGGGATATTTGAGGACGCGACGGTCGCGGACGCTGCGTTGGACAGAATAATTCATAACGCAGTGCGCATAGAACTCCACGGGCCTTCGCGTCGCATTCGTAGGGCTAACGGTGGGAAAATCGGAGATCTCAATGCTAAGCGCGGTTAATAGTGCGAAAGTGATGGAATGTTGCCAGCTATGCTTCCGCGCGAATGGCGCGGTTGGTCGTTCGCTTCGAGTTTACCACAGCCTCGCGGGGAACGGCTATGGAAAACTCTCCGGCTCACTTTGCGCCTGTGGAAACGGCAACATGCCTGCGGCGCATGTATAGATATTTGAATTATTTTCGTATTCTGCTTTCATATGCCTGCTTGGTACGACAAGGTCTGCTTCGTGGTGAATCTTGCAGTTTGCTGAGGCATTGCGGTACACTCGGATAATATATCTTCCGTTATGGAACAACTCTTTCTTGACGATTCAGCGTAACTGGTATACCCTAGCTTTCGAGATGCCGGGCTCCGCCCGGAGTCTGTCCGGATGATCCGGAATTAGTGTCCGGATGCCATCGGATTAGTTGTCCGGATGCGATGCGATTGCCGTCCGTTTACGGCCGGAATAGCCACCAATTTCCCCAGAACTATTTTACACTATCGACACGCTGATAATCTTTGTGTATCACTCGCTGATTTGTGGTAAAATGAGAAAACTGATTGTATAGCTTGTGGAGGCTCTTGTTCAAGGCGCGTTCGGCTGCGGGGCTTTTTGCAGCCAACCTGTATCGGTTTCACAGGTGTTACATGAAGGACTTTATTGATGGCGGATATAAAGAACATCTTGCAACAATAGTGTCCGCGTTTATAAGTGCAAATAGTAACAACCAGAATATTCCGGCTGTGTTCTGGCAAACATTCACATAACAGGGAACGATAGAATGCCCAAACGTATATGAAAGTGCAGAGCTGCATGGACACATTCTTCAGCCAAGTATACAAAATTGTTGAAAAGATACCATTCGGTAAGACTATATCCTATGGTGAGATTGCGCGATTGTTGGGGCAGCCACGTGCCGCGCGTGTGGTTGGCTGGGCTATGCGGAGTTGTCCGGAGCATTTACCGTGGCAACGAGTCATTATGGCAGACGGATCGATAACCGGAGGCGTATTTTCGGATCTGAGAAGAGTGATGCTGGAGGACGAAGGAGTGCCTTTCCTGCCCGATGGGAGAGTGGATGTAAAAACATCCCGCTGGCTCTAATTGCCGGGCGGGATGTCTGATTGTCAGATGAGCGCGGGCTAAATCGCGTCGTCCGGTTTGCTGTGGATGTTCTCGATATATTGCGCGCAAAACTTCATCTGGAATTCCATGCCTCCTGAACAGCATTCTGAAGATCCCGTTTATACGACTCCGCGGAGTTACCTGCAGTACTCCCCAGAAAATGTAGGCATATGTGTCCGTTCATACCATTATCAGGAATCGTACTCACATCATGAGGCATTCCGTGGAGCGAGGCGGCAATAGTGCGGCCACCGATAGTGACCCAAACCGGTCGCGCAGACCAACTCTTGACTCCGTTGTGGGTCTGAGAGTGCGTGTCCGTATCTGATTTTGTTGCAGGTTCAACGTCAGCGTGACCGCCGATAGAGAAACACTTAATATTGTACGTCATGCCGGTTCTTACATCGATGACGGGAATAAGCGCTCCATATGTTATCATGTTCTTCACGACAGACCACTCCAGCAATTCGACGTTGCCGTTAGTGCTACCGTTAGTGCTGCCGCTTGTACTCACGATATTTTCGCTCAGTAAGTCCGACCTAATATAACCGGTTAACCCTTCGTGTGCTACCTTTGACCATCCGTTTGAGTTATGATCGAGTACCTGTATCGAAGAGTTGATGCCCAACACTTTGATGACCTCAGAATCTGTAGTAGGGGACGCTCTGAAGTTGACGTTGCCATTTGTCCACATAACACTGCTCGTTGAACCGCTGGTATTTGAAGAAGTAACACTTGCCGAACCGCCGGCGTCGGTATTGTAGATCGATATCAGATCTGACCTTATGTATCCGACTGAGTTGCTATATTTAACTTGCGACCACCCGGCGGGGTCATGTTCAAGTACTTCTACTTCTGTCTTGTCAGCAAGCGTGGAAATGATATCAGCGTCGAGCGATGGCGCCCATCTGAAATTGACAATATCGGTCGTCTTGAAGGGCATTGACTTAACGCTTAGGGGAACTGACAAAAAATCAGACCTGATATATCCGACAGCGCCGTTTGTACGTACTTTAGACCACCCGGCAGGGTCGTGATCGAGTACTTCAACGTTAACACCTGCGCTTAGCGTCTTCATAACGTCAGCTTCAAGCGACGGACCTGTCCTGAAATTCACGATGTCTGTTGTCATTAGAGACTCGGCAGCAAGAGAAGTTAATGCCAATATGAAAGTCAGACAAAGAAATACGCAAATATAAATTAGGATCTTTATACAGCGTTTCACGGTAAATCAATCTCCCTTTGCAGTTTGAAACGTGATTATATTTATAATTCTAGCAAAATTTGTTTCTTTTGTCAACTGTTTTGTAACAATTTTGTTTCTATTTTTTAATTACTAGGAAGAAGACGCTTCAACTCCAGCGTGCTGAAACGGCGTTTTGTGAAGCATCTCCCGGATACCCCCTGAACTGTAAGAGACTTATACTTATCAACCGATTATGTTGTG
>Ga0082212_10006854_pt1 | contig 15195 bp, 6 predicted proteins | sample TergutNt197P3_FD_71548 | JGI IMG/M metagenome (GOLD analysis project Ga0082212, IMG submission 71548) | Neocapritermes taracua P3 segment gut microbial communities from Petit-Saut dam, French Guiana - Nt197 P3 | ecosystem: Host-associated > Arthropoda: Insects > Digestive system > Gut ...
GCCAGTTCGAAGACGCGCCGCTGATGTTGTGAGGCAATCTCTTCCAGCATAGCCGACATTTGAGTCAGTTTATCTTTTTCCACCCGGATGCCGGCCTGTTCCATATTAGCCAGCACTTGTGTTAAGGGTAGCTCTACTTCCTCATATAATTTGAGCATACCATATTCCGTCAATTCCCGCCTTTGTGCTGCAGCCAGTTCGCCTAGAAGCAAAGCAGCAGCGTCGGCATCCTGGTGAGCCGGCAGTGGCAGGCCATATTGGGCAGCTAAGCTATCAATCGCCACCTCCCCGGTTGTCGGATCCAGTAAGTATGCGGCGATGGCAACATCATCTATTAGTCCTTGTAAATCAAGGCTATATTTTTTTAGGAAGAGGCTTATCTCCTTGGCTTGAAACGTCTGCTTGGGGATAGCCTGGTTTTGCAGCAAGACGGCTAAATCCTCCGGACAGCTTTCCTTGGTCATGAGCCGCGCCGCTTGAGATGCTGCGGCCAGCACCAGCCCTTCCCCTTTTGGCAGCAAAACCAGGGAACAAGAACCTTGTTGCGCAATTAAGGCAGGCAGCGCAGATAATTCAATATGCCGGGGGGAGGGAGCGGCAAATATAGTCTGTTGCCCGCTATCTGTTGCCACTACCTGCTTGGGTGCGGGTAAACTGCGTAGTAGCTGCCGCAATTCCAATTTTTCATAGAAGGCGCGCAATTGGCTGGTTGGCTCAAGGGGCAAGGCATAGCGTGGCCAAGAGATAGCCAGGGGCGCTGCCCGGTCTATGGTGGCCAAACGCTGGGAGATAAAGGCGGCTTCCTGGTTAACAGCCAATTTGGCGGCTATTTTGCTGCTTCCCAGTTCGCCTAAACGGGCATACAGCTCCTCTAAACTGCCGAATTGAGCCAGCAGTTTGAGGGCAGTCTTCTCCCCTATACCGGCTACCCCGCTGATATTATCTGAGCTATCCCCCATTAGAGCCTTTAGGTCGATCAGGCCGGTCGGTTCTAAACCATATGCTTCCCTAAAACGTGCCCTATCCCAGCGTTCCACATCGCTGATGCCCCGCTTGGTCAGGAACACAGTCACATTATCATCTATAAGTTGCAATAAATCCTTATCACCTGAGAATATCTCCACCTTAAAGCCTGCTTCCCCGGCAGCGCGAGACAATGTGCCTAAAAGATCGTCCGCCTCATAGCCCTCCATTTCCTCCCATGCTAAGCCTGCCGCCAAAAGTAGCTCCTTTATCAACTCAAATTGCCCCCTAAGTTCGCTGGGGGTTTCTTTACGCTGGGCTTTATAGTCAGCGGATATTTTATTACGGAAGGTTACGCGCCCTTTGTCGAAACACACCACCGCATAGTCCGGCTGTTGCTTTTCCCGTATTTTATTGAACATGATCATAAAGCCGTGCAGGGCATTAGTATATATTCCGGCGCTGTTGGATAAAATGGGCAGGGCATAAAAAGCACGGTGCAATAAACTGCTGCCATCCACTAAAAGTAGTTTTGTCATGATTTGCTCCTTTCCAGAGCTTCTTTCATAGCCTATTACTACTCTAGCATAATTGTGCTAATATATCAATTATCTTTTTTTATTACTATTAAAATTAATAATCTTATCCCGGTTAAGAGGTTTACTGTTAGATACGATGAAATTAATAGAAACAGCAACAGGGGGATTTATGATGAGCCGTTTTTTTGTAAATGGGAATTTATGCGTTTGTGGGCAAAATATCAGTCTTTTGGACTATCTTCGTGATATCCTACATTTAAGCGCTGCCAAAGATGGTTGCGCGAGCGGGGCTTGCGGGGCTTGTATGGTAATAGTTGACGGCGAAGCCCGCCGTGCTTGCGCGCTCAAGACCGGGCGGCTGGAGGGTAAAAAAGTATTGACTCTCGAAGGTTTGCCACAAGCGGAAAAAGAATTATACGCGCGGGCTTTTAGTGAGGCGGGAGCGGTGCAATGCGGTTTTTGTACACCAGCAATGGTGATGTCCGCCAAAGCCCTGTTGAGTAAAAACCCTAACCCCAGCCCAGAAGAGATTCAGAAGGCCTTAAAAAATAATATCTGCCGCTGTACCGGCTATATTAAGATAATACAGGCGGTACTGCTGGCGTCGCAATGGCTCAGCCAAGGTTTGCCAATTGAGGCAATCCCCGCTAGCGGGGGCTTGGGCGAAAGTCTATTAAGAGCAGAGGCTCAGGATAAAGCCATGGGCCAAGCCCTTTTTGCCGCTGATTATTATCCCCCGCGTATGTTAGTGGGGGGTGTGGTGCGCAGTGAGTATCCGCGCGCCCGGGTGCTGAGGATTTACACCAAAAAAGCCCGGGCTTTGCCTGGTGTAGCGGCAGTGTTGACGGCTGCCGATATCCCCGGCGCAAAAAAGATCGGGCATCTTAAACATGATTATAATGTACTGATAAGCCCTGGGGAAATTACACACTTTCGCGGAGACGCTATTGTATTAATAGCGGCAGAAAATAAAGCAACTCTTGAAGAAGCGAAAGAATTGGTGCAAATAGATTATGAACCGCTAGCACCTTTGCTTAACCCACTTGATGCCATGAAAGAGGATGCCCCGGCGCTCCATGAAGGCGGAAACCTCTTAACCACGCAAACCCTTAAGCGCGGCCAGGTGGAACAGGCTATTGCCGAAGCAGCCCATGTAGTGCGGCAGCATTATAGCCTGCCCCCTAGCGAGCATGCTTTTTTGGAGCCGGAAACAGCCTTGGCTTGGCTGGAAGACGAGGAAATGCATATTATCAGCGGCGACCAAGGTGTGTATCAAACCCGTAAGGAAGTAGCGATGATGCTGGGTTTTCCGCTGGAACAAGTGCTGGTACAAGCAGCTATGGTAGGTGGCGGTTTTGGCGGCAAAGAGGATATGAGCGTACAGCATCATGCGGCTTTACTGGCTTATTGTACTAAGCGCCCTGTTAAGCTGACTCTTTCCCGTACCGAGAGTATGCTGGTGCATCCCAAACGCCATGCCATGGAGATAGCATATACCACAGCCTGCGATACTAAGGGCAATATTACAGCGGTTAAAGTACGTATTGTAGCGGATGCCGGAGCTTATGCCTCTCTTTCCCTGCCGGTACTGCAGCGCGCCTGTACTCATGCCGGCGGTCCTTACCGTATACCCAATGTGGATATTGAGGGGCGGGCTTATTATACCAATAATCCGCCCGGCGGCGCTTTTCGTGGTTTTGGGGTAAGCCAGAGCTGCTTCGCCGCTGAAAGCAATCTTAATCTGCTGGCTAAAGAGGCTGGTTTTGACCCCTGGCAATTGAGAAAGCAAAATGCCGTTAAGCCGGGGGATGTCTTACCCAATGGCCAGATAGTGGATGAAGACTGTGCAATGGAAGAAGCTCTGGATGCCATCTATCCTTACTATGCAGCCAACCCACAAGCCGGTTTGGCTTGTGCCATTAAAAACAGTGGCTTGGGTATGGGTATCAATGATGTGGGGCGTTGCTTGATCAGAATTGAAGAAGGCATAGCCACCGCCTATTGCGGCGGCGCTTGTTTAGGTCAGGGTTTGGCTACGGTAGTGAGGCAAATGATCTGCGAAGCAACGGGGCTTGAGCCTTCTCTGGTAAGGGTGGAAGCGCCGGACACCGCCACCAGCCCGGATTGTGGCAATACCACTGCTTCCCGCCAAAGCCTTTTTGCCGGGGAAGCGGCTTGGCAAGCAGCATTGAAGCTAAAAGCTGCCTTGCGGCAGCAAGGCAGCTTAGACAATTTGGCGGAGCAGGAGTTTTATGGTGAATATATGGGCATGACCGATCCCCTTGGCGTGGACAAAAGCAATCCGCTTAGTCATATTGCCTATAGCTATGCCGCGCACTTGGCAGAATTGGATGATGAAGGGCTGGTCAAGCTAGTTGTCGCTGCTCATGACAGCGGGCGCATTATCAATCCTTTAATGGCGGAAGGCCAAGTGGAAGGGGGCGTACTGATGAGTATGGGTTATGGGCTTAGCGAGGATATGCGCTTATATGAAGGCGCGCCTCAGTCCAGCTTCATCCGCCTGGGCTTATTAAAAGCTGCTGACGCGCCAAAAATTGAGATCATCTTCGTGGGCAAGTCAGATAAATCTGTATATAATACCCTGCCTGCCAGAGGGGCAAAAGGTTTAGGGGAAATAGCGGCTATTCCCACCGCCCCGGCTATACAGGGCGCTTATTATAAGCGGGATGGCATTTTTCGCACATCTTTGCCAATGACAAAGACAATATATAGGAAATAGCTACTCCTGTATCCAGAGTTTTTGTGTTACAGGCAAAGCCCGATCTCTGCCCTATTGATAATCCACAAAGAAGGGGTTACTTAAATCTCCGGCAGCATCCTTCCAGCCCTCTGCCTGAAAAACAGCGTTGCTGTCTGCTTGGATAATATCAATACTAAAGCTATTGCCTTCGGTATGTTGCAATATGGGTTTTATACTCCGCAGACCATTGCTAACCTGTGCCTCGCCTACATACGTATCGCGCTTGACCCATAATTCCCAGGTATAATTAGGGGCTAAAGGCTTATCACAATACCAATACCCATTTACCCGCTTCAGGTTGACAATCATTGTGCTGGCGCTGGGCTGGCTAGCCATAATTATATTTGGTGAGCCCTCTTTTGTGCCAATCAACACTACTCTCTCTAATTGTGCCAGTTCAGTGGTTAGTGGTGTGCCATTGCCGGCAAGGCCGAGCCAGTCTAAAGCCGGGAACCGGATATACACCGGAATTGAGTATTCGCTGCCTAGAGTCAGGGCGTAGTCGCAGGTTATAAGATTACCTTTTGAGGAAGTGACGATATCCATATTAGCGGCGGCAGCGGCATTTGTTAAATAATCTCTCACAAGGCGTAAGAAAGGCGGAATAGTTTCAAGCGGATACTCCTCTTTTTCTACAATTCCGCTGAGAAAATCAGCATATTCAGTACCTTTTGCAGCATTTAGGTTCCAGGCAGATATGCCTTTATATGAAAACAATGGAGGATGGGCTGTTGAATAGAGCATGTAAACAAGAGAAGCAAATTCTTCGCTACTGCTATAAGCATTTTCAAATTCTCCTTGCCACTCTGCACTTTCCTCATGTTCAGGGTAAAACTTAAAAACCGAAATCTCAATGTCCTTGGTATTGGCATTAGTGCTATCCGTGTAAAAATAATCTTCCATATTAATTTCCACATTTATATTATTAAAACTGGCCAACAGATATGCTAAATCCACCGCATTCACTATTCCGCTGCGGTCGATATCCGCATTGTTTTGCACGGTGGGAGTTTTATTGAATTGATTTAGCAAAAGCGTTAAATCCTCTGCGTTGATACAGCCATCACCGTTAACATCCCCTGCCAAATGGCTGATGTCTATAGTTGGCAACAGTTCATTCGTGGTGAAGGTGAGATTTTTTATGGTATAGGAAAGATAGCACTCTTTGGTAACTTTTAATGTATATGTCGTGCCGGCCGGCGCGGCAGGTACAGTAAACGTATATGAGCCATCTGAGCTGGTTGAGACGCTGGTAATGGTGGCGCCTTGGCTGTATGATAGCGTTACTTGTGCTGCGCGGGGGGATTGTTGATAGCGGATTGAGCCTTTTACCGTAATAGTGCCTGAAGACACGGTGATGATGAAATCCTTATGGTAGTTAATAAAGCCGGCGCCGCTCCAATTAGTATCCGAACCGATTCTTACAGGTGTTGCTCGATAATTATCTTCTTCACCGAGTTTAGGTACGCCCAATTGTCCATAAGCAATGCTTCCCCAAGCCCAGAGACTGCCATTTGTTTTAAGCGCAAAATTGTGAAAGACACCTGCCGTAGCGATAGTCCAATCATTTGCTGTACCCACTCTAATAGGTACGTTCTTTTTTATGGTTGTGCCGTCGCCTAATTGGGCATAACTATTATCCCCCCAGGCCCATAAGCTTCCATCCGTCTTATGTGCTACACTGTGCCAATAGCCGGCGGCGACAGTTGCCCAGTTATTATCTGTGCCAATTTGCACAGGTGTGTAACGGTCAACTCCCGTACCGTCACCCAATTCACCATTACTGTTTCTCCCCCAGGCCCATAGGCTGTCGTCAGCTTTAATTGCTAAGGTGTGATTATATCCTACCGCGATTGCTTTCCACTCTTTCAATACACCTATTTGTACAGGTCTGTATCTGGTGCTAGTCGTACCGTCACCCAATTGGCCATTGGTATTCCTCCCCCAGGCCCACAAAGTGCCATCTGTTTTAAGAGCCACAGTATGGCTATCACCCGCCGCAACAGTTTCCCAGTCGTTCGCCGTACCTACCTGTACCGGTATATTACGGGAAGTGGTTGTACCGTCGCCCAATTGGCCATTGCTATTATACCCCCAGGCCCATAAGGTACCGTCTTTCTTGATAGCCATGGAGTAATGATAGCCAGCCGCTATGGTTGCCCAAGAGCTCTCCGTGCCTATTTGTACAGGCTCTGCTCGTATGGCAGTAGTACCGTCGCCTAATTTACCAAAATCATTTGACCCCCAGGCCCAGAGGCTGCCATCAGCTTTTATAGCTAAAGTATGCATGTCACCCACCGAGACAGCCGTCCAGTTGTTTGCTGTACCCATCTGTAGCGGTGTTTGCTGGGTTATGTTCTTTCCGTCTCCCAACCTACCGGAGCCCCAGCCCCACAGGGTGCCATTTGGCTTGACGGCTTGTGTGTGATAACGGCCTGCTGCCAATGAAGAAAACATGCCGCCTTCCAAACCGTCTTCAACTGTGGCTGTGACAACCACTGTACCCGCTGCCATGGTGTTAAGGGTAGAGCCGGTTATAGTTGCGCCGGTGCTGCCTGCGTTTTTAATACTCCAGGTGATGGTCTTGTTGGTCGCGTAAAAAGGATATACTGTGCCTGTAAGGTTAAGAGGTATACCGGCCACGGCTTGATCCGGCACATCTATGATGTTTTCAACCGGGTCAAAAGGCGCGGCTGCCGCCAGCACAGGGGCAACAAACATCATTATTGCAATAATAGCTATCATTAATATTAACGTCGCGGCATGTCGTGGTATTACCATTCTCTTCTTTATCTTACTCCACATAATTAATAGCCTCCACTTCATTTATTTTTTATAATACCATAAGGCATCTATAAATAAATAATACTACAAATATGGCATATTTTCAAGTCAGAAATAGTATAAAAAAAATAAAATGTTTTTAATGTTGAGAAGGTTCGAGTTGCAAATAAAAATTTCCGTCATGACAGCCTGCAAGCCACCATGACGGAAATAACACTTATACTATTGGGGTTGAAAATCACACCTGATAGGTGATAAAATTGCTAGCGAATCTGACAATTCGGAGTAATTAAAGATACCCTATATACATTCCCTCCTTCTACGCCGCTTATTGGCTAAGAGATAGATAATGCTTAACAGTGTTGTAAAAGCTGCTGTGCCAAAAATAGCCCTATATAGTTCTTGTTGAGATTCGTCGCCGGTTTTAGGCATATTAGCCAAAGGCGGGAATTCATCAAAGATCCATAGCTCTTCTTCCTCATCATAGCGCCATTTGCCAATGGGTACCCCTTCCTCGTTTAGTTCAGTATAATTTCCACTGCCATCAGGTATCAAAGCATTGCCTGGCCGACTGGATTGGGGAAAAGACGGCCTTGATGAAGGCGATTCAGAGGGGGTTGGTGTTTCCGGCTGCTGAGGGGGCGAGATGTTTTCCGAAGGGCCGCCGCCTTGATTACCGCCTTGATTACCGCCTTGATTGCCACCGCCTGAATTACCGTCGCCCGAACGGTATTTGTTGATATATGTTAGGGTGGTTACCTGCTTATTGGCGCTATTCGTGACAATTCGCGTCAGCGTCAGTTGATTGCCTTGAGCCTTCACCGCATCTGATATTGTGTAAATTGCGGCATCATAGGTATAGTTCGCTAAACCGGTGTTCTTTTCCGCTACTTTATAATAATAGTTTCCCTCCTCTGTATAGCTCCAAGTCCCAAAGCAGGCCCACCCGGAGCCATTTATCTGTATGGTCTTAACACCGTTTATGCTGCCGGCAGGCATGGGGCTGGCGGGGTCGAGAGCTGTCAAGGTAAAGTTAAAAGTGTTTGCGCTTGGAGGGTTGCCGGAAACGGTTTTCACTACTTGTGGGTCTATCATTGCGGCAGGGTCCGTGGGGAGCAAACCTTGCTGATTGTTATAGGAATGGTTGTATACAATTGCCCCGGCCTTTTGGCTCTCTTTTTTTACAATTACGGTGATATTTGAACCACTGCCTACATAAATCTCCACCTTGTAGATCCCTTGATCATAATCATAGCCCGTTGCCGGGGCAGTTGTGTGGCTGATTTCATAAGTGTATAACCCTGTTTTGGAGTAAGATATAGGGCCAATTTCCATATCGGCTGTTCCCGAGATATTGAAATCATAGCCTTCAGCGCCGCTGCCTGAAGGCATGGGGGCGGATTCGTTTTCCACTGGGGTCAGTTTGTAGCTGAATGTATTATTTGGCGCGGCGCCGGCGCCGGTTTCGTTAAAAACCTGCTCTATCTGAATCATAACTTCTTGAGCCTCGGCTGCCTGCACCACCTGGGCAAATAAAACAACTGACAAGCAAGCTATCAGCAAAGCTATGATAATAATCCATCCATTTGTTAGTCTACTTGTATTCATATTGATCGACCACCTTAGCAACTAATTTAGAGTTGAGTGAGCCAAGGGGCGGGCTACCCCCGCCCCTTGGGCTTACATCCCCTCACTTCATTTTTCAGCCACTATCTGCTGGCTGCTTGCCTGATATTAGTTGGAATAGATTTTTCTCCTGCGGAGCTTTAAGACAACATAGGCTATCAAAGCGCCTGCCGCCAGTGCTACCATGCCTATAAAGGGTACGTCGTTCACATTAAGGCCGGTAGGGGTCACCCCGCCGCGGTCATTGATGAAATCCGCGCTGTTTTTGCTACCTTCACCTACATATACATTTACTTCATTTTTGTAAATGCTATTAGCTCCATCGGGAATAGTAAGGCTTGTAGCTTTTTCACCGACTTCGGTATTACCTTTTTTATTGTCAATAGTAATAGATGCATTAGGAATATAACTGGCTACTCCCTCTTCTTTTATTTTATAGAGCGTTCCTACCGGAGTATCGATAAACACCAGATATTGGCCGTTCTTTAGCTTGAATGAAAGTTCTGAGCCATTCGTGAATTCTATGGAACCATCCCCAGAAATGCTGCCACTATAGTTTGCTGGCAAAGTAACAACCTTATATGTGTCAGACGCGCTATCTTTCTCAACTACAAACGCTTTGTATTTTAAAACAGGGACATTTGGAAGAAGCGAGGGTACATTAAGGGTCAGTGAGAATTCAAAGTAAGTATTTGTGTCCCCGTAGGTGCCAGCTACAGTCTTACTGACAGCAAGTGTCCAATCACCAGGAGTCTTGGGGTCTGTACCGCCGTTGGTATGAACATAAGTGTTAGTAAAGGTCATTTGACTATATTTTTTGATTGGGTCATCACCTGAATCTGGGCCTGGAGTCGGGTCGACCTTAAATTGTTCTTCTGGAGGAATTGTGGTGCCGTCTTCTTTTTTAATCTTAACCACGCCAATATACTTGATTTTTACACCATGAACGCTGGTATTGTCACTTTCTACATAGTAAATAATTCTATATTCTGCTTTTGAATAGGTCAAGACATGTTCGGGCGGGTTATTGGCAAATGAATCTGGTTGACTTTCTGTTATTTTATACTCATACACGCCAGCTCCATAAGTTTCGAAATCTTCTTCAGATAAAAGATTTCCTGACTCAAGAAAATAGGTGTTAATGCCATTTTCGGTGATATCCAAAGTGCCTGGATTTGTTGCGTCAAACTTAATTTCGACTAAACCGTAGGTGTCGACGCCGGAAGGCGGGTTACCCATTATTGGCATCATATCCTTATCCTTTGGATCATCTAATTCGTTTACGCTAACCTTCTCTGCTTTGAAATTGAAATATAAGCCTTTGAAATCTGTGCCGATTGGTACTTGCAACAGCTTGGTAATGGCTGCTGTTGATGTTTCGTAAGGTTCCATGGGATTCCTATCATCTGCCCAAGCGGTGCTCATGAAGCTGAGGCTGAGGGCTAGTGCCAGTGTTACCACCAGTAATACGGTTGCTTTCTTTGTTAACTTTTTCATTTTCTTTTCCTCCTAATATTTTTTTTTATTTTTTATATCAAGCGGCATAAGACCGCATTTTAAGCTATTACTGCTTCTTTCCTTCGTCTTTGAACCGATTTAACAAAGCGGGTCGACAATAACATCAGTATCAGTATACCTTGCAGGATCAGTGCCGACTCGATGCCGCCGGTGCCAACCGCGCTTACTACCACGCCTTCCCGGCTGTTGATGAAATCAAAAGTACGCGGTTCGCTGCTCATATTCTGTAGGCCGGTATCATTGTCGCCTATGGAGCCAGAGGTTTTGCTATCTCTGATGGAAACCATATAACCGGTGCTATCTTCCCTAACCCCTACTTTGACATTAGTTGGTATGCCTTCTATGGTGATGCTCTGGCCATGCCTTAAGGTGAAACTGGCTAAGCCACCGTTTTCCAGGGTCAATGTTTCGTTTTCAGGCGCCATCACATCATATCCGGCAAGGGTAGCGCCTATATAGTCAAATTTTGTACCGGCTGTCAAGGGATTATCATATTGATCCGTAAAGTACACCGTGAAATTGAAATCTTTTAACCTATTGCCATACTCGCCTTCCACTACTTTGGATATAGTAACGGTGGTTTCTTTGCTGTATACATAATAGATCGTTTTATCGTCATTTATGGTAGTACCTGTGGTAGTATCTGAGCTTGGAGCCCCGGGTGTAAAATCAATGCCGCTACCGCCGGGCGCGTAATCCCATTTATGTCCTTTAGCGACATAGTCGTCCAGAGGCGGGATATTGTCTTTTATATATTTAGCGCCTTTGGCAATCATTACCAAGACATCCTCAATATCCTCAAGGGGCTGGCCAAATTTATCTACATGTTTTTCTGTAACTGTGCAATATGAGGTAGTGCTTAGTTTTACAGGCAGTACGCCAACTATCGGCTTACCAGCATAAGTGTTTTCGGGTATTTGATGCGCGTTATATTCATTGCGCATTTTGACCGAATATATTTGTATACTGTTATCTTTTCTGCGTTCAATGCTTTTTATTGAAGCGCCGTCAGGGGCGAACACATTATCAACGCGTGAACTGCTAAGCTCCGAGCTATAGGCGAAATTTGGATAACCGGCAGGTAAGGCAAGTTCTTTAAATAATGCGCCACTGCTTTCTTTATACACCTTCAAGTCTTTATTAGTCGCGAATGCTGTTTCTAATTTCGCGTTGACATAATAGCCATCTCCTAGATTGTCTTGGACATTTATGGCAGGGGTCGCGCTGCCGGAATAAGCTGTTACTTTAGCTGCCGCGTTCAGGGTAAATGTTGGCTCATAGTCTATCTTGCCTCCTATAGCAGCACTTTGTTTGCTTTCCGCAACCACTGTTCCGCCGGTAATACTGATAGAACCATTATTGGAATCAGCAAAGAATCCTATTCCCGTACCTAAAATGCTTCTGGCATATATATTTCCGCCAGTGATTATGATATTACAGGGTTGGCCGCCATTGTATATTCCGATACCCGCGCCACCGTAATCAGTAGCATCTGCCCAAACTGTTCCGCCATTAATAGTGATATTGGCCGGGCCGGGGGCATTGGTGCCTGAACTGGCGCCGATGGGCACACCATCTCCTAGACCGTTGGTTGTTGTATGAGCGATTCCATAAACAGTGGATTTTACATATCCATTATTAATAGTAATATTTCCTACTGTGCCCATTGAACCACCGCCAATACCCGCAGCTTGAGTGTATTGATCCACTATCACTTTGCCACCGTCAATCAACAGATCACCGGCATGTCCGCCATCAACAGTGTTACCACCGCCACCGCCAATACCTGCGCCACTGCGTACTGGTTTTCCAGTAATTATAACACCCCTTTGCTCTATATATATTTCACCGCCAGTAATTGTAATACTACCACCATTACCTCCATCGCCAGAGCCATTGATAGTACAGCCCCCTCCGCCAATACCCGCGCCGGTAGATCTGGTTTCTATTTCTATAGATCCGCCTTTTATATTAATTGTACCAGCGTTTTCTCCTTTGGTGCCAGTGGCAGAAACGCCGGCTCCGCCTATTTTAGCACTCGAAGTATAATGATTTGGCTCATACTGTGGCATTATCAAACTACCATTTGTGCTGCCTCTATTAAAACTGTCAATGGTCAACACGGCGCCGGGAGGCACATTGATATGGCTTCTGACATAATTTGTTCCATCTAATAATAAAGTCAACTCGCCGCCGTTATCTATCACAATTGAACCACCTTTTTCACCGGCAAAATCTATATCGCTTAATATTAGTGTTACACTTATTCCATTGGGAACTTTTATTTCATTAATTATTGATGAGCCTGATTTGGGACAACCGGCGAAACGCGGGTTATTAAGATAGTTTTGTGTAATATAATATGTATTTTCATCCGCATTAGTGTTGAAGGTTAATGTACCTGAGGGAACTGTTACAGGCATCATGGTAGGTATATGCTTGTTCGGCGCGCCGACCACTGAGTAACCATTATAAGAACCATTGGTATCTTCGGAGAGATTGATAATATAATCATAGTCGTCCTCTGTTACAGCCATAGCCAGAATCATCTCTTCGTCTTCAATCTCTTCCAACGCGATTTCCTCAGCCTCGGCCAGCTCTTCTTCCGGCATTAGCATGCCATTTTCAACGCCGCTTCCTTCCTCTGTCGCTTCTTCTGTTGTCTCTTCCACTGTTTCCTGCGGAGCCATGGCTACTGTCTCTTCGCTAACCTCTTCTTCCGCCATTTCCTCTGTGGCTTCCTCCTCCATAGAGCTCTCTTCTTCTTCAGCGCCTTCTGTTAGTTCATCATTGCCCTCTATGCCTTCTTCCAGGGTTTCTTCACTAGCCTCTTGTGCGGCTTCTTCTGTACTCTCTTCAGCACCCTCTTTTGTACCCTCTTCAGCACCCTCCAAGCCTATCTCTGTATTATTGTCAGCGCTGTTTTCCGTACTTGTAAGTTGCTCTTCTTCATTATCTTCAGTTATCCCCTGTTCGCTGTCATAAGTGCTTTCGTCTTCTACGGTGTTTTCCTCTGTGAGGGTATCATTGCCACCCTCGGCGTCGCCTGAGGAATCATCCGCCGTACTCATGTCACTGACTTCGCTATAGTCCCCCGCGTCATCATTCGTTTCCACACTGAATGTGACGGAGGAGCATTCCAGTACCAAAAGTATCGCCGAAAAGACTAGTGCCATTTTAATTATGTTTTCAAAAGAACTAAACCAGCGTAATTTGTTTTTCAGCATTTTTCTCACCTCATTATAGCGTTTTGCCCTAGTTAATTTGTATTAAAACTTAGTCTGACTTGTTGTGAAAACAACATCAATGTTCTTGTTTCTTTCTTCTTTTATATCATAAAGTATAAATCGGCTTGAGAGTCAATACCCTTTTTGAAATTTTTTTCAAATTTTTTTTCCACGCTACCTTGTTAACAAAAAGCCACCCCAGCCTAGCAATTAATCTAATATTCGCTTAAAATTTTCAATTCACCATTTTTATAACAAAGAAAAAACCTAAAGTATGTTTTAAGTATTAAAAAAGAGTCCTATTAAATAGGATCTCACATTTCTTCATTCTTTTCTGACCTCTGTCTTTTGGCCTCTGACCTCCGGCTGGTCGCGCCAATAAAAAAAAGCTGCAAAGCAGCTCTTTTTATTGGCGCAGCAAGCCGATAACTACGTAGCGCGCGTCGTCGAATTCATAGGAGCAGGTGGAAAGGGCTATCACTTGGTCGCCAGTACTATAGCGAACTGGGCTAATAAAGGTGGTGTGGCTGGAGGCGTAGGTTAAGAGCGACTCTACATTCACCTGATACATGAAAGCCCGGTCACGCCATTCTCCGGCGCCTATTATACAGCCATATAGCAAATCTACGCGGTAATTGCCATGTTCGCTATACAGATACATATAGGGATGTTCATCATAATAAGCTTGCTTTTTATAATTGGAAATTGAGCCGAACATCTTACCGGATTTCATCTTATGTCCATATATGACCGTCAGCGCGTCGCTAAAATCTGCCGCGCAGTTGTAGTCTATGAATAAAGTGCCATTATTATTGTAGGTACCGTCAGGCAGATGATGAAGGTAATAGTCATAATCATCCGCCCATACAATAGGATAGTCGATCACTGTGTCCGGGCTAAAAAGCCAGGCGGCTATGTTGGCATTGATCGTTTTTAGCGCGCTAAAATCAATGTTCATAGCAGGGATCCATAATCCGGGGGCTGCCGTATCCGGCGATATGCCGTTGGGCGCTGATATAAGCTTGACCGGTCCGTCAGGGCGAGCCAAGAGAGCTAGCCCCTGATAACTATCATCGCCTTCCTGATAAATCTGGCGTATTTTCCATATTTTGTATCCTGATACCAGCATTAAGCATAAGGAAATTGTCAATATGAACCAGATAATAACTCTAAAACGTTTTGGTTTTTTCTTATAGACCATTTATTTTTCTCCGTTTCCTGATTATCATAAAACCAGCCCCAGAAAGCAATAACAATGGCAAAGCTACGACAATGATTTTTATCCACAAAGGCGCTGAAGCCCATAAGCCGGAAATAGCGTCTACCGCTGCTAAATTGTTAAACACAGTAATGTTCCCTTCATTAATAAATGTATCCTCATACAGTTCATCGCTAATTTTACCCAGCAGAATATCCCGCCCATTGGTAGTGCTTTCCGAGCATGTGGAAAACAATACGATATGGTCATCTGGGCCAATTGCTATATCACGCATATAAGTCGCGATAGCAAAAAGCATATCCACATAGGCTTGCCGTATCTCAGGGCCGGCTATTTTTGTTCTATATACCTCGTCATTATAAGCGTCGGTATGGATAAAGGCGAAAAACTCCAACCCATGTTCTTGCCCCTGATAAAAAAGCATGCCATAGCGGCGCGCCTCAAAAAAAGCCTTATCCGCAAAAGAGCCAATTTCCCCGAACATGGCTTGTTTTTCCATATGATGCCCATACACAATGGAGCTGAAATCGGAAAAATCCTGACTGCAATTAATATCCA
>Ga0082212_10006855_pt1 | contig 15194 bp, 12 predicted proteins | sample TergutNt197P3_FD_71548 | JGI IMG/M metagenome (GOLD analysis project Ga0082212, IMG submission 71548) | Neocapritermes taracua P3 segment gut microbial communities from Petit-Saut dam, French Guiana - Nt197 P3 | ecosystem: Host-associated > Arthropoda: Insects > Digestive system > Gut ...
GGCTTGGTGGAAGCCGGGGTCGGCTCCTTTGGATTTCATCTCGATGATGATCCTGCCAAACCAGATGTAGTCGGAGTAGCCGTCAAAAACTTTTTGTTCCATTCCACTGTCGGGGGCGGCGAGCCAGTCTATGCCAAAGGCTTTTAGGAACTCTATGACGAAGCCTTGGCCGTGGGATTTTTCGTTGGTCTTTCCACTCTTTACCCAGCGGTTGACAAACGTGATGATCCATAGCTGGATTATGTCCCAATCCAATGTCTGCGAAGGTTTTGCCATGGGCTATTCTACCTGGTTACAGTTCCAGTATAGCGGAATTGCTATTATTTGTGAAAAGTGTTACTTTCAATGAGTTAAACGACCGTATGAATAATTTTTACAATAGGATCAATTGATTTTTTTGGCAAACTTATTAATCAAGTGATAATCTCAATTATTCAGGGTATTTTCCTACAATCGCAGGGTCATACATGAGCGACACTTTTGTTTTTTTTGGCATCAATATCCCAATAATTCCAGTGGCATGGCTACTTGCAAAGATTTTGGCCGTGTTCGGCGGAGTAATGTCTCTGGCCGCGGTACTGACTTGGGCAGAGCGAAAAGGGGCGGCGATAATACAGGATCGCATCGGACCAAACAGAGCAAAGATAATCGGTAATTTTCGGCTATTCGGCATTTTTCATCTGATGGCAGATGGCCTGAAGTTGTTTTTCAAAGAAGACCTTGTTCCCCAACATGTTTCAAAAACATTGTTTTGGGTAGCACCACTGCTGGCCTTCGTGCCGGCAATGATGGGATTTGCAATTATCCCCTTTGGCCAGAGCTTTAGCTGGAATGGCTATACCTTCCATTTGAGCGTGATTGACCCCGGCAACGGCATGGGAATGTTGTATCCAATGGCCATAGCCGCTCTTGCTGTCTATGGTATTTTTACAGCTTCTTGGGCATCCAACAATAAGTATTCGATGCTATCAGGCATGCGGGGCACTGCCCATATGGTCAGCTATGAGATAGGGCTGTCATTAGCAGTAATAGCAATTTTCCTGCAGGCCGGGGCTTACGACCCCCATGAGATAATTCAAGCTCAATCTGGTCTGTGGAATGTATTTGCCCAACCCCTAGGCTTTATCGTATTTTTTATTTGTGCTTTTGCGGAAACTAACCGTCTGCCCTTTGATTTTGCCGAAGGAGAATCAGAAATCGTGGCTGGTTTTTTGACTGAGTTTAGCGGGATGAAGCTGGGATTGTTATGGCTGTCTGAGTATATCCACATGATTACTGTATCGGCATTGATAGTTACTCTCTATTTTGGCGGGTGGAGTATTCCATTTGTTGCTAACCCAGGTCCAATATTATCAATAGTTGCCTTTGGGATTAAACTGCTGTTTTTCTGCTGGGTTTTTATTTGGGTACGCTGGACATTGCCACGATTCAGGTACGACCAGTTGATGTTTTTAGGGTGGAAGGTAATGCTCCCTATAGGTTTTGCAAACCTGATTTTATGTGCTTGGCTAATCTATAGATCTGTGGCTTGATGGAGGCCATGAATGGGTATTGTAGTAAAAAAGGTTGACCTCACTTGGCTGGATAGGACATATTTGTGGCCAATCGCCAAAGGTCTGTCCATCACCTTAACGCATTTTTTGAAACAGCTAATTACTCCTACAAAAAAGAGGCGGACTGTTCAATACCCAGACATGAAACGCCCCGTACTAGATGGCTATAGGGGACTCCATGAGTTAAAGCGGCATGACGACAATTCCGTTAAGTGTGTTGCCTGTTATATGTGTGCCGAAGCCTGCCCTGCTCGCTGTATAACTATTGAAGCGGAGGATATTGGAGATTTGAATATACATCAAGGTCTGATAGAAAAACGCCCTGTTGTATTTCAGATTGACCTTTTGCGTTGCATTTTTTGTGGAATGTGCCAAGAGGCCTGTCCAAAGGATGCTATTTGGTTGAGAAAAAATTATGAACTCTCATGCAAGAGCCGTGCAGAAATGCGCTTGGGCAAATTTGATTTAATGAATACTTATGCAGTTGAAGATAGGAAATCTCGTGTCAATCGTGACCCCAATAACCCCACGTTTTTTAAGCAATAAGGATAGGGGGCCTCAATGTTTTTAGCCTTTGCCCTCATTACTCTTGGTGGCGCGCTTGCTCTATTTATGCAACGTAGTGCTGTTCAAGCTGGTCTGTGCATGCTACTCAGTTTCTTTGGGATTGCCGGATTATTTTTGCTCCTGGCAAATCCCGTTGCCGCGGCACTACAGATAATCATTTACAGCGGAGCAATTACCATACTTGTGTTGTTTGTTGTGATGCTATTGCAATTTCACAAAGAAGAGAGGGCTGGCAAGCCAAAGTACATTCATGTAGCTCTTTCAGTGGTGGTATTGATAACTCTTGCTCTGGGAGCCGTCAAATTGGTTTCAAGTTCTGAGACTCTTGCCAATATGCGAGTCTCTAGTTCAAACCAGCAATTAGTCACTCTAAAGCAGATCGGCGAGCAACTTTTTTCTGAACATATTGTTGCCCTCGAAGCCATTGGGTTGCTTCTTTTGGCCGCAATGATTGCCGCGGTTATCTTGGTAAAAAAGGAGGTCTGGTGACTATAGACGCTTTTTTATTTGGTTCTGTCCAGACCTACTTAATTGTTTCCCTTTTGCTTTTTATCATTGGGCTTTCTATAGTGCTCTTGCGCCGTAGCCTTTTGATACAGTTTATGGGTGTTGAATTGATGTTAAACGCCGCCAATCTGGCTCTGCTTACCTTTGCTAGGTGGCGGGGGGGAGATGTTTCGGCCACCGTCTTTTATCTATTAATCATCGCAGTGGCCGCCTGTGAAGCGGCTGTTGGATTAGCCTTGATTATTGGTCTATTTAGGCACCTATCATCGACAGATACAGATGGTGCCAATAGCTTACGGCAATGAGGTTATAACGATGTCCAAGTTCTTCTGGGTGATTCCCCTTCTGCCACTGTTTGGCTCTGCCATTATTGGTCTTTTTGGCAAGCGTTTTGGAAAAGCGTTTACAACAACTTTAGCTCTCGGTTCCGTGCTTGGGTCACTGTCCTTGGCAATTGCCGCATTTATATTAATGAAAGCAGACCCAGGACATAGGCTAGAACTCAGTGCCGGTACATGGATCGCCGCAGGCCACTTAAATATACCCTTCGGGCTGGTATTTGACCCACTCTCAACATTGATGAGCCTAGTTGTAACTGGGATTGGCTTTTTAATCCATGTATACTCCGTGGGCTATATGGCCAAAGAAGAAGGATATGCACGATATTTTAGCTACCTAAACCTATTTGTATTCTTTATGCTCATGCTTGTGTTAGGTTCGAGCCTGCCACTCATTTTTGTGGGTTGGGAAGGGGTTGGACTATGTTCGTACCTATTGATTGGTTACTACTTTAATACCGACTATGCGCCGGACGCAGGCTTGAAAGCTTTCCTGACCAACCGCGTTGGAGACCTTGGGATGATCATCGGCATGATGACCCTTTTTGCCGTCTTTGGGACACTTACCGTTGGAGAAATTTTGGGTACGGCTGGGGGACTGCAACCTGAAGTTGGCTTTGGAGTATTGACTTTTGCCACACTGATGGTTTTTATCGGGGCGACCGGCAAGAGTGCTCAGATACCACTTTATGTATGGCTACCTGACGCTATGGCCGGCCCTACACCTGTATCAGCCCTTATTCATGCGGCAACTATGGTAACGAGCGGCATCGTGCTTATTTGTCGCTTGGCTCCATTATTCCAGCTTGCCCCAATTACTATGAACGTAATTGCATGGGTTGGAGCCGCCACAGCCCTTTTTGCGGCATCTATTGGCCTAGTACAGCGTGACATCAAAAAAGTATTGGCCTATTCTACGGTGAGTCAGCTTGGCTACATGTTTTTAGGATTAGGAGCCGCCGGATTCGCCGCCGGGTTCTTCCATGTTTTTACCCACGCTTGGTTTAAGGCTCTATTATTTCTTGGGGCAGGTAGCGTTATTACCGCCATGCACCACGAGCAAGACCTATTTAAGATGGGTGGGCTTAAGGCCAAAATGCCTATTACGTTTTGGACGATGCTCGTCGCAACGCTATGTATTATTGGTTTTCCGGGCACTTCCGGCTTTGCAAGCAAGGATGAGATTTTATACCTTGCCTACCTAAAATCGCCGTTTTTATGGATGATTGGCTTGCTAGGAGCTTGTTTTACAGCATTTTATATGTTGCGCCTCCTCACCCTAGCTTTTCTTGGAGAATCTAGGGATAAACATGCCTACGACCATGCAACAGAGAGCCACCCAGCCATGACCATGCCTCTTGCTGTTTTGGCTGTTGGTTCGATAGGTGCAGTATTTATTGGGTGGCCAGAGGCTTTTGGAGGCACTTTTGCTATCGAAAATTTCCTTTCCCCCAGCATTGCTTATGGCCAAATACATGACCACGTAACGCACCATGGCAGTCATGGGCTGGCTTGGGGATTGGCCACAGTCTCTACAGTTCTATGCTTATCGGCGGCATGGTTTGGCTGGAATACATATAAGAATGGCATGGCAGTGGCAGAGTCGCGAATGACTCGACTGCCAAAGTTACATAAATTGTTACTCAATAAATATTACGTGGATGAAGGTATCAAAAAAATTGTGTTAACTCCATGTACTTGGTTAGGAAATCTATTATTCAAAATTTTTGACGTAGTGCTAATAGACGGCCTGGGAGTAAATACCCCCGCGGCTATTACAATGCTGGGGGGTGACATTACTGCCCAATTGCAAACAGGACGCGTCAGAAATTATGTTTTGACAATGGGGATTGGGGTGGTTGCCCTAATCTGGATTTTTTTGAGGTGAGGGCGTTATGAATCAATGGATGACAACGCATCTCCTCACATTCCTAGTTTTCGTACCGCTGGTATGGGGGCTTGCGCTTTTGGCACTGCCTAACAAATTTGCGCAATTATCAAAATACCTGGCTCTGATGGGTACCATAGGTATTTTTATTATTGCCATTCTGCGACTAATTCCGCTTACGCCTGATCCGTCTGGGGTATTGTTTCGTGAACATTTGCCTCTGTTTACGCTCCTAGACATTCCGATAGACTATAGCCTTTCGTTGGATGGTATAAACCTTTGGCTAATACTTCTTACAACCTTTCTTGTGCCAGTATCCATCGCTGGTACATGGAATAGCATCAAAGAGCGGTCAGGCTCATTTTTTGCCCTGTTTATCCTACTTGAAAGCGGAATGTTGGGTGCTCTATTAGCTAAGGACTTGTTCTTATTCTACATTTTCTGGGAAGCCATGCTGATACCAATGTATCTCCTGATTGGGGTTTGGGGAGGGGCAAGGCGTAAGCAGGCCGCAAACAAGTTTATGATCTTTACGCTCGCCGGCAGTTTACTCTGGCTGGTGGCATTGCTATATCTGGCAAATAGTGCTCGTAGCTTTTCACCGGAGCTATTAGCCCAAGTCGCCATGCAAATGCCATTTGATACAAAATGCTGGCTATTCCTAGCCTTTGCCCTTGCATTTGCCATCAAAGTTCCACTTTTCCCACTGCATACATGGTTACCGGATGCCCACACAGAAGCTCCAACTGCTGGCAGTGCCATATTGGCTGGCGTACTACTTAAACTGGGAGGCTATGGCTTTTTGCGCTTTGCGATACCAATCCTGCCTGATGTCGCCCTTCACTATGCAAAGCCTCTGGCAGTCCTCTCGGTGATAGCCATTATTTATGGTGCTCTTGTAGCAATGGTGCAGAAAGATATTAAAAAGCTGGTGGCATATAGCTCGGTGAGCCACATGGGGTTTGTAATGCTTGGCATAGCCAGTTTTACGGTCATTGGAACACAGGGAGCCATCCTGCAAATGTTAAACCATGGAATTAGCACAGGTGCCTTGTTTTTGATGGTGGGAATGCTCTATGACCGCACACATACGCGGATGATTGTCGATTTTGGCGGAATTGCTTCCAAAATGCCCATTTTCACTTTCTTTTTCCTAGTCATCACCTTATCAAGCATTGGGCTACCGTTGACCAATGGCTTTGTTGGTGAGTTTTTGATTTTGAACGGAACATTTATTTCCGGCTTAACTTGGGGGCGACATGCCGCGGTAATAGCCACCACGGGTGTTTTACTTGGAGCAATCTATATGCTCTGGATGGTAAAGAGGGTCTTTTGGGGTCCTGAAAATTCCAACCCAGAAAGCGGTACTGCGCACATCGAAAACGATATGAATATTAGAGAAATAGTAGTGATGACACCGCTAGTAGTGCTTATCTTTTGGATGGGGTTGCACCATGTGACATTTACAAGAGCCTCTGATGTTAAGGTAAACCAATTGCTTAAAGACGCAAAGGCACCGCAACCAAGATTACTTAAAATAGACACGCCAAACCATCCAAATCATGTGGAACAGGGAGTGCAATGATGAACATTAGTCATATTGAACTCACGGCAATCCTGCCACTAGCAATCCCAGCAGTAGCGGCATGTTTGATTCCAATCGCCACCCTTGATCGTGACCAGAATATCCAAAAATGGATTCGATCCGTTATTTTTGGCATTGCATTAATAGCACTAGGAGCTTCATTTTTTTATACCGTGCGCCTATGGGAAACTGGAATACAGCCCGCTTATGGCCACTTTTCATTAGACCGCCTAGCTCAGTTTGCAGTCATCTTTGTACTAATAGCGGCCATCTATACAGTACTGCAACTTTGGGATCACCTTCACCATGAGGGTTGGGTAAAGGGAGAGTCGCTTTCACTCTTACTATTCTCGGTAGTGGGAATGATGATCTTTGCCTCTACTTCCAATTTAGTACTGCTCTTTTTAGCTCTCGAACTTTTTTCCATTCCTCTCTATGCCCTCACAGCAATAGTCAGAGCAAGGGCTAGAGCACTCGAGGGCGGGGTTAAATATTTTTTAACAGGTGCTGTGGCCTCAAGTTGTTTTCTTATGGGCATAGTACTGCTGTATGGAATGACTGGTAGCTTCGACCTTAGACAGATTGGATTTGAATTGTCCTCTGGCTCCCCCGATCCATTAGCTATGCTTGGGGTAGCACTTCTCATGGTTGGGTTTGTCTTCAAGGTCAGTGCGGCTCCATTTCATCAATGGACACCTGATGCTTATGAAGCCGCCCCACATCCCATTTCTGGCTTTATGTCTGTAGCAACAAAAGGAATTGTTCTTATAGTTTTGATAAGGATTTTTTCTGCACCTTTCATGCTAAACGCAAATCTTGGTAGTCGAATGCAGACAGCAATGGCGGTTCTGGCTGTGGCCACACTGGTTATAGGTAATCTCACAGCCCTAGCACAGACCAATTATAAAAGGATGCTTGCCTATTCTAGCATCAGTCATGCAGGCTATTTGCTACTGGGCTTTGTAGCCGGAACGGGAGAAGCGTTTCAGGCAATGCTATTTTATCTTTGCTCATATCTCCTTATGAACTTGGGAGCATTTGGGGTACTGAGTGCTTTTGGCTTTTTGGGGGACAATACTCAGTTGCGCAATTTCAGGGGAATGGGTTGGAAGCGCCCCGGTCTTGGGATTGCTGTAACAATATGCTTTTTATCGCTAGCTGGTATACCTCCTACAGCAGGATTTTTTGGCAAATATCTGTTATTTAAGGAGTTAATTTTTCAGGGACATGTCACATTGGCCATCGTGGGGATTTTAGCAAGCCTAGTTTCTGTAGGTTATTACCTTAAACCCATTGTTGCCATGTACATGGAACCACCGGTGGACGAATCCGAACCAATAGTTGCACCGATAGCTGGGGCAACCGTACTGGTAAGTGGCGCATTAATAATTTTATTAGGTCTATTCCCCGGAGCCTTGCTGGATGGGCTTGCACGGCCTTCTATCCAAGAAGGGCTGGTTTCTATAATGGATTTGAAGGATGAACCCGAAAATATTTCAGAATAAAACATTTATTATTGGTTGCTAAAAAATTGCCATTTTCGATTAAACTCCAATTGATTCAGAATGGTCAAACAAGTAGCCTCGGAAAATTCCGAGGTTGTGGTTATGATTTTTAATAAACGCTCTTTTTGTTTGAAGGAACTCCCATGAAACTCAACACATTGCTCCTCGTCTCTGCCGCGGCGATCATCGTTGCCGGAGGGAGCGGATACTGGTATTTTAATCGCAACACAGATGAAGTCAAATGGCGCACTGCTATTGTTGAGAGAGGCGAGGTACGCAAGCGCGTAAGTGCAACTGGCACACTCTTCGCCATGAACCAAGTAAATGTAGGTACACAGGTTTCCGGCAAGGTGATGTCGCTGAACGCAGACTATAATAGCATTGTCAAAAAGGGACAACTCATAGCAACCATTGACGATCTTTTGTATAGTCAACGAATGCGTGAAGCGGAGATTTCTCTCGAAAATGCCAAAGTGACCCTAAAAGATGCTGAAATTCAGCACAAGCGATCCAAGACTTTACATGACAACAAGCTGATTTCTGATGCCGATTTGGAGCGGGCAGAAATATCCCTACGCAATGCCACTGCATCCTATGAGCGTGCAGAGATTTCACTCGAACAGCGCAAGGCTGACCTAGACTACTGCAATATCTATGCCCCAATGGATGGCATCGTCATACAGCGACGATCAGACGTTGGCGAGACAGTGCAGGCCTCTATGCAGGTCCCAACCTTGTTTCAGATAGCCGAAGATTTGGGTACGATGAAGTTAGAAATTAACATGGATGAAGCCGACATGGCCGAAATAGACGTTGGACAGGTTGCCAATTTTACTGTTGATAGCGTTGGCTCAGACACACCTTTCCATGGTGTAGTTGCCCAAGTGAGGCTGGATTCCACATCGCAACAGAATGTTGTCAATTATAAAGTTGTTGTCGAAGTAAAGAACAGGACAAAAAAGGAAATCGAAGAAGAAAAAGAGCTGGCGAGAGAGCGTCGCTTGGCGATGCTGTCAGCGATGGAATCTGGTCAGATGCCTGGCCAGGGCGAAAGAGGTGAGAGAGGAGATAGAGGTGAGAGAAGTGAAAGATCGTCATCGGACACCGCCCAAGCACCGGTAACTCCAAGCGGAAGTAGTCCCAGAGGTGAGTCGCAGGATCGCCCGTCTGAAGGGCGTAACCAGACCCCGCGGACCCCACAGGCACCACAAGCAGGAGGCCCCGAAAGGCGACCAGGTGGCCAAGGCGGGTTTGCCAGCATGATTATTACCACTGAAGACGGTCAGCCAAACTTTGATGCCACTTGGGAAGCTAGAAAAGCGCGCATTCTTGAAAACGAACCTAACATAACAAAAGAAGCATGGATAGAGCGCACTAAGCAAATGATGGCACAAAGGGGACAAAGGCAGGGACCTGATGGCTTCGGAGGTCAAGGTGGCACACCGGTTTTCAGAAGCCGGACTCCCCAAGCCACTCCCCTCCAAGGCGGTCAGGCACCCCAGAGTGCCATCATCAAGTCCGGAGGCGAATTTTATCAAGGCGAATATTTACTCCGCCCTGGGATGACTGCAAACGTAACCATCATTACCAGAGAAAAAAGTGACATCCTAAGAGTTCCAAACGTTGCGCTTAGGTTTACAGCTTCCCAGTACGTCAAAGATTACGTTCCCCCTACAGGTCCCGGCAATCCATTTGGAGCTGGTCAGGGTCAGCCCGGCCAAGGACAGGCTGGGCCGAGACCCCAAATGATGCCCGGTCAGCAACGCAACATGCAGGTAGCAAGACGTGAGCGCATCGCAGACAGAGGGCTAGTAGCTATGAGGGATGACCGTATTTGGGTATTAGACGACAAGGGCAAAGTAAAGTCTATCCCCGTTGTAGTCGGATTGACGGACATTCAGTACTCCGAAATATCAGGTATCGGGCTTACAGACAACATGGAAATCCTTATAGGCGTTGAAGAAGGTAAGAAAAACAAGTCACAAGGCCCCTCTAGCCCATTCGGTGGCGGCATGAGGATCGGGCGATAGGAAAGTGGTTTAGTAGAAAGCCTATACCGGAGACGAACATGAATGTATTGGAATTTGTAAAGTTAGCCTTTTTTGCAATCACCCGCAATAAAATGCGAGCCTTTCTGACCATGCTAGGCATCATCATCGGTGTCGGCAGTGTGATAACCATGATTGGTATAGGCGAGGGGTCTAAAAAGCAATCAATCGCAATGATTCAAAGCATGGGCTCCAACATGCTCACCATTCAAGCAATGCAGAGACGAGGTTTCGGCCCTGGCTCGGCTGGTACATCTGAGAGACTAAAAACAGAGGACGCACTCGCCATAGCACAAGAGTGCCCAGATACCGTGGTTGCGGCGAGCCCCAATGTAGAAACAAGTCAACCAGTGGTTTTCCTAAACAACAACGCTATGCCACAAATATACGGTTCCAATGAGTTTTTTCCAACTATCCGTGGTTGGCACGTTGCACAGGGGCGTTTTTTTGATGAGTCAGAAATTTCTACCCAGGCTCGGGTGTGTCTTGTCGGGCAATCAGTTGTAGACGCGTTGTTTACACAGGGCGAAGAACCCATCGGCCAGACCATCCGTATCCGCAGGTCGCTGTTTGAGATTATTGGTGTGATGGAGAAAAAAGGATCATCCGGATGGCGAGACATGGACGATGCCGTTATAGCCCCATATACAACAGTGATGCGCAAGCTAATAGGAAACGACCGCTTGTCTTCAATTATTGTTAGCGCGAAAGATGGAAAATCTGATTTAGCAGAGGATGAAATTACAGCCTTTCTACGTCAGCGTATGCGCGTTATGCCAAGAGACGAAACTCCATTCCAGATCAGAAAACAAGAAGACTTCATCAAAATGAGAGAAGATCAGGCCAATATTCTAAGCCTGTTCCTCTCACTGGGTGCCAGCATTTCGTTGATAGTCGGTGGCATAGGAATCAGTAATATCATGTTAGTCTCTGTCACCGAGCGCACACGCGAGATTGGTGTAAGACGAGCATTGGGAGCAACACAAAAAAGCATTATGGGTCAATTCCTAACAGAAGCAGTAGTGCTTTCAGTTGTGGGAGGCTTTTTAGGACTTTTCCTTGCAATGGTGGGGATAATCATACTTCGACTCTATGCCAACCTGCCAGCTACTGCCGAAAGTTGGGCTATGATGCTAGGCTTGGGATTTAGTGGAGTTGTGGGTGTTGTCTCAGGATTTCTGCCCGCGCTTAAAGCCGCCAAATTGGACGTAATAGATGCACTGAGGTACGAATAATTTTTGGAGATTGCACTCCAGTCAAAGTAGAGCTAATTTCAAAAAGTTATTCCTACCCCGAAAGTCCAAAGTTTTTGAGTATCCTTACCGCTACCATCAATAAAGTAATCAGCCAGATTATCTATTGAATTAACGCGTACTGGCTGATGATCAGAGACCGGTTGCTGGTAGCTGGCGGCGACATAGGGATGCAAAATTGGTACAAAAGGCAACCGCCACCGCAATCCAAATCGGAGCCACGTAGTGCTTTCAGTGGATTTGTGAGAATCAAAATTGTCTGTGGAGTATTTATATTGCTGTAGACGCTGAATAACTGCAATTTCAGCGCATAGCCCTGTAAACGGTATCCATAATTGTGCATTGAGTCCAACCCCGCCCCCCACTTGCTTAAAGCTGGAGTTCAAGGTTATTGAATCCTGTCTTACAAACCCGGACGAATCCCACTGGTTAATCTCTGCCCCCCACTCAAGGCGAAATAGGGGGCTGAGGCGAATCATTCGATGGTTAACAGATAAAATGCCGCCCTTTGTGGAATCCAGCTTACCCGTTGTGAGTTGCCCTGTTCCCGAAACAAGTGTTGTAGGCAGGTTTTTTCCGGAAAATAATGGAGCCTCAAAACGAATGTCCCACGCCTGGGCAGAAAGCGGTAATACTAAAAGCAAAAAAAACAGTAGACGCATTTACTAAATCCTAACTCTGACGCGGTATTTGAGGGTAGCACTACCCTCAGCCGGCACCTTTACAGAAAATTTTGCAGTACCAGAAGTTTCCTTTGTATAGGGATGTGTCTGTTCAATGATCTCCCAATCGCCTGGCACAGGCTCTAATACTATTACAGTAACAGCCTCCTTTTTGGCATTTTTGATTTCAACCTCGTAAGCACTTTCATAGATAAACCTGTTTTTGCCTGAAGTATCTGTTCGCTTATAGTCTGTTTGCTTACGCCTAGCAGTAATATCAAAGGCATCGCCCAGCTTTAAGCGCACATCCTCATTTTTTGGAGTGTGGTCAATAGCATCCTCACCGATGAATTGCGAGCGGCCAGAGCTATCTTTTGTATATACCCTAATCGTGCCAGCGGGTAGTGGTTTGCCTAGAGATGCACTCTCCTTATTTTCAAACCCAACAAAAACGCCAATCTTTAGCTTGTTGCCCAATTCACCATACGAGCCACTGTAATAATGAGATTGGCCCTGCAACAAATATTCCTTCCGGATAGGTACGCCTGAAGCCGACAGCAAAGCAACCTGCTTTGTCTGTTTATCTTTAAGTGTAGTCGGCCTGTCTAGTGTATATAGGTGGTACTCAAATAGGCTTTCTTCATTCATCTGCGGAGCCGATGCCATCGCCACCATTTGCATTGGTGCCTTATCCGCTACCTCTAGCATATTGCGCTTAGCTACCACCCTATTTACATCTCCTGCCACCAATTGCAACACAGCATTTGGATATGTAGTGCCGCTATTGTTAGTCAGCGTCACCCATCCGCTTAAATCCAAAGATTTTTCATCTGAACTCAAGCTGGCCACATAGTCTGCCCTCCAAGTCAGCCCAGAAGTTAAGTAGCTGAGTTCAAGTTTTTGCGCCCTATCTATCGGGCTATTAATACTCATCACCAGTGTTGGCCTTGCACGCAGGTTTACAGGCACACTTGGATAAATAATGCGCCCCGGAACAGATGTTTCAATGCGGTCGGCAAACTGTAAAACCACGCCTGAATTTGTAGCCAGCACCGTAGCGTCTTCCTTAAATTCAATAGTTCCCATGCCATCATGTGTTGGTCTAGTGGAAATGACTGCAATCTTTTCGCCCACGTATTTATCTAAGAGTTTCTGCGGGGTAAGCAGGTCAAAATCGAAATTTTGTTCAGCTATCCAAAAATCCTTTGGGGAAGTCAGATTGCTCAAAATAGCCGTCTCAGGTCTAATTTGTGCAGAGATTTCCTGAAAGGCTAGCGATACCAAGCCTTTTGGTAGCATTACCTCTCTCTGATCCTTAACAAGGGCATCACCTCTATTATAAATAGTCACAGCGAGGAACTGCTGATCCTTTAGGGTGGTGGGTACTTCTTGGGCAGAAATTGTCAAGGTCAGTGGTAGCAAAAAATATGGACGCATGTTTTCTCCTAATAACAAACGTATGAGGATTTTCAAGCCTCATATAAATATAATATCAGTTACTTGTTACAAATGTTTAGTTATCAAAAAAAGCTACCATCTAGTATCTCCCACTATAGAGCATTTAGGAAAAAAACTACCTGTCAGATTTTTGACAATTTTTGTTTTATTGGTATATCATAACATTTTGAGGTAATTTTTCCTTGACATTTCTCCCGCGTCTCCATTGGTCAACACTAGGTGAATCCACCGGTGGAGTCGAGCACCGCTGGGGTAGCCAGTGGGATGTGACGATGGATCGAAATGTAGCACCAGCCCTGCCCCCAAAAGAGGCAGAACTATGGGCAATTTCCGTAGGAAACCAGGAACCACCCCCCTCACTGGTCAGAATGAGTGGCGAAGTAGCCGCCCTGCCGATATTATTATTGCGCGAACCCGGCGCAACCCCTATAAACACAGAATTTCTTGCCGCTTGGTCAGAATTGGGTAGCGTCCGCTGGGGCATATTAAAAGACGAACCCCCACAAACAGGATTGCGCCCTTCAACTCAGGAACACCCTCCCCTAACAGCCTCACAGGGGTTGGGATTGGGGTTAGTTGGTTTATCCAAGGCCATGCAGGAAGTATTAGCGCAAGCAAGGGCGGCCTCAGCCACAAAAGCAACCGTATTGCTGACAGGCGAGAGCGGCACAGGAAAAGAAGTAGTAGCCAAGGCCGTGCACAAAATGAGCGCGGATTGTGATGGTCCATTTGTGGCAGTCCACTGCGGGGCAATACCAGAAAACCTAATCGAATCCGAACTTTTTGGTTACACAAAAGGTGCGTTTACAGATGCCCGAAAAGATACCCCCGGCAAATTTATCGAAGCCCAAAAAGGGACAATCTTTCTCGATGAAGTCGCCACAATGCCAACCGCCGCTCAAGTCAGATTATTAAGGGTATTACAAGAGAGAGAAGTCCAGCCACTCGGAGGAGGAGGCCCAATAAAGATTGATGTCCGGGTTGTAGTGGCAACCAACCAAGACCTATGGGAAAAAGTGCAGGAAGGAGCCTTTAGGGAAGACCTCTTTTATAGACTAGACGTAGTGCCCATTTCTCTGCCCCCCCTGAGAGAGCGGAGAGAAGAAATACCATACCTTGCCCAGCATTTTCTAAATAGAAAAGCCCGCGAACACGGCATTTATCCAAAAGCTCTGCACCCAAGCGTAGACCCACTATTAATTGCATTGCCTTGGCCAGGCAACGTCCGCCAGCTCGAAAATGCCATCGAAAGGTCGATAATACTATCTGCCACAAGGCCAGTGTTGACGCGAGAAGACTTCACATTTTTGCTAGATCGCGTAACCGAAATCGAAGAACAGGCAATACTGGAAAATATTCCGCCAGCTCCTCAGTATATCGATCCAATATTGCCAACCCCAAACACAGTGCTAGAACTCCCGCCTGACGGGCTCGACCTCAACCAAGTAGTAGCAGACGTAGAAAAGAAATTTATGTTGCAGTCTCTCTCAGTCACCAGGGGAAATAAAAAGCGAGCCGCCGAGTTGCTGGGGCTCAAACGGACAACCTTCCTCGAAAAACTAAAACGCCTCGACATAGAAGTGCAGGATCAAGACGACGACATCGGAGCAGATAGCGAGTAGATTGAGCCATTTTGCAATACCTCAATTGCCCGCCATTCGGAAGTACTCGACCATGTAACAGATTTTGTGTAAACGCCTAAACTTGAGAAGGAGGTTTATGATGGCGTTTACGAAAGAAGTATTAGACGAGATATTGAAGGGTTACAGCGGGGACCCAGAGGACTTTGCGGGACCTGGAGGGTTACTGAAGCAGTTAACAAAAGCCCTA
>Ga0082212_10006856_pt1 | contig 15191 bp, 13 predicted proteins | sample TergutNt197P3_FD_71548 | JGI IMG/M metagenome (GOLD analysis project Ga0082212, IMG submission 71548) | Neocapritermes taracua P3 segment gut microbial communities from Petit-Saut dam, French Guiana - Nt197 P3 | ecosystem: Host-associated > Arthropoda: Insects > Digestive system > Gut ...
CCCGAGGGCTTGCTGACAAAGCAGATGATAGGCAAGGGCAATGAAGATAAGAAATTCTCGATTATCGCGTCGGTACTTGACTGTACAGGCTGCGGCTCATGCGCGAACGTCTGCCCGGCAAAAACCAAGGCGCTCGAGATGATTCCGATAGACGACGCAGCCCCGATGCAAAAAGTCTTCGACTACGCCGTCAGCAGCGTATCGGCGAAAGAGACCGGCTTTGCCACAAACACGATCAAGGGCTCGCAGTTCCTCAAGCCGCTGCTCGAATTCCCGGGCGCGTGCGCGGGCTGCGGCGAAACTCCATACGCAAAGCTCATAACTCAGCTTTTCGGTGACAGGATGTTCATAGCCAACGCGACGGGATGTTCTTCGATATGGGGCGGCAGCGCGCCGTCTACGCCTTACACGACTAACGCTGAAGGGCGCGGCCCGGCGTGGGCGAACTCGCTGTTTGAGGATAACGCTGAATTCGGTTTAGGCATGGCGATAGCGCAGAAACAACGCCGTTTGAGGCTCAGCGAAGACGTTGAGAAGCTGCTCGGGTTTGAGTGGCTCGGCGCCGACAGCGAACTGCGGTCCGCCGCTGAGAAGTGGCTAGCGGCAAAGGACGACGGGGAACTGTCAAAAGCGGCGTCCAAAGAATTTGAAGAAGCGCTTGTCTGGGCGACGACAATGGACGAAGAGGAAATCGAGGGATTCAAGGCGCATGCCCCGGATATTTACGAGCAGGTATTTGATAAAGAGAACAACCGGTGCGGCTGCCCGCTTTGTACTCACGCCCGGAAGATTCTCGCGGAAGCCGACATTTTCGTAAAACCGTCCGTCTGGGTATTCGGCGGAGACGGCTGGGCGTATGATATCGGCTACGGCGGGCTGGACCATGTTATAGCGTCGGGTGAAAATATCAACATTATGGTGTTTGACACAGAGGTTTATTCGAATACAGGCGGCCAGGCGTCGAAGTCGACTCCAACCGGAGCCGTCGCGCAGTTTGCCGCAGCCGGCAAGCCGATCAAGAAAAAGGATCTCGCGAAGATAGCGATGGCCTACGGGTATGTCTACGTTACTCAGATCGCAATGGGCGCGAATTACCAGCAGACGCTGAAGGCTCTGATCGAAGCCGAGAGCTACGACGGGCCGTCACTGATAATAGCTTACTCGCCGTGTATTAACCACGGTATCCGTATCGGTATGGGCAAATCGATCGAGCAGATGAAAAACGCTGTCGAAGCCGGTTACTGGAATATGTTCAGGTTCGACCCGCGCCTTACCGATGACGGGAAGAATCCGCTGACCATTGACAGTAAGGCGCCGTCCGCCAGTTACAACGACTTTATAATGGGCGAGGTGCGGTACAGTTCGCTTGCGTTATCGTTCCCGGATCGCGCGAAAGAGTTGTTCGCGGCGTCAGAGAAGGAGGCCGCCGAGCGGTACGAGCTGCTGGTCAGGCAAAAGGATATGTACGAACCGAAATAGGAATTAGGAGTTAGGGGACTGGGGTTAAGGTGGTTTCGTTGTAGGGGACGGCGTCCTCGACGTCCCGCAGGAGTCAATAGGTAAGGCAGGGGCTTGCTCCCGCCGCGTATCAAGCAGTACAGTTGATAGCGCCCCGCTTGTCATACTATGATGGGCGGGGTGTTGTGTTGTTGCGGATAATATGGTAAAATGCCTTACGGCTGTAAAACTACGGGTGTCATGTTTTGTAAGTGATGACAAGTTGCACAGTAGCCCGCAATCTTGATCATTCGGAGACAATTTTACACCTAACGTTTTACATTTAACATTATCGAAAGGGGGTGAGGATATATGTCAACAAATGTTTTTGATCTTCACAATCTCAGGCTGGCGGTTCTTATTGACGCGGAGAACGTACCGCGTAATTGTATAAAGAGCGTATTGGAGGAAATAGCGATTTACGGAACGCCCACAGTAAAGCGTATATACGGCGACTGGACAAACCCCGTGGTCTCCCGCTGGAAAACATCGCTTTTAGAAAACGCTATCACGCCTGTGCAGCAATACAGCTATACGACAGGCAAAAACTCCAGCGATTCCGCGATGATAATAGACGCAATGGATATACTTTATTCGGAAAGGACCGACGGTTTCGTGATCGTGTCGAGCGACAGCGATTTCACAAGGCTGGCAATAAGGCTTCGCGAGGCGGGGCAGCGCGTAATAGGTATCGGCGAGCGTAAGACGCCAAGCGCTTTTATCGCGGCTTGCGATAAATTTACCTATATTGAGGTGATTCGCGCCAGAGCTGAGGAAGCCCATGCAGAAAACGAGGATCACGCCGAAAACGAGGATCACGCCGATAACTATGAAATGCATGCTGAAAACGATGATCATCACATTGAAAACGGGCGCATTCACGGTGAAAACGGCGGTGCTTTTACGGAAAACGGGGAAACTCATGGCGACAATGATGAGAGCGAACAAAAAAACCAGAGCCAGCACCATTCCAAGCATCACAGCACCCAGCGCCAGCGCAGCGTAAAGATCCCTAAATCCGTCGTCCAGACCATAGCCGATTCAGTAGCGGACCTGGCCGGCGACAGCGGCTCCGTTTTTATGGGAGAGCTCGGGAACTTAATACTGAAAAAAAAGCCGGATTTTGACCACAGGAACTTCGGGTATAAGAGTTTGTCAGCGATGATAAAGTCCATAGACCGCTTCGAGATCGAGTTCCGCCAGACTACCGACCCGAACATAAAGCACGTGTTCGTGCGCGACAAGCAGGCGGGATGATGAGAATTGAGAATTGAGAAGTAAGAATTGAGAATTGGATCCGCAAACCGTAGGGGGAGCATATTGCCACTCGCGGAATCAGATATAGAAAACGAGCAATCTAATATGAAAAAACCGAAACGGCGGCGCGGAATAGTATTGCTGATCATCCTGCTTGCGTTGGTTTTGCTTGTCGCGATACTGCTGTATGACAGTAACACGCGGTTAGTGTTAACCGAATATGAGCTTAGCTATGCAAAACTGCCCGCTGCGTTTGACGGGTTCCGCATCGTCTTTCTGACAGATACGCACGCGACTGAATTTGGTAAAAATAATGAGCGGCTCTTATCGATGGTCAAAGGCGCACATCCCGACATAATCGCCGTAGGGGGAGACCTTATAGACCATGACAAATTCCCGCCGCTTGAAACGCAACAAGAAATCGCGGAAGCCTTGATAGACGCCCTTATGCCGATCGCGCCTGTCTGCTTTGTCACAGGTAACCACGAATGGGACAGCGGCGGGATTTGGCAGTTGATGTCAATGCTTAGCGAGCGCGGCGTACAGGTGTTACGCAATAAACATATAGTTCTTGAAGCGGGCGGCGAAACTATAGTACTCGCCGGGACCGACGACCCGAACGGGCCTGCGGATATGATCAAGCCTGCCGATTTTGTGGAGAGGGTCCGCGCGGCGGAAGGGGACAGGTTTATCATTATGCTGGAGCACAGAAATTTCAATCTGCAGCTATACAGCGGGTTGGGCGTCGATCTTATATTATGCGGGCACGCGCACGGCGGAATAATAAGGCTGCCTTTTACCGACGGATTGATAGGACCAAACCGCGATTGGTTCCCGACGCACACGAGCGGGGTCTATTCAATGGGTGACACAAACATGGTAGTATCGCGCGGCGTCGGCAACCACACGGGCTGGCCAAGATTCCTGAATAACCCGGAGGTCGTGGTAATAGAATTGAGAATCGAGAATTGAGAATCGAGAATTGAGAATTGAGAATTGAGAATTGAGAATTGACGTGAGTCGGGAGACGAGGTAGTGGCGAATGATCGAGTTTGATGAATATAAACAAAAAATAACGGGATTAAGGCCGGGGATTGATGATTTGCGCGGTGCGCTCAAGCTGGACGAGGTGACGGCCGAGCTAGAGAAGCTTGAAGAAGAAAGCGCGCGTGAATCGTTCTGGGCGGATCTCGATAACTCACAAAGAGTACTGCAAAGGATCAAACAGCTCAAGACTAAATGTTCGATTTATGAAAAGCTTGACGACCGCTGGAGCGACCTTTCCACACTTTGCCAAATGGCAATAGAGGAGAACGACGAGAGCCTGCTGCCCGAGCTGGAAGAGGAGTTCAACTCTTTTCGCGGCGCACTTGAGGCTGCGCGCATGGAGACGCTGCTTTCTGGTGAATACGACGGTTGCGCCGCAATACTTTCATTCCACGCCGGAGCGGGGGGCACCGAGGCTCAGGACTGGGTGGAGATGCTCTACCGTATGTATACAAGATGGGCGGAGCGGCACGGGATGAAATATAAGCTGCTGGACTGGCTCGACGGCGAGGAAGCCGGGATAAAATCAGCGTCGATAGAGATTGAAGGGGATAATGCCTACGGTTTACTGAAAAGCGAAGGCGGTATCCACAGGCTTGTGCGCATATCGCCGTTTGACTCCTCGGGGCGGCGCCATACGTCGTTCGCCGCAGTGGAGGTGACGCCGCTTATTTCGGACGACGTCGCAGTCGAGATAAGGTCAGAGGATCTTAAAGTGGATACATATCGCTCATCAGGCGCCGGAGGGCAGCATGTCAATAAGACTGAAAGCGCTATTCGTATAACGCATATACCGACCGGCCTTGTCGTGGCTTGCCAGATGGAACGCAGCCAGCACCAGAACCGCGAGGTCGCCATGCGGATGCTGCGGTCTAAGCTTATCGAGATCAAGGAGCGCCAGCATCTGGATAAAATAAGCGATATCAAAGGCGAACAGATGAAGATCGAATGGGGCAGCCAGATACGTTCCTATGTGTTCATGCCGTATACGCTCGCAAAGGACCATAGGACGAATTTTGAAAGCGGAAATATTAACGCCGTCATGGACGGCGAAATCGACGGGTTCATTAACGCATACTTAAGCAGTAACGCCTAATGTGTCAGGGGTGTCAGGGGTCTTTTCGAGTAGTATTGCGATTGCTCTCCTTTTTTTGGAAACAGGCGGTAATCAGACCGCTGACCGCCCGACTACCGCCTATAAACCTGCTTACACGATAATGTCATGTTTTAATTTAAACTGCGTAGTTTCTCCAATTCTTCTTTTGATAAGCCGGAAGCCTTCTGAATAGCTTCGGCCGGGACTCCCAACGCCAGCAAATCCCGCGCCATTTCGATCTTGCCTTCAATCTTGCCTTCTTTTTTGCCTTCAATTTTACCTTCATTTTTGCCTTCGATCTTGCCTGCCTCGCGTGATGCGTTCATATTGGATTCATAATCCGTCTGCCACATACGGCGGCTTCTGTTTATTGCGCGCTCCCGCTCGTCCTGACTAACATTTATTAGTGTATCCAGCGCCATCTTTATCTCTCCCTTCGCTTCGGCTATCCGCTGAACTATTTCACGATACTCGTCTGCCATAGCTTATTGAAATACCCTTCGGCGTCCATGTAACCCGTCAGGCGGTCGAGCAGGTCGTAGGTGTATGTTATGTAGCCGCCGTCTGCATAATCCACCCTCGCGACGTTTCCGTTTTCGTCGTATTCGGTCGTTGTGACGTTTTCCATCGGGTCTGTTATGGTTATAACTCGGTTCAGTTCATCATAAGTATATTCGGTAACATAGTTTAAAATACCGTCGGGGGAAACAGTGACGGTGCGCAGGGTTCCGTTTTCATCGTAAGCGTACGCTGTCTCGGAGCCATTTTGTTGTTTCAATTGCACAGGACATCGATGTGCCGGGCGTTCTCAAACTCGGGGGTATCCGGGTCGTTAGCCGTCAGGCTGGGTGCAGTTGCGCAAAAATATTCTTCTGCGTGCTGAATAACGTCGAGAATATCCGCGGCTTTTTCACCGTTCTCAATGTACCCCCATTCATAACGCAGCGCTTCTTCAAGATAGAACCCATCAGAGCCCGCCAAGTAGACATCTCCATAATATCTTTCAAGGACACTATTCCCGCCAACTCCATAAGCAGTGAACACTAAATCATTCAGCCCGTCTTTGTTTACATCATAAGCCATCAATGACACTGCAGTACTAAAGCTTAGGCCGTTAATGCGGTACTCCATCTGAGACAACATATCTCCGGTATTACTAAAAACATAGAAAAACAAGCTTAGAAAACCAGTGTCTCTTGGTAAGCCTGGCATGATGTCAGCTATTATAGTCGCTTCATTATATGGGCCTACATTTACATCAGTGATCATTGCATACTCATCATATGCTGCTGGTTTATGGCCAAAAAAGTCAGAGATACTAGCAATTTCAGTGATTTCAGAGATTTCAAATGTTGGTTCAACGTCTTGCACCACAAGCGTATCGATCTCCGGTATGGGCCGAGCACTCGGAATTGTCGAATCCTGAGCTTGAATTGCGGCATTGGTTAAGTAAGTCTTGTGCGCATCATATGATGTCAGCAGCAGGAGGGCCAGCAATAATAGTACATACCTCATGAGTTATTTATTACCTTTCTGTATTCGTCAATATAATACTGGAGGCCTTAACGTTACCATCATCACTGTCAATATTGAAATTTTCGAAATGCATTTGCAGCGACTGATTTACGGCTCCTTACAGTAACCACTTTGCACTTGCAGCTTCAATTCATCAAATTCGCCGTTGTCGAGCGCGTCGCGGATACGCGCCATCAGACTGTTATAATAATACAGGTTGTGCAGCACCGCAAGGCGCATGGCGAGCATTTCGCCGGCTTTGAAAAGGTGGCGTATATACGCGCGCGAATAATCACTGCACACAGGACAGTCGCAATCAACATCTATCGGGTCGCTGTCGTCTTTGTATCTCTCATTGTTTATATTCAAAACTCCGTTCCATGTGTAAAAATGCCCGTGCCGGCCGTTTCTGGCTGGCATGACGCAGTCAAAGAAATCTATGCCGCGCGCTACAGCCTCGATGATATTCTGCGGCGTACCGACGCCCATAAGATAACGCGGTTTTGGCTCCGGCATATGCCCGGCGACGGCGTCTATGATATCATACATCTCCTGTGTGGTCTCGCCTACCGCGAGGCCGCCGATCGCGTATCCCGGCAAATCGAGTTCCGCGATCTGTTTCATGTGAGATATCCGAATATCTTCAAACGTCGCGCCTTGGTTGATACCAAACAACACCTGCCCCGGATTTACAGCGTCCGGGGCGCTGTTTTGACGTTCAAGCTCGTCGCGGCAGCGTATCAGCCAACGGTAAGTCCTGTCGCAGGACCGCTTGATGTATTCGCGCGTCGATGAAATTTCCACGCATTCGTCGAGCGCCATTGCGATATCTGAGCCGAGGTTCGATTGTATGCGCATACAGTCTTCCGGCGACATGAAGATTTTGCGCCCGTCGACGTGCGATTGGAACGCGACGCCATCTTCGGTAATTTTTCGGAGCCCTGCGAGCGAGAATATCTGGACCCCGCCGCTGTCGGTCAGTATCGGGCCGTTCCACGCCATGAACTTATGCAATCCGCCGAGGGAGCGGATGAGATCGTCACTGGGACGGATGTGCAGATGGTATGTGTTCGAAAGCGCGACTTGGCAGCCGACAGCCGCAAGGTCGCTGCTTGAGAGTGCGCCCTTGATCGCCGCCTGCGTCGCTACGTTCATAAACACCGGGGTTTGGACAACACCATGATTTGTTGTAAACTCGCCCCTGCGGGCGCGTCCTTGAGTTTTCGTAATACTGAACATCCTGTAATCCCCTTATTGTGTAGATTCTAACAGAATCCCGGTTCCTTCGCAAGAGAGAACAGTAACTGTAGAAAAGAGTTGACACTACATGCGGCGCCGTGATACAATCCCTACAAATCGAATAGTTGCCGTGCCTTTCGGTCTAAAGGTTCCGCCCATGACCGTCTGGCCTGAACGGATGGACCCGTATCCGTTCACGGGGTCAAAACCGGAAACAGTTTGGCCTTCACGTTTGAGAAGGGAACAATTCAGCGTCATTTCGCTGCAATGGTTTGTCTTGCCGGGCAGACCATTTTTGCATCGCGCAACGCTTGCGGGCGGCTGTTCGGTAAAAAATTTTACAGGAGGATCACATGAAACGACCGAACATCAACAGACCGCGCGTATGTACGCCAACCCAAAAACACCGAAGACTGCTATTTATAAACCGGGACCGACGGAAGACTATTATCGCCTGCGCGCTTGCGTTCCTTACACTCCTTACTACGACGCCCCTTGCAGCTTGCAACAGTTCAAACAAGGAAAACCCTGAAAAAACAGAAATAATTGTATTTGCGGCATCATCCATGACCGAAACCCTAACAGAAATCTCATCGCTGTACGCAGACGCTGCCCCTGATGTGGCGCTTATATTCAACTTTGACTCATCAGGCACGCTGAAAACGCAGATACAGGAGGGGGCGGAATGCGACGTTTTCATATCCGCAGGGCAAAGGCAGATGGATCAGCTTGATAAAGATTCTTCCTCAGACGTTAACGCCGAAGGGCTGGATTTTGTTCTCAGCAGCGCGCGCGCGGATCTGCTGGAAAACAGGATCGCGCTGGTCGTGCCGCCGGGCAACCCTGCGGGCATACACAGTTTCACCGATATGGCCGCGGCGCTTTCTTCCGGAGATGTGCTCATGGCGATGGGAAACAGCGACGTACCGGTCGGGCAGTATACGCAGAGCATACTTAAGTACTTCGATCTTGACGAGCAGGCTCTGGCCGGTAGAGGCGTAATCAGCTACGGTTCAAATGTCAAGGAAGTCACCGTCCAGGTCAGCGAGGCCAGTGTGGATTTCGGCATCGTATACGCCACCGACGCGTACGCAGCGGGGCTAGACGCGATCGATTACGCTTCAGCGGGGATGTGCGGCCGTGTGATTTATCCGGCGGCTGTTTTGAAAGGCAGTCAAAACCGTGAAACAGCGCAAGCGTTTCTGGAATTCCTGCAGGGCAATGAAGCAATGGCGGTATTTGAGCGCGCAGGGTTTTCCCGCCCGTAGGCAGGCTGCGTGATACAATGCAATCTAAAATGTATGGTATATAGCGCATAGCGGAGGTTTGTATGGATTTTTTCCCGCTTTGGAATTCGCTGCGGATAGCGGCGGCCAGCTCTGTTATAGTGTTTTTCACGGGGATATTCGCCGCGTATTACGCGGCGAAGCTCCCGCGTGTCATAAAAGGGTTCGTCGACGTCATCCTGACATTACCGATGGTACTGCCTCCGACAGTTTGCGGATATTTCCTGCTTGTCATATTCGGCAACAACCGCCCCGCGGGGATTTTCCTGGCGCAATTCGGCCTAAGATTTGTAATGACTTGGTACGGCGGCGTACTGGCAGCAACGATAGTCGCTTTCCCGTTGATGTACCGCACGGCCCGCGGCGCGTTCGAGGGCTTTGACGAAACGCTCGCGTATTCAGGGAGGACTCTGGGGCTCAGAAACTCGTATATTTTCTGGCGGATACGGATGCCTGTCTGCCGCCAGGGGATAATAGCGGGAACGGTTCTCGCTTTCGCCCGCGCGCTCGGCGAATTCGGAGCCACGACTATGCTCATTGGGTATACGCCAGGCAGGACAGCGACCATATCGACAACTGTATACCAGCTCTGGAGGACTAACGACGGGCGCGGCGCGTTTATATGGGTGATGATAAACCTGGCTATAAGCGCAGTCGTGCTGCTGACAGTAAATATGCTTGAACAGCGCTCGCGAAGGGTGGTGATCCGGTGAGCCTCAGCGTCGATATTTCAAAAAAGCTTGGTAAATTCCGGCTCGAAACCGTGTTTGAAACAAGCGGCGGCGTGCTGGGGTTGCTTGGCGCGTCCGGCAGCGGGAAAAGCATGACGCTGAAATGCATTGCCGGAATAGAAAAACCTGACAGAGGAAGAATCGTTCTGGACGGAGTAACGCTGTTCGACTCGGAGCAGGGTATAAACCTGCCGCCGCAGAAACGGAAAACAGGGTATCTGTTCCAAAGCTACGCCCTGTTTCCGAATATGAACGTCAGACGGAATATCCTTTGCGGTTTGCGCGGAGAACCGGATAAGATGAAAAGGGAGGGCGCGCTTGCCGAAATAGTTGAACTGATGCAACTGCGCGGTTTGGAAAAGCACCGGCCAGACGAGCTTTCAGGAGGGCAGCAGCAAAGGGTCGCGCTGGCAAGGATCATAGTCGGCAGCCCGGACTTGCTTATGCTTGACGAGCCGTTCAATGCTCTGGATACTCATCTGCGCGGACAACTGCAAATTCAGATGCGAAAGCTTTTCAAACAGTTTGGCAAGGATGTGCTGATGGTGACACACAGCAGGGATGAGGCATATCTGCTCTGTGACCGCATCGCGCTTATCGACGGCGGCAGGCTGTTGGCGCTCAAAGACTCTAAGGAACTTTTTGACGACCCTGAGAGCCGTCAGGCGGCATTGCTGACGGGCTGTAAGAATGTGATTGACGCGAGGAAATCTGCCGAGTATGAGGTTGAAGTGCCGGCTTGGGGAGTCCGGCTCGCCACAGCCAGGCCGGTGCGGGACGGGCTTTGCGCTATCGGCATCCGGGCGCATTACTATAGCGGGGCGACTATGCAAAACCGCTATCCTGTGCGTTTTGTCGGCGAACTCGAGGAGCCGTTTGAATACATCCTCCAGTTCAGGTATGAAAATCAGAATGATGATTCCCCTGACGTCTGGTGGAGGCTGCCTAAAGGCGACAGGGGCCCCGAAGACCCGGCGATGCTGGGCGTTGCCCCAGCCGACGTTCTCCCGCTGTATGAGTAAGCTTGAACAGCTACGAGCGGAGAAAGTGTAGAAGAAATTGCAGAGCGGATAATGCCCATAATATTGTTGACAATGCGCGTAAATTGATGTATAATTCATACTACTACATTATAAGGGAGTTGCTTACAATGGCTGAAACCGTTAACTTAAACATCAGGATGGATAAAGGCTTGAAGGAAATGGCGGAAGTCGTATTCAAGGATATGGGCATGAGTATGACGACTGCCTTTAATATCTTCATCCGTCAGACATTGCGACAGGGAAAAATACCGTTTGATATTTATGCCGAGCCACTTACCGACAGGGAGGACGGGCTGTGATTCTTGTCAAAGGCGGGCGCTTATACGACTCGATGGCTGGGGTGTCGGACGTCCTTATACAGGACGGGAAAATAGCCGCGATGTCTGATAATATAACGGAAACCGGTAGTATGACTGTAATAAACGCTTCAGGTATGATAATAGCGCCAGGGCTTGTCGATATGCATGTGCATTTCCGCGACCCGGGTTTTTTATATAAAGAGACTATTTTGACAGGGGCTGCCGCCGCAGCGGCGGGAGGCGTCGCGACATGCTGCTGTATGCCGAATACAGAACCCGCCGCAGACAGCGCGGGGATCATCAAATATGTAATAAGCAAAGCAAAAAGGGCGCCGGTGAGGGTTCTGCCTTACGGAGCTGTCACTGTCGGCCAAAAAGGTGAAAAACTGACTGATTTCACGGCATTGAAAGAGTCCGGCGCCGTGGCGCTTTCTGATGACGGGAACCCGATCCAAAGCGAGGAAGTGATGCGCGGGGCGCTGCGCCGGGCGCGCGAGAACGACCTAATAATCATCAGCCACTGCGAAGACGCGGAACTGGTGAAAAACTATGCAGTTAATGAAGGCAAAGTATCGAAGCTGCTCGGTATACCGGGCAGACCCGCAAAAGCAGAAGAGATGATGGTGGAGCGCGACACGAAACTGGCATTGGAAAAAGGCGCCAGGCTGCATATCGCGCATGTGAGCACAGCGGGCTCGGTCGAAATCATCCGAAAGGCGAAAGCTGCGGGAGCAGATATAACAGCGGAAACATGTCCGCAATACTTTACGTTGACAGAAGACGAGGTGCTGCGACAAGGTTCGCTCGCCCGCGTAAACCCGCCGCTGCGAGCGGAGGAGGACGTCGCCGCTATTATCGAAGGTCTCTGCGACGGAACGATCGACGTTATCGCGACCGACCACGCGCCGCACTCGAAAAAGGAGAAAAAACGCCCGCTTGTAAAAGCGCCGAGCGGGATGATCGGCCTGGAGACGTCGCTCGCAGTCACGCTTACGTCCCTGTATCACACCGGAAAACTGAGTCTGGATAGAATAATAGCTCTTATGTCAACGAATCCCGCGCGGATATTGGGGCTTGATACGCGGAGCCCAAAGATTGGCGCGGGTGCGCCGGACATTGGCGCGGGTGCGCCGGACATTGGCGCGGGTGCGCCGGACATTGACGAGGGAACGCCGGCTTTTGACGTGGGGGCGAAGGAGCTTGGCGCGGGTGCGCTTACTGTAGGAGCCGCGGCGGATATCGTCATTTTCGACCCGGATGAAGAATGGACTGTGGACGCAAAGCGCTTTAAATCAAAGTCGCAAAACACACCTTTCGGCGGGGCAAAGCTGCGCGGGAAGGTGAAATATACGATCTCGCGCGGGAAAGTGGTTTTTAGAGGATAGCGCCGTAGGGGCGGCCTGTGGCCGCCTGCCGATAGGGGTGGAGGGCCGACAGGGGTTACGCCGTAGGGGCGATTATTAATCGCCCGCTTTCGAGAGTGGAGGAGAGGGAATATGTCCATTGACAGGTTGCAGGAAAAAATCGACCAAATGCGAAACCCGACAGTCGTCGGGCTCGACCCCGCGCTCGGGAACATCCCGCCGCAAATACTGGATAAACACATCGCATCGTCGGGCGAAACGCTCGAAGCGGCGGCAGCGGCTGTGGTCGAATTCAACGCGGGGCTCATAGACGCGCTGTGCGATATCGTCCCGGCGGTAAAACCGCAATCAGCCTATTACGAAGCGCTCGGCCCGGAAGGGGTCAAAGCGCTGAAAACGACCTGCGACTACGCGAGATCCAGGGGCATATATGTGATCCTCGACGGGAAACGCAACGACATAGGCTCGACGGCGGAAGCATACAGCGCAGCATACCTCGGTACGGTAAAAGTTGGGAACGCGGATTTGCGCCCGTTCGACGCCGACGCGCTGACGGTCAACGCATACCTCGGCTCCGACGGGGTCATCCCGTTTATCGAAAACGCTGTCAAATATGATAAGGCTGTATTCGTTCTGCTCAAAACGTCGAACCCGTCATCGGGGGAACTGCAGGACAAGTTCATCGGCGGGGATATCGATGTGAGCGGCTGCGGGAAACCGGACGGGCAAGGCAGCATTCTGAGCAGCGGGAAGCGGCTATACGTAGCTGTTGGCGAACTCATGGAATCAATTTCAGGCGATACGGCAGGCAAGTATGGATTCACTCGCGCCGGGGCAGTCGTCGGGGCGACGTACCCGGAGGAGATCGAGTTTCTGCGCAACCGGCTGAAGCACACGTTTTTCCTCGTGCCGGGGTATGGCGCCCAGGGCGGCTCTGCCACTGACGTCGCGCGCGCCTTTGACGCCGAGGGGCACGGCGCGATCATAAACTCATCGCGCGCCATCATCGCGGCGTGGAAAAAAAGCGGCGGGGACTATGCCGCCGCCGCCCGGGCTGAAGCCCTCCGCATGCGCGAAGAGCTGCAGGAATGTATCGGTTATTCACCAAAACTGTAGGGGCGGCCTTTGGCCTCCTGCAAACCGAAGGGGCGATTATCAGAGCGTCTGTAAAACCTCTCCGCCCGCAAACCGTGGGGCGGATTCAATATCCGACCGCAAGCCGAAGGGGAGGCCTTTGGCCTCCTGCAAACCGAAGGGGCGGATTTAATGTCCGCCCACAAAACTATTGCAAATTCCTTAGACTCTCATCAAGATTATCCAGCAGGGCACGCAGCTTATCGAGCTTGTCGCGCTCTGCTTTTATTACATGCTCCGGCGCCTTTGCGGTGAAAGCTTCGTTCGCGAGCTTCTGTTCCGCGCGATCTATGTCGCCGCTAACTTTCGCTATCTCTTTTCCGATCCGCTCGCGCTCCTTGCCAACGTCAACAAGTTCAGCCAGCGGCATAAACAGCCGCGCGTCGTTTGTCACTGCGGAAACCAGCCCGCTCAAATCATTCGGCGGGTCGCGCGAGATTATCACATCGCCGGCGTAGGCGAGCCTGCCGAGATAAACCCGCCCTGCCTCGAATACATCGGGCTTCTCAGTTGCGATTACGAGTCTGGGCTTTTTAGTCGGAGGCACGTTCATCTCAGCTCGTCGCGCGCGTACAGCGCGGACAGCCGCCATTATCGACTCGAAATCCGCCTCGTCTTCGGGGAAACACAGCGTCTCGCTGTACTCCGTATACCGCCGCACCATAAGCGCCGACTTGTCGAATTGAGAACTGAGAATTGAGAATTGAGAATTATTGCCAACCTCCTCAACGCTCCCGCCGCATTTCTCGTCTCCTAATTGTCCATTGTCCATTGTCAATTGTCCATTGCCGATCGCCTGCCAAATCTCCTCCGTAATAAACGGCATGAATGGGTGCAGCAGCGTCAGAATCTCCGTGAGCACATAAAGCAGAACCTTTTGCGCGTTTACAGCGCCGTCGCCGCCGCCCTGGAGGCGCGGTTTGGTCAGCTCAATGTACCAGTCGCAGTAACTGTCCCAGATGAAATCGTATATTTTTGCCGAGGCGACGCCAAGTTCGTATTTGTCCAGATTTTCGCACACCTCGCCCGCGAGCGTGTTGAGTTTGGACAATATCCACTTGTCCTCAAGCTCAAGCCTTTCCGGAAGCTCGTTTCGCTCTATCGTCAGGTTCATCATCACGAAGCGGCTCGCGTTCCAAATCTTGTTCGCGAAATTACGGAATGACTCACATTTTTCGGTTATAAACCGCATATCATTGCCGGGGGAATTACCTGATATCATATTCATACGCAGCGCATCCGCGCCGTATTGGTCGATTATCACCTGCGGGTCGATGCCGTTGCCAAGTGACTTTGACATCTTGCGCCCCAGGTCGTCGCGCACCATACCATGGATGTATGCCGTGCGGAAAGGCACGTCGCCCATGTGCTCCATCCCGGAGAAAATCATGCGCGCTACCCAGAAAAATATTATCTCATACCCGGGGCAGACGACTGTCGTCGGATAAAAATAATCAAGATCCGGCGTTATGTCCGGCCATCCGAAAACTGAGAACGGCCATAAAGCTGATGAAAACCACGTGTCCAGGACGTCGGGGTCACGCTCAATGTTCACACTGCCACACTTTTCACATTTGTCCGGGTCTGTCCTCGAAACTGTCACATGGCCGCAGTCCGCGCAATACCATGCAGGGATCTGGTGCCCCCACCAAAGCTGGCGGGAGATGCACCAGTCGCGCACAT